>PPYF01471146.1_pt1 | contig 10528 bp, 8 predicted proteins | sample 1559871 | NCBI WGS metagenome assembly PPYF01 (sample SAMN08240021, study PRJNA423297) | Human gut metagenome, whole genome shotgun sequencing project.
CCTAAACAGAATAGGGATTTCCCTACATACGAATAGAGAGAATCATTGGGGTGGGGAGTTTCCTCACCCTATTTTTGTGCTATCAGATTAAAGATATAAATAATTAAAAACTAGATAAGCTATGCGTAAGATTATAATAAGTTTCTGTATCCTGTTCGCTGCCCTCTCCTTACAAGCGCAGTCTGTTAACGGAATCCGTATCGATGGCGGGAATACTCCGATTCTTGTTTACCTGGGAGGGAACCAGATATGTTTACCTACTACTACCTGCTTTATAGCCAATTTAAATCCCGGACATTATACTGTTGAAGTGTTTGCCACCCGCTTTACCCGTGCGGGAGAGCGAGTATGGAAAGGAGAAAAATTATATAAAGATCTCGTTTATTTTGATGGGAGAGGAGTGACAGAAATATGGGTAGACGGACGTGATAACATGCGCCCGGAAAGACCCGGCCGTCCCGAACAGGGAGAACATCGTCCGGGATATGGTTACAACAGGGTGATGAACGATCAGCTCTTCCAAACGTTTTATAAAGAGATGAAGAATGAGCCTTTTAAAGATGACCGTATGAAGTTGCTCAATGCTGCATTGGCTGGTTCTGATTTCACATCTGCCCAATGTCTCCAACTGACCAAACTATATACATTCGATGATGACCGGATGGAGATTATGAAGATCATGTATCCCCGGATTGTAGATAAGGAAGCTTTCTTTACGGTGATTAATACCCTGACATTTAGCTCCAGCAAGGAAAAGATGAAGGATTTTATCATAGGGTACGGTAAACGTTGATACTATTAACTAAAAACGATACGGTTATGAAAAAGATACATATTATGCTGTGTTTGGCGTTGGGAATATTGGTCAGTGGCTGTTTTACCAGCTATGTATCTACCAAACAGATGATGGGTATATATCAGGGAATGACTCAATCTCAGGTAGAGTCCGTTTTAGGAAAACCTGATTTCCGGCGTTTTGACGGTGATATGGAAGAATGGGAATTCCATCGTGATAACGGTACGCCTGTACTTACTTCGGAACCTGTGACGATAATCGTTCAGTTTGTAAATAGAGAGGTGGTTAGTATGGATACGTTCAAAGGTTATGGCAGACCTGCACCAATGCATTCCGTTGTAGTACCGCCTGCTGTGAACACTACCGTTGAAGTCTTTCCTAATCATGAACAGGTGGAAGAAGCTCGTTTGATGACTGATCCGGAGTTTGATGAATTTATCAATAAGCTTAAAATAACGGTTATGAATGAAGACCAGAAGAAGCTTGTCGATCGGATGTTGAGAACGTATGATGTCACTTCAAATCAATGTGTGAAAATAGTGAAGGAGATTTCGTATACTCCTGACCAGGTGGAGATGATGAAGAAGCTGTATCCTTATGTAAGGGATAAAAGAAATTTTAATAAGGTGATCGATATTTTATTTTCTAATGCATATAAAGATGAGATGCGTAAGTTTATTGAGGAATATCATCAGAATAATAAATGATAGGAGATTGAATTATGAAACGAATACTGTTTTTACTCTTTGCTGTCGGTCTGACTGCCAATATGACCGTAATGGCTGGAATGAGCACTAGCAAGGTACGTAAGGAGACGCGTTTTCTTACCGATAAGATGGCATATGAATTGAGCTTGAGTACACAGCAATATAATGATGCGTATGAAATTAATTACGACTTTATTTATTCTGTCCGTAATATCATGGATTACGTAGCACGTGGTTACGAATGGGCATTGGATGATTATTATGAAGCGTTGGATATCCGTAATGACGATCTTCGCTGGATATTGAGTGATGCACAGTATCGCCGGTTCCTCGGTGCCGAGTATTTCTATCGGCCAATCTATGTAACCGGAGGGAAATGGAGTTTCAGGGTTTATGTTAATTACCCGAATCGCAGTTTGTTTTATTTTGGTGTGCCTTACCATTACCGTACTTATTGTGGAGCACATTATCGTCCACACTTTCACCATGTGAGTTATTATCGGGGCAGATATACTAATTTCAACCATTATTCTGCACCGCATCGGGTGAGAGATCAGCGAGTATTCCACTCTTATCGTCGTTCGGATTTCGGTTCTGTCCGGTTCCGTCCGAATACTTCCACTCGTCCGCATAATGCACCGACACGTCCGGGTAATTCTTCCCGTCCGGTCTACTCGTCCCGGAACGACAACAAGACCTGGTACGTCAACACGTCCCCGTCCGGAATCTGGAGGAGATCGGCCTTCGACTTCTGTCAGACCATCTACACCGTCCGGAAGTGGGAGACCTGGTAACAATGTTGCTCCTGATAAAAATGGGAATACGAATAGAGTAGAAAGTGATCGTAATTCTGGTCGTCGTCCGGAAACAGGTTCCGGTTCTTCAAGCTCTAATCGCAGACCAACAAGCGGAAGTTCAACTGGTTCCAGTTCCTCCAATCGTGAAAGTGGAAAAACAAGTAGCAGTTCGAGAGAAAGTTCAAGTAAACGAAACGATAGTGGTTCCTATAATAGAAATAACAGTTCCGAGAGAAATAATAGCTCTTCCGGTTCCAGTCGCGGTAGTTCCAGTCGTAGTAGCTCCAGTCGCAGTAGCGGTAGTACTACTAGTCGTAGCAGCAGTACCACTTCTAACCGGAGTAGCGGTAGCTCGAGCTCTACTCGAAGCGGCGGTAGCTCTACCCGGAGCAATGTTTCTAGTGGACAAACAGAAAGACGCTCTTCTTCCGGAAGTACGAGAAGCAATAGCACTCAAAGTTCTTCCCGTTCCTCTGAAAGAAACAGCAGCAGTTCAAGAAGATAACCTATTCCTTTATTATTTATATCAATCTCATTACTCCTCAGCGGAAGGAGAACTAGACTCCGGGTTTTCACCGGCTAGACTATTCCGGGCAGCGCCCGTAACTTGGATATCGGGGCGGATACTATCCGCCTCGATTTCACTTATTACTCCTTTCTGTGCAAGCCGCTTGGCTATCAACTTATAATAGCCTTCCATATTCTCCTTTAACTGTCCGCCTTCAGCAAAAGAGCTGCGGAAATGCTTGGGCTTCGGGATAATGGAAGCCAGGAAAATACTTTCTTCCGTGTTCAGTTGTGAAGGGCGTTTATTGAAATAATAAGCAGAAGCTTCCTGAATACCATAAACGAGCGGTCCCCATTCAACAATGTTCAGATATACTTCGTACATGCGTTCTTTAGAAGTTAATCTTTCATTTTCTATTAGCCATACAATCAATACCTCTTCCAATTTACGTGCAAAGTTCTTATTACGGTTCAGGAATACATTCTTTACGAGTTGCATGGTGATCGTGCTTCCTCCACGTGCAAAGCGTTTCACTTGCAGGTCGTAAATCAATGCTTCCCGTAGGGCGTCGGGCAGGAAACCGCGATGGTAAAAGAATGCTCCGTCTTCACTTTGCATAACGGACATTCTTAGGATGGGTGAAATGCTATCCAATGGTGTAAAGTGTTTGCACGAGGGACCAATAGGAAAAGTCCGCACCGGTATTCCATTCTCATAAGCTGTATAAATGAACTCGCCGGACATTTTGGAGAGTGAAGTGGCTCCATAGCTTGTGATGCGGAAGTCTTTCTCTTTCAGTTCGGATTCCAGTTTGAGACTATCTAGTTGTGCAAAATCAATATCTAATAGAAAATGATAGGTCAACTCGCCACTTGTCTTGATGCCTTCCAGATTGCTGAATAATCCTTTGGGGAGAGAGCTGAACAGATCATCTGCCGGAAACCAGGATTTGTTGACCGCAGCAGTGAAATGCCAGTTTCCTTTCTCTTTCTCGGCTCGCAAATAAGGATGAAACTGGAGTTTGTTGAAATCAACAATGGTCGTGCTATCCAGCTCGAGTGAGTGCCCGCTTATGTTCATCTCGTAACAGAGTTGTCCACGATTGAGATGAATTACTTCAGGAGAGAGAGCTTTATGAAATACGTCAAGTCCGTTCACTCTCGCTTTTCCTTTGAGGAGCAGTTGATTGGATGCACGCTTATCTTTAGTCATATTATAAGATAGGGTGTCGAAAGTGACTTCTGCTCCAAAACGGCGGGTAATATAAGGTAGTGAGATTTTTCTTTTTTCCGGGGCAAAGAGAGATGCTTTTAATGTATAGTCTCTTCTGTTTAGTTCGCCGGTCGCTTCCCATAGTTGTTGAGGAAGTGTATCTTCTTTTATCTGAATGGTTGATTGGAAATGATTGTTCTCAATAATAAAAGAAGGAATGTTGACTGCAACGAAATTACTATCTTTACGTTCGGTTATATTGATTTGCCTGAGTTGCCCGTTTTCAGGCAGGAAACCGTAAATGAGGTTTAATATCCGGTCAATACGGTTGGCATAGTCACTTTCTATGACAGGTTGGAGTTCTGCTTCTTGTTGCCGTTTAAAGAACAGGAAATCGTAGTTAGCTATGCTATCATGCTTGATGAAGTTGATTGCAAGGCCATTCATAAGCACATTCCGTACTTCGATTTCTCCTTTTAGCAATTCCCAAAAACTTAGTTTTACATTGACGGATTGTAATGTCAGGAGGGTATCCCGTTGGTTGGGAACAATAGAAAGTCCTTGTAAAGCCACTTCATTGTAGCCTTTCATTCGTAACTCCTGATAATGAATTTGTAGACCGTATGTTTGTTCGGCACGTGTAGCTCGTTTGTCAACGATATGGCATAAAATGACATTGCGGAATGCAAAGAGACAAATAAGGCTGGTAAGCAAGATACTGGTAGCCGATAGAATGATAATTCTTTTTTTGCTGGACGTTTCCATCTTCTTTTTCTTGATATGATAATCGCTGCAAAGGTAGATAATAATTCGGGCAACAAGCGGAGTATTTTCCCATTTTTAGAGTTATATTCATCAGTAGAAAGAAGAAAATGCGAAAAAAATGGTTAGTTGTTCGCTTTTAAGCGTACAACTGTTCGTTTTCGTACACCGTTCTGTTTTATGATTTCCTTGATTATTAGTTAGTTATCGTTTTGGCACGCTCGTTGCATCTCTATAGTCGCAAGCGGACAACGAAGAAAAATGAAAAAAACTTCAGAAGGTTGCAACCGTTTGAGACGCTTGATCCGTCTAATAAACAGAAGAATAAAAACAGAATGTTGAACAAATAAAAAATATACAATTATGAAGACTACAGTATTATTCAGAATGATCGTTTTAGTTGCTATGGTATTTGCAGGAATCGCTAATGCAACAGTGAAGGCACAGGGTAATAACTTCATTACTAATGAAGAAAAAGTAGATGATCTCGTAGTATCGAAAGTGATTTACAGACTCGATGGTTCTCTCTATCGCCACATGAAATATGATTTTACTTATGACGATCAGAAGAGAATATCCTCCAAAGAAGCTTTCAAATGGGATGCTTCTATTGAAAAATGGATACCGTACTTCAAGATTGATTATACTTATTCATCTAATGAAATCACTTTGGTATACGCACGTTGGAATGACTCTCACAGAGCTTACGACGCATCTGTTGAAAAGAGTGTTTATGAACTGAATGACGCTAATATGCCGGTTGCTTATATGAACTACAAATGGAATGATAAATGGATTGAAGAATCCGGTTCCAGCTGGGCTATGAATGTGTCTGTTCCGGCAACTAATGAAGCAACTCTGCTGACTGCCAGCAGATAAAAATAAATCGGAGTTGTGAAACTCCTTCTCTCTCTTTTAATTTAACTACATTAAAAACGGTGGATTTCCTTATGGGATAATCCACCGTTCTGTTTATCTGATGAACAGTTATGATTAGCTTTTGTAACTCTTCAATATTTATTTAACGAGTGGTAGATATTCTCCATAACCTTCCTCTTTCATTTTATCTTTCGGGATAAAACGAAGTGAAGCGCTATTGATGCAATAACGTAATCCACCTTTCTCTTTCGGCCCATCTGTGAATACGTGTCCCAAATGAGCATCTCCGGTTTTACTGCGTACTTCCGTACGTATCATGCCGTGTGAAGTATCTTTCTTTTCTGCGATCAGATCTTTTTGAATTGGTTGGGAAAAGCTTGGCCACCCGCAACCTGAATCGAACTTGTCAGTAGAAACAAACAGAGGTTCTCCGGTAGTAATATCTACATAAATGCCGGGACGATGCTCATTCCAGTATTCATTGTGGAAAGCTGGTTCGGTGGCATTCTTTTGGGTTACGGCATATTGTTCCGCCGAGAGTTTCTTACGAAGGGTTGCATCATCCGCTTTTTGATACACTTTAGCTTTCGGCGCATTCGCTTTGCGTGCCATTTCGAATAAAGCAGGATTGATATGGCAGTATCCACCCGGATTTTTATCCAGATAGTCCTGGTGGTAAGTCTCTGCCGGATAGAAATTAGTCAATGGCTTTACTTCTAGGACAATAGGAGTTTTATATTGTGCGGATAATAATTGAATTGCCTGCTTGATGACAGGGAGATCTTCTTTATCTACATAATAAATTCCGGTTCTATACTGTGTTCCCCGGTCATTACCTTGCCGGTTGAGGCTGGTAGGATCTATTGTCTTGAAATATAGATCGAGCAGTAAATTCAAATCTACCGTTTTCGGATCATAAACCACCTTTACTGTTTCGGCAGCATTGGTTTTTCCGGAACAGACCTGTTCATAACTCGGATTGGCAACATTACTGTTGGCATATCCTACCTGAGTACTTTCTACTCCTCGAATTTGTTTCAGGAAATGTTCTGTTCCCCAGAAACATCCTCCCGCAAAATAGATTTCTGCTTGATTCTTCATTGGTTTAGCAACTCCTAAAAATGTATTACTAATCATTATAATCACTAGGACGATAAAATACTTCATATCCGTTAGTTCTTTCTATAATAACGAATGAACCAACGGATATGTTTTAAGGAACTACTATACTAAACTCAACTTTATTTCTTTTTTATTCAATGACCTGTCCTTTGTAGAAATCCAGAATTTTAGTCCGGAACAGGTAGTCATATTTTGCCTGCAACTTATCCGAAAGAGCTTTCGTCAGATTAAGTTTGGCTTCATTGTATTCCACAAAGGTAACTTTGCCGTTATTGAACTTCTCACTCATCAGGCGGAAAGATTCTTCGTTGGCTTTTACTGCCACTTCACTGGAGTTGTATTTACTCTCTGCTGCCAGAGCATTGTACCAGGCTTGCTGAATTTCTTTATAGAGAACTTTTTTACTGTTATCCAACTTCAAGGATAAATCTATTTGTTGCAAACGAGCCGTGCGTACCCGGTTTCTTGTGGCAAAACGGTTGAAGATTGGCACGCTCAAATTAAATCCTATATATTTATTCAGATTGTTTTTCATCTGACTGCCGAAGCTGCTCTCTGATCTTCCGCTAACCGTATAATAATTACTTCCCAGACCGGCACTGAAAGAGAGTTGTGGATAAAACGCACTTTGGGCAATACGAATACTATTAAGACTACCTTGCAAACGATATTCCGCAGCCTTAATGCTTGGTTTGTAAGTAAGTGCCTGTGTATATATGTCATCCGGCGGAGTGAGAGATTCGAACTCTAATTCTTCCTTAGGGCTTTCGAGTACAAATCCTTCAGGCGTGGGTAATTCCAAGAGTTGGGTGAGATCCAGTAAGGATAGTTTGTACGTATTGTCTGATTGTACAGCAGTCATTTCATCCTGTGCGACACGGGCTTGTGCCTCCGCCACTTCAGAAGAGGATGCCTTACCCACTCCCTGAAGACCTTGAATACGTTTTAACTGGTCTTTGCTTAAATCGACCTGATTATGAGCAATCTTACTTAATTCTTGATTGAATAAAACCTGTAAATAAGCCGAAGTGACATTGATTGCAATATCTTCTCTGGCTTTATTCAAATCTTCTATGGCAGCTTTTAAATCCAGTTTGGCAAGTGAATATTGGTTGGGCAATTGCAAACCGGTAAATATAGGTACGTTTGTTCCCAAGCTGAAACTGGTATTGGCGCTGTTGATGTCACTATACGAGTTGTCTATCGGAGAAGCAGTACGGCCCCAACTCCAGTTTTGGCTGGCACTACCGCTCAAATTCGGAAGGCGTGCCCATTTAGTGGTGTTTACACTCACTTTGCCTGCTTCGACATTATTGGCCGATTGACGGATTTCTATATTATGCTCAATGGCATAGTCGATACATTGCCGCAGCGTCCATGCTTGCGAAGAGTTGTTCTGTGCCTGAATGGAGGTGATTCCGACTCCGGCAAGCAGAAGGGCTGATATGGTTTTACGAATTATTTTCATCGGATTCAATTATTTATCTTTTTTCTCTGCACCACGTATTTTGTCCTGAACGGTTACCCCTTTCTTGATTTCTATCTTGATTCCATCACTCATACCGGCAGTCACCTGTGTACGCTGGAACTTTTGTTCGGGCACTGAATCTGTCATGATGTACACAAATGTAGAGTCACCACTAAATTCAACAGTGCTTTCGGGCACTGCCAATACCTGATTGGCTTTTTGTAATACGATTTCCGCATTAGCCGAATATCCGGAACGAATCTGAACAGAATCCGGAATGGTAATCGCAGCCTTGATTTCAAACTGGTTGGCTCCATTGGTTTCCACCCCTTTCGGAGAGATATATTCCAGAATGGCATTGAAAGTCAGATTTTGTAAAGCTCCGATGGTCAGCTTGATTGGCATTTGTTCGTGGATACGTCCCACTTCTGTTTCATCAATATTACCGCGGAAAATCATATCGTTCATGTTGGCTACCGTAGCAATCGTGGTTCCATCATTGAACGTATTACTCATAATCACCGAATTACCAGCTTTTACAGGTACGTCCAGGATTAACCCGTCAATGGTAGAGCGAATCATCGTGCTACTGAAAGAGGCACTGTTTTTGGTAATTCCTTCTTTTACGATTTCCAGATTGTCTTTGGCCGTCTGTCTCTCTTCGCGAGCCTGTTTCAAAGCCACTTCACTTTTCTCGTATTCCTCCCGGCTAATTAACTGACCGTCATACAACTTCTTCACACGGGCGAAATCCGTTTCTGCCTGGGTTGCATTAATTTCTGCCAGGCGCACACGGCTTTCTGCAGAATTCAGTTGTCCGAGTTCAGGGATTACTTTTACTTTGGCAATAACTTCCCCTTTTCTTACAGCTTGTCCGGCTTCTTTATATACTTCGTCGATAATACCCGAAATTTGCGGTTTGATTAAAATTTCGTCTCTCGGTTCCACCTTTCCGGTAGCTACTGTAGTTTTTTGGAGGTCAGTCATTTCCGGTCTAACTGTTTCGTAAGTGATTACCTTAGGCTTGGATTTCTGATAAAGGAATACGAATGTTCCGACAAGAATGATAGCAATGACTACCAATAATGTGATTTTCAGATACTTTTTCACGGTAAGCAGGTGCCAGACCTGCCAACATTCCCAGTGCGATTAGAAGGGCACAAGTACCGATTGCCAGTCCGAAAGTAACTTGAAAACGGGTGTCCCCTCCGTCAGCGTTGGCTCCCATCTCTACAAGTTGCAACACCATGACGGCAAAGGATATTCCACACATTCCTGCAATGGTGGTAAGTACCATACTCTCTGATAGAATTTGTTGCAGAATATCTTTCGGTCGTGCACCGATCGCCCGGCGGATACCGATTTCAGTGGTACGTTCTTTAACGGTCACCATCATAATATTGGATACTCCGATGGCACCTGCCAGCAAAGTTCCCAATCCTACCATCCAAACAAGTATGTTGATACCGGTAAACAGGTTATCGACCATAGAGAACATAGCTTCGGCATTCAGGCACATAACAGCCTGTTTGTCATCCGGGGAGATATAATGTGCGGCTTTAATGACCTGTTCCATTTTGGGTTGTATTTCAGACACTTTGACTCCATGCTTCGCAGTGAAACAGATCACATCAATTCGTCCTCCCAGATTATATGTTTGCTGCATCGTAGTGAAAGGAAGAGTGACGGCCTCCGAAGCCCGTCCCTGTATATTCATGTCCCCTTCGGAAGAAGACATGCCAATCACTTGATAATAAATGCCATCTACTCTTACATATTTGCCACACGGGTCTTCTCCCGGTTTGAAAAGACTTTCATAAATTCGTTTTCCGATGACACATACTTTGCGTGCTTCCTTTATATCCACCTCATTGATGAACCTGCCGTATGCCATTTCCTGTGATTCAATGTGGAGATAATCCGGATACAATCCTTTCACGCTACAATCATATTTCTTATCTTCGTATACGGCTTTGGAACCCCAACGGGCTACGGACGGAGTAATGATCTCCACCTCTTTCACTTGGGAGCGAAGACGGTCAATGTCGGTAGATTCCAGATTCCACCATCTCCCTTTGCGGAAGCCTTTGTAAGCCTCGCCCGTTCTTTGCGAGACAAGGAAACCAGAATTGGTGGCAAATCCTTCAAAGTTCTTTTTCATCATGTCCTCCAATCCTTGCCCGCCGCCGATAAGGGCTACGAGCATAAAGATTCCCCAGAAAACACCGAATGCAGTCAGCAGGCTTCTCGTTTTATTTCTTGTAATGGTAATGAGGA
>PPYF01270704.1_pt1 | contig 10525 bp, 6 predicted proteins | sample 1559871 | NCBI WGS metagenome assembly PPYF01 (sample SAMN08240021, study PRJNA423297) | Human gut metagenome, whole genome shotgun sequencing project.
CCGGGTTGCAGCTCCGTGGCCTTGCGGATCATCAGCTCCAAGGTCTTTCCGTAATGGCGGTAGCGTATACGGTTATTGTTGTACGGGATACGAGGCGGACGGCTATACAGGTTCTCCTTCTTGATGATCTCGTACGGATAGTCTATATCGAGCTTAAAATCGGCCATGATCGCCAGATGATCCCAAAGGATATGCTTAAAGTCGTTTACGTCACGCAAGTGCGGGAACATGTTTCCCATGATGTTGATAATCGTGTTGGCGCAACGCTTACGCTCTTCCCTGTCTTGGATAGTCACGCAATAGTCCACCATATTTTGGATATTGCGTCCGTATTCGGGCAAAGTCAATCTTTTTCCTTCTGTATTGTATTTCATTCTTTACATTTTGTTTATCGCGAAGATAGGTATATTAATTGAGAATTGAAAATTGAGATTCGAAAGTTACCTCTCGTTAGGCTTAATTATCAATTCATAATCTACCACGTCCAGCCACCGCCCGAATTTCAGCCCTACTTTCTCGAAGTGGGATACTTTTCTGAACCCCAGCTTCTCATGCAGCGAGTAGCTGGCCTCATTCCCCTCAGTGATGCAGGCGATCAGGGCGTGGTAGCCGCCTGCCCGACATTCCTCGATCAGCCTTTCCATAAGCTGCCGGCCGATCCCCTTGCCCTTGTATCTCGGGGATAAATAAACGGTGGTCTCAAGCGTATATTTATAAGCTGCCTTTTCTTTCCACGTATGGGCATAGCAATATCCCACGACCTCATCCTGATCCACGTACACCAGATAAGGATAGCTCGCCGAGATCCCGGCTATGCGACCCTCCATCTCCTCCACCCGCAAAGGTTCCGTCTCAAACGTAGCCACGCTATTCACGACATATTCATTGTATATATCCACGATCGCCTTGGCGTCTCGCAAACTCACATTCCGAATCATATTCATTTCGCTAAAACAATCCGATCCGGGAAAGAATCTCTCTTTGCCCGGACCGGATCTATCATCGAGTCAAATAACTATTTTTTCTAAGCCTTCTACTCAGACAAGGCCTTGATCACCTCTTGGTTCGCCTTGCGCACCTCGGCCTCTCATCGCTATTCTTAAACTGTACATAGCCCCAGTTGCGTTTATTCCACCACAAATGGTTCTCCACGGCCAAGCCGATACCACCATACTCGCCCAATACGTTTACACGCACCGGATCGAACAGGTACATCGCCGGGGCCGGGTAATTATGCAAATCCAAGATATCGCCGCACGCACGGAAATTACCGCCACTGGCCGGATTCACCAGACGGGAAGGATCGTATGTTTTTGTCCACTCGGCAGCCTTCTCGGTATCGAACTGGCCCCAAGCCTCGTTGAAGGGCACCCATACTACTACGCTAGGATTCGAGACGCACAGGTCCATGATCTCCTTCCACTCCTTGTAATAATTACGGATAGACTCCTCGGTACGCTCCTTGTCGGTTCCACCGTTATACGTATGAGGCGCCCATTGGTTACCCATGTCGCCGCTAGGCATATCCTGCCAAACCAGCATACCTTCCTTATCGCAATGATAGTACCAGCGGGCCGGCTCTACCTTCACGTGCTTGCGGATCATGTTGAAGCCCCACGCTTTCGTCTTCACGATATCATACAGCAACGCCTCGTCCGTGGGAGCCGTGTAAAGCCCGTCGGGCCACCAGCCTTGATCCAGCGGGCCGTATTGGAACAGGTTCTTGTTGTTCAAGCGCATACGCATGATGCCGTTGGCGTCACGCTCGGCGGATATCTTACGGAAGGCGGTGTACGATTTCACCTCGTCCACCTTCTTGCCATTCTTCGACAAGCTCACCTTCATATCATATAAATAAGGATTGGAAGGTTCCCACAACGTAGGATTTTGCACGGCCAAGCGTAATTCTGTCCCTTGTACGCCCTTGGCGGTAGCAACCACCTGCCCCTTATCGAGCAAGCTGACCTCCACGATGTCCGACACCGGGGAGTCGGAACAAGCCCCGACCGTCACGCTCATCACGCCATTATCGATATTCGGGATCGCCTTGATAGAGGTGATATGCGAGGAAGCGACCGGCTCCAGCCATACGGTCTGCCAGATTCCGGTGACCGGCGTATACCAGATTCCCTCCGGGTTGGCCACTTGCTTTCCACGGGGTTGGTAGCCTTTATCGCTCGGGTCCCATACACGCACCACCAGCTTATGCGTACTTTTGCCATTCAGATAGGGAGTGATATTCAAGGAAAACGGGGTAAAGCCTCCCGTGTGGGAACCGATCAGGATATCATTCACGAACACGTCCGCTTTCCAATCCACGGCGCCGAAGTTCAACAAGATATCTTTTCCTTTCCATGAGGAGGGCACCGTAAAGGTTCGTTTATACCACAACTCATTCTTCTCCCCCACTTCTTTTTGCACGCCGGACAAGGAGGATTCCACGGCGAACGGCACCAAGATATTCCCATCGAAACTCGTCGGCTCTGCCTGTCCTTTTGGAAGGATAGCGTATTCCCACTCGCCGTTCAAATTCTGCCAATCCGCACGTTCCATCCCGGGGCGTGGATATTCTGGCAATACATTCCGGGGATCTACTTTCTCAGCCCAGTCCGTCTTGATCTTGTCTCCGGCGGGCTTCCACTGCGCCCCGGCGCTACAAATCGTTGCGAACGCACAAAAGGCTAACAATAATTTTCTCATGATATTATTTACATTTTGAATTGATAATACACTTTCAGCAGACAAAGATAATAGAAAATATCCAAAATCCACATCGTCCTCGGATACCAATAGGAGAACCGTACCCAAATCGATCTAACCATCAAATACCCGGAATATCTCTTGTGACAGAATCTCACAAGGTAAGGTTATTGTCTTTTTTTAATGTTCCTATTTTACATCAATATCATTTCCGGAAAAACACGTACGTGAATTTCCCAAAACACGTACGACTTTTCGGAAAAACATGTACGTGTTTCGACGCAAACATTACGATGTTTTTACGACTCTGATTTTCAACCCCTTGAAAACATGACCTGATTTTCTGCTTATTGTAAAAATCTTCTTATTCAAGGATACCCGGAAAAGGAGGAGTAATGGCACGACCTATTAAAAAGGAGCCGGATTATGTCCCGCTCGACACGGATTTACTAAGCAACCGTAAAATCCGTCAAATAAAGCGCAAATACGGATCTGACACTTTTCTATTATGTATTGCCCTGCTTTGTGACATCTATGCCAATGGCTATTATATCACGGCTTACAAGGAAGAGCGTGAGCGTGCCTTCCTCCGCAAGGTATTCCAGCAATACAAGGCCGGTTACCCGCTGGAACGCCTTTATCCCGCCCGTGTCTACCAGTCCTTGCAAGAGCGGGGATTGATACACGATACCCCCGAGGAGAAACGCCACGCCATGAGCCTCTTCGCCCATTGGAGACCACCGGGTCACCTGCCCATCAGCGAGGACTACACTTGCCTATCTGTTAATAATTCGCCAATAAAAACATTGATTTACAAAATATATAGTTATATTTGCATCGTCATGTGGCTATAGCGTTAGCCGAAAAGCATGGCGACATATTATGTATTAGAGCATCGAGTGTTATTCTGTGTCTTTTAAAATTCCCCATTTAACTCAGCCAGAATAACAAACTTCATGCTCACGCTGTTGTATTATCTCAAATATAATATAGGCGTGAGCTGTCGTTTGTTATGGCTGAAAGGGTATGGGGATACCTAAAAGACACATAACAATATAACGGCAGCTTCACGCTTTTTTTTGTGTCTGCCCATAAAAACTCTATTTCTCCAATAATTATACATTTGGCCTATAATTAATCGAATTTAACAACATGGCTTTTCGGAGGAAAAGCTTGGTTATTTAGTTAAATAAAGAAAAGAGCTATCTCGTTCGTGAGAATATAGGTAGCTCACTATTGTTTAACCTTTTTAATGCGTTCACATCCTATTGATGGTAGACTTGTGCCAATAGGCTATAGTTAAATTTTATCATCATTACCCATAATTTCCTTCAAACTATAATGGTATGATATATCGATGAAGGGGAAAAACCAGAAGATCCTCAAGCCGAAATAGAGGTTTATTATGACCAAGAAAGTACAAGCTCAAGAAAACCTGATGCAGGCGCAAAAGTGTATTTGTATTATGACATTAATATAACGACAGAGTTTGGTGGCCTTGCATCTTATGAAGGAAATGGAATATTAAAGTATAAAAGGTATAATACAGTCATTAAGCCAGATTCTGTTTTATATACAGATTATTTAGGAAAGACTGTTTTTGATCTAAAGCCTATGGATGTGATGTCTATAGTGGCAGAAAGCTCTTATTTTCCAAATATGATAACCTATACAGTTTGCTTTCATCTAGATGAAAGCATGAAAATAACATTTGTATTCTCATAAGGCTGGGTACGCCCCTAGGTGATATAAAATGGGAACTATTCTTCTCACGCAAGAGAACACCCGGAAAGTATCGGACAAATAGACAACTCAACCCGAAAACCACCGAGGAAAGATTGTCCTCTTATTAAACTTCATCGTGCAATTTGATTATACAATTTAATAACGTACATTCGCGTACAAATAAATTAAATCTGTAGTCCGATGAGAACGCATTTACGCGAAAGCATGCTGGCGCTTCTTTTGATAGGTATCTTAGCCACGGGTTGCGATACCGGAACGAAGAAGGCTTCTGAAAACAGTATCACGTTTGATTCTATCAGCGTGGAAAAGACTTACCATTTGTTAGATAATCCGGATAATCCCAATTGCAATCTAGAGATCAAGTTCGTTTATCCCCGGAAATATTCGGATAAAGAGGTTCTTAAGAATCTACAGAGACAGTTCGTCTCCTCTTATTTCGGCGAGAATTATGAGCAATTATCCCCCGAGGAGGCGGTACGGAAATATACCGACGACTATCTGGCCGCTTATAAGGATCTGGAAGAGGATTACAAGGCTGAGGTGGCGAAATCCGACGAGACACCGGTGGGCTCTTGGTTCTCTTACTATGAGATGTCGTCGGATGATATCGCCTTCAACCAAGACGATATCATCAGCTATACGGTAAGCTTCGAGAACTATACGGGCGGAGCGCATGGCGCACATTCCTACAATAACCATGTAGTGAACCTCAAGACCGGTAAGCCGATCACCGAGGAGGAGATATTCGTGGACAACTATCAAGACAATCTGGCGCGAATATTGGTAGATCAGATCGCCAAGCAAAACAACGTATCCGACGCCAAGGAACTGGAAAATATCGGTTTCTTTAGCGTGGACGAGATCTTCCCGAACGGCAACTTCCTCGTAGACGAGACGGGCATCACCTATTCTTTCAACGAATATGAGATAGCGGCATACGTGGTAGGCGTCACGAACGTCCATCTCCCTTACAAGGAAATCCGCTATTTGCTGCGGGATGACAGCCCGATAAGTCAGTTAATTGAAAATTGAAAATTGAAAATTGAAAATTAATGATAGATAAACCTATAAACAGATGTCCTATGGAACAAAATACAGAGAAATTCTCAATTCCCAATTCTCAATTTTCAATTCTCACATCTTATTTCCCCGATCTCACCGACCGGCAAAAAGAGCAATACGCCGCCCTATATGACCTATATACGGATTGGAACGCCAAGATCAACGTGATCTCACGGAAGGATATCGAGAACCTATATCCGCATCACGTGCTTCACTCGCTGGGTATCACCGATATGCTGCGTTTCAAGCCGGGTTCCTCGGTGATGGATCTGGGTACGGGAGGCGGTTTTCCCGGCATCCCCTTGGCGATCTTATTCCCTGAGACCCATTTCCATCTGGTAGACAGCATCGGGAAAAAAATCAAGGTGGGACAAGCCGTGGCCGAGGCGATCGGGCTGGAGAACGTATCCTTCCGCCATTGCCGGGGCGAGGAGGAAAAGCAGCTTTTCGATTTCGTGGTAAGCCGTGCCGTGATGCCTCTGGCGGATCTGGTAAAGATCGTCCGCAAGAATATAAAGAAAGAACAGATCAACGCATTGCCCAACGGATTGATTTGTCTGAAAGGTGGAGAGCTGGCGCACGAGATATTGCCTTTCCGGAACCAAGCGATAAGCATGGATCTGAAAGACCATTTTAAAGAAGAGTTTTTTGAAACTAAAAAAGTAGTGTACGTACCCTTATGATTACGATAAAATCTTTCGAAGTAAACTATTTCTCCGAGAATACTTACTTGCTATACGATGATACCAAGGAGGCAGTCCTTATCGATTGCGGCTGCCTGCGCAAAGAGGAACAAAAAGAAGTAAGCGACTTTATCGCCCAGAACGGGCTGACGCTGAAACGTTACCTTTGTACGCACCTCCATCTGGATCACATATTCGGCAACGAATTCGTCCATAACACCTACGGGTTGAGCCCGGAAGCCCATAAAGCGGACGTGGAGGGCCTTCCCTCCCCCGAGGAGCAAGCCAAGGCGTTCGGCCTGTCGATGAAGGCGAAAAGCGTCCCGGTAGGGAAATATCTGGTAAACGGGGAAATCATAAAGTTCGGGAAATCCGAGCTGGCGGTATTGAGCGTTCCCGGTCATTCGCCCGGAGGCGTGGCTTTCTATAACAAGAAGAACGGTTTCGTGATCGTCGGGGATTCCTTGTTCGCCGGAAGCATCGGCCGTACCGATTTATGGGGAGGCAACCAAGATATACTGCTTGCCGCTATCAAGGACAAATTACTGTCGTTGCCGGACGAGACCGTGGTATACCCCGGCCATGGCCCCGAGACACGAATCATTGATGAGAAATTAAATAATCCTTATTTATAAAATACTAGAATTATGGACACAAATAAGTTTGTAAACCGCCACGTGGGCATCTCAGCGGAAGATATTCCCGCTATGTTGGAGACGATTGGCGTGAAGTCTTTGGACGAGTTGATCGATCAGACCATTCCGGCCAACATCCGTTTGAAAGAGCCGTTGAACCTCCCGGAGGCCATGACGGAACGTGAGTTCGCCGAGCATATCGCCGAGCTGGCTTCCAAGAACGAGGTATTCACCTCTTATATCGGTATGGGTTGGTACGACACGGTTTGCCCGGCCCCGATCCAACGTAACGTATTCGAGAACCCGGTTTGGTACACCTCCTATACGCCGTATCAGGCGGAAGTATCCCAAGGACGCTTGGAGGCGTTGCTGAACTTCCAGACTGTTATCTGCGAACTGACCGGATTGCCCTTGGCGAACTGCTCGCTACTCGACGAGGCGACAGCGGCAGCCGAGGCGGTTACCATGTTTCATGGTTCACGCAGCCGTGCGCAGGTGAAAGCGGAAGCCAATACGGTATTCGTTGACGAGAACGTGTTCGCCTCTACGCTGGCCGTCATCCACACCCGCATGATCCCGCAGGGCATCCAGGTGGTAGTGGGCGATTATAAGAAATTCGAGTTCACGCCGGACGTGTTCGCCGCCATCGTACAGTTCCCGAACGCGGATGGTTCGATCGAGGACTATAAGGAATTCGTAGCCCGTGCGGGCGCCGCCGGAACCAAGGTAGGCGTAGCCGCCGACTTGATGAGCTTGGTATTGTTGACTCCTCCGGGAGAATGGGGAGCGGATGTCGTATTCGGTAGCAGCCAGCGCTTCGGTATCCCGATGTTCTACGGGGGTCCTTCCGCCGCTTTCTTCGCTACGAAGGACGATTATAAACGTACGATCCCGGGACGTATCATCGGTATCTCCAAGGACGCTTACGGCCATCCGGCTTATCGCTTGGCTTTGCAGACCCGCGAGCAACATATCAAACGTGAGAAGGCAACGTCCAATATCTGTACGGCTCAGGCGTTGTTGGCTACCATGGCCGGATTCTACGCCGTATATCATGGAGCGGAGGGGTTGCGTAACATCGCCGGACGGATTCATTCCACGGCCGGATTCTTGGCCAAGGAGTTGGAGAAACTGGGATATACGCAATTAAACAAGGATTATTTCGATACCTTGAAGATACAGCTTCCCGCGCACGTGTCGGTGAACGCACTGCGTGAGATCGCCTTGGAGTGCAAGGTGAACTTGCGTTACTTCGAGGCCGGACAAGTAGGCGTCAGCATAGACGAGACGACATTGCCTACGGACATAGGCGTATTATTATACATCTTCGCCGGCGCCGCAGGTAAAGACTATATGCTGGACGAGTCTATCCCCGCCCAGACTTATTTCGACGCTAAATTCGCCCGTACCTCCGATTTCTTGCAGCAAGACGTATTCAAGAAATATCATACGGAGACCGAGTTGATGCGTTACATCACCCGTTTGGGACGAAAGGATGTTTCCTTGGCCCAATCCATGATCTCGCTGGGATCTTGCACGATGAAGCTAAACCCGGCTTCTACGATGTTGCCGCTTAGCCGTGCGGAATTCATGAATATCCACCCGTACGCTCCAGAGGAGCAAGTGGAAGGCTATACGGAGCTGATCGAGAACCTGTCTTCTTACTTATGCACGATCACGGGCTTCAAGGGCTGTACGTTGCAACCGAACTCCGGCGCCGCTGGCGAGTACACGGGTCTTCGTGTGATCCGTGCTTATCAGGAAAGCATCGGCCAAGGCCATCGTGATATCGTTTTGCTTCCGGCTTCCGCCCACGGAACCAACCCGGCCAGCGCTATCCAATGCGGGTATAAGACCGTAACCGTTAAATGCGACGAGAATGGTAATATCGATCTGGAAGATTTCCGTGCGAAAGCCGAGGAGAACAAGGAGCGTTTGGCTGCCAGCATGATTACCTATCCGTCTACGCATGGTATCTTCGAGGTGGACATCAAGGAGATGTGCGACATCGTTCACGCTTGCGGAGGACAGCTTTATATGGATGGCGCCAACATGAACGCGCAGGTTGGATTGACAAATCCGGGTACGATCGGCGCCGATGTATGTCACTTGAACCTGCATAAGACCTTCTCTTCTCCTCACGGAGGTGGTGGTCCCGGCGTAGGCCCGATCTGCGTGGCCGAGCATCTGGTTCCGTTCTTGCCGCAGCATCCGGTGCTTTGGGGCAGCGACTTGAATACGGTATCCGCGGCTCCTTATGGTAGCGCCGGTATCCTGCCGATCACGTACGCTTACATCCGCTTGCTGGGTACGGAAGGTCTTGAGACGGTGACGAAGACGGCCATCTTGAACGCCAATTACTTGGCCGCTAAGTTCAAGGATACGTACGGTATCGTCTATACCGGAGCGACAGGCCGTGTAGGTCATGAGTTGATCTTGGAATGCCGTACGGTAAAAGAGCGTTCGGGCATCGACGAGGGCGATATCGCCAAGCGTTTGATGGACTTCGGCTACCACGCTCCTACCCTATCTTTCCCGGTACACGGCACCTTGATGGTAGAGCCGACCGAGAGCGAGAGCAAGGCCGAGCTGGATCGTTTCGTAGAGGTAATGGAATGTATCTGGAACGAGATCAAGGAGGTGGAGGAAGGCAAGGCTTCGAAGGAGGACAACGTCTTGAAGAACGCCCCGCATCCGGAATACGAGGTGACCGCCGACGAGTGGAAACACGCGTATCCCCGCACGAAGGCCGCCTTCCCGCTGGAATGGTTGCACGACAGCAAGTTCTGGATTAACGTAGCCCGTGTAGATAACGCTTATGGCGATCGTAACTTGATCCCGACTTTATGCGCTTGCGAGATATGAAGAAGCTCTTTATCGCTTTGGCGGCCGTCGCTCTGACGGCTTGCGTCAAGGCGCCCGAGAAAACAGTCAAGGTCTACGCATGGCAAGGCGAAGGTGAGAATACCACCGAGCAAACCTTACAAGCGGACTTTAGTAAATGGCATGCCCACGGTGTAGACGGGATGTGCTACAACGCCGGCCACGACACGGAGAAAATCCAGCGTGCCGCCAAAGCGGCCCATGCCAATGGCATGGAATACCATGCGTGGATTCCTGCCATGTTGCAACATGGATTGGACTCCACCCTCTACGCCGTAAACCGGAAAGGCGAGTCGGCCTATTCCGTACAGGCATATGTCCCTTATTACAAATGCCTGTGCCCGAACCAAGAAGGCACGGCTGAGTTCTTGCTGAATCTATATGGCAAGGTAGCCGATATCCCGGAGGTGGATTATATCCATCTGGATTATATCCGTTACGTGGATGTCATCCTGGCCCGCGGACTTTGGGAAAAATACGGCTTGGTGATGGACGAGGAATATCCTACGGCGGACTATTGCTACTGTGACAAATGCGTGGCCGATTTCAAGGCCGCTACCGGTATCGATATCAAATCCGTAGAGGATCCTTCCAAATGCGCGGAATGGGCGCAGTTCCGTTGCGACCTGATCACGAAATTGGTAAATCGCATCGCTGACGAGGTTCACGGCAAAGGCAAGAAAGTGAGCGCCGCCGTATTCCCGGGGCCGGACTCTCACGCCAAGTGGATGGTTCGCCAAGAATGGAATAAATGGAATATCGACGCTTTCTTCCCGATGAATTATAACGATTTCTATCTGGAGGACGCTTCTTGGC
>PPYF01386288.1_pt1 | contig 10524 bp, 9 predicted proteins | sample 1559871 | NCBI WGS metagenome assembly PPYF01 (sample SAMN08240021, study PRJNA423297) | Human gut metagenome, whole genome shotgun sequencing project.
GCATTCCTCTGGTAATGACAGAGACCGGTCTTAAAACCTGTCGCTGCAAAAGTACTGCCTGAAAGAAGATCAGAAACAGAAATACAGATCCGAGGATCAGCAGAATGATAACAAAGCTTCCGAATCCGGCAGTCAGTGAAGAAGTCGGGATACAGCTCCAGAGAGCATAATTATTTTCCAAAGAAGTCACAGAGATCGCAATCGAAGATTTTGAATGATGCAGAGCTTCTTCGGAAGAAAGGACTCTGGAATCTACGGAATAGAGGGAAGAATCCTGACGGGTGTCCGAAAGATAATAGGAAATATGCTCAGAATCTTCCAGAGAAGTCAGCGGGGAGAGAATCGTCTCAATGCGGTACCAGGAAGCAACATAAGTATGCTCATAAGAAGCAATGGAGATCAGAAAGGTATGTCCGTTTAAAGAAACCGGAAACCAGCGAAGGATGGAAGGTGCATCTTCCGCAGAGCGAGTCCGGAGATAGTAGTCTTTTATATAATCCCGGATTGCAATCCGGTCAGAGAGCGGTTCAGTCAGGTTGCTTTTCATGAGAAAGACATCCGACCATGGGGCATAAAACAAAAGTCCGCTGATATTGTCGTAAAGAGAGAGCTGCTGGGCAAAGGTGTTCTGAATGGAAAGCTGGGCGTTGAGACATTCGTCCGCATTGTCTGTGGTGGCAAGCGTTACATGGTCGGTGTCCATCAGAAGAAAATTTGAGAGAAAACTGGAAGTGTTTTCCAGCTGCGTATCCAGTGCATTTATATGCAGCTGTAAGGTATTCTGACTTGAACGGACGGCATACTCGGTCATGCGGTTCTTATACCAGAAATTGCAGGAAAGCAGAACCAGGGCAGAGAGAAGAAAAGCAGCCAGATAGAACCAGACAAAGTGCATCTGGATGCGTGAGAGATTTTTTATTTTCCGGATCAGGTTTTTCATAAAAGTACTCCTTGACTGTGAAAAGAAAGTTTAAATTGTGCTATTATAGTAAGGGGTTAAGATTACCCGGGGCGAGTAACCGTTGAGCAAAGATGGAAACATTTTCTGCAATGGTAAGGATGCCGGCGGGATTCCTGAATTTATGATACCATATCAGGAGAAAAAATCCATTGTTAAGTGAAGAGAAGATACTAAAAGGTGGAAGGTGATGCAATGAGAAGAAAAAAAATCCGAGGCATAAAAAGAATCACGGCACTAATGCTCTTGATGCTGCTGAGCATATGCGGATGCAGCAAAACAGCCGGGCAGATAAAAAAGCAGAAGGAAGAGCCGGTGATCAAGGTCGGAGTAGCCGGAATAGCGGCGAGCGATTCTGCACTTCAGAGAGTCAACGAAAAGCTGGGGGATCTGTCACGGCAGAAATATGGATTTCGGATCGAACTGCTAAGAGATGACACGAGTGCAGGGAAAGATTTTGCATTTTATACAGATGCAGCAGAAGGCGTGGATATCAAAGGCTTTTATTATGCAGAATTCAAAAAGTATGCCGAGAAAGGGATGCTGCTTGATATGGCACCGTATCTTGACAAATACGGATCAGAACTGAAACGAGTACTGGAGGATAAAGCAGAGATTGAAAAAAGCCTGTCAGGACATATCTATGGAATCCCGAAAACATACAGTGACACAAATTATGTCGGAGTGCTTTTTAATAATGAATACGTTCGAAAATATCAGATGGATTTAAGCAAGGTAAAGAAGATCGAAGATATGGAACCTCTGCTTGAGACGATCAGAAAAAATGAGCCGGATATCATTCCCTGGGCAAAAGTAAAGACAGGACCGATCGCGATCGCAAGGAATCCGATCGGTGACCTGCTGGATGATATGCTCTGTATGGTAGATTATGAGGATGATACGCTGCAGGTCAAAAATATGTATGAGACAGAGAAATATGAAGAACGTGTGCGGATGATCCAAAGATGGTATCAGAAAGGTTACCTTCAAAAGGATATTCTGACATCCGGAGAATATGGGCAGGCTCTCCTGAAGGAGGGGATGGCATTTTCAACAGAAACAGTGGTACGTCCGGATGAAAGGGAATATCTGGAAAATATGAGTGGAGATAAAGTGGCGTATGCTGTATTTGATCAGAAACCATTGATCGATACAGAATGTGACTGGGTGTATGTGTGGTGTATTGCCAGAAACTGTACTTATCCGAAAGAGGCAGTGCAGGCATTAAATGCCATTTATGAAGATCAGGATATTCTGACGACCATTCTGTATGGCCTGGAAGGAGCAGACTATGTGGAGCGTGGAGACGGACATTTGGAAAACCCTCCGGAAACAGAAGAAAATGACGATTCCTACCAGTTGTACTATAAATGGATGTTTAACCGGCTGAACGCAAAACTGTGGGTCGGGGTCGATGAGAATGTCAAAGAAGAGATGGAAGAGATGAAACAGGATGCCATCGTCTCACCGGCATATGGATTCTGGTTTGATGCAAGTAAAGTTTCGGTGGATCTTGTGAAAATACAGAATGTGATCAATAAATATAAAGACAAACTGAACTGCGGAGTCTGCGATGTGGATCAGGTACTGCCGCAGTTTCGAAAAGAGCTGCGGCAGGCAGGATCAGAACAGCTGGTAAAAGAAGTTCAGCAGCAGGTGGACGAATGGAAAGCTGCTCAGGAAGGAATCGTTCCGTAATAAGCTTTGCGGTATTCACTTGGGGTCATGCCGGTCTTTTTACGGAACATTTTTGAAAAATAAGAAAAGTTGCTGTATCCGAGAAGCGAAGCAATGTTGCTGATGCCGTCCGCCGTCTGCGAGAGCATATATTTTGCTTCTTCCAGTTTCAGGTCGGCAATGTAATCGCTAAGTGCCTTTCCGGTTTCTTTTTTGAACAGTTTGGCAAAGTAATCCGGATTCAGGAAGAAACGGGAGGCGAGTTCTTCACGGGAAATGTCCGGATTCTCCTGGATCAGACGGATGCTCTGCTCGATGACAGATACATTTTCCTTCTGACTGTCGCACGCATTTTCCAGGGAGGCAAGCAAAGTGTCGGCTTGCCTGCGAAGAGAAGAAACCTGCTCATAAAGCTCATTCCATGACACGGTTTTTCCGCAGAAATATTGCAGAAGCAGATGATAGTTCCGGTGCAGAAAATCGATGATATGGTCATATTTTTCTTTCATTTCTTTTTCGGGAAGAAGAACAGGAGCAGGAATCAGCACCACATAATAAGAAAACAGTGTGACCGGCGGCGGACAGTTTCCCGAAGACAGAAGGACTTCGTTTAAAACATTTTTGACAGTGAAATTTACAAGGCTTCGATTCATGCCGTCTGCCTGATTTTTCGTAACCAGAAACAGGACAGGATAAAACAGGGTATCGTCCGGAAAATCAATGTTTTTCCAGGAGCATTCCCATGCAACGTAAGAACGGTCGCAGTCCAGGAACATTCCGGTGATCAGCTGAAACCAGAACTGTTCCTGCACAAGCGTCCGGCTGGCATTGGAGAGAGCTTCTCTTTTCTGGAGTCTGGCAATATGCTGAAGTTCCCGGACTTTGGCGATCGCCTGGCGTATGGTGCTGTGCAGTTCTTCTGGCTTGAACGGTTTTAAAAGATAGGCAAGTGCCCCATGCTCCAGGGCAGTGACTGCATAGGAAAAGTCCGGATGGCAGGTCAGCAGGATCGATACCAGTGGCATGCCTTCTTTTTCCACCCAGGCGAGCAGATCCAGGCCGCTTCCGGAAGGCATTTCGATATCACAGACCATAATGTTTATGGTTTCGTTTTCCAGCAGTTCTTTTGCATCCTGGATATTATAACAGGAAAAGACATGATGGATCCCAAGTTCTGCCCAGGGAACTGTATTCTGGAGAGCTTCTACTGAAAATTTTTCATCGTCTACGATCAGCAGATTCAAAAAGATCCCTTCTTTCGTTCACAAGATATTAAAGTAAGCCATGAAACCGCTTCTGTGCAGACACATCGCAGTTTCAGCCTTTTGACACTGGTATCTTTACAATACCGATAATTATGCACATATAATAGCATATATTCTGTACATATTCCACAAAAATATATTTTGCATTATATAGAAAGAAAAATAGGCTTGCAATTTAAAAAGACAGGTGCTATACTGATATTCGGACTTTGCGGAATTACGCAATTTTTATGTCCATTTGCACCTGATTTTAGGGGTAACATTGGTGAAAGGAGGCAGAACCATGAAGGTTAGATCATCTGTAAAACCGATTTGCGAAAAATGCAAAATCATCAAGAGAAAGGGAAGCATCAGAGTCATCTGTGAGAACCCGAAACATAAACAGCGTCAGGGTTAATTTATAACAAACTGAGAACTGTTTATTTGAATTAAGTGCGGCTGCAGTATGAACCGCCAGGCGGCGTTGTTTATGCTGATAACAATATATATGGGTGAGAAAGGGACGACAGTCCCGTGTGTCAGAAGATATCGGCTGACTGTCGCAGACCATGATATATTGCTTGTAATACCGGATTTGTGAGTACCGTCGCAAATACGGAAAGGCTGTACGGTTTTTGTGCGGCTGGGCGGACGGTTTTGCCGTAAGCCTCAATTAGGGACAATATAAGGAAGAATGAAAATGTACACATCATTTCAGACGTTATCATACCCGGATGGCGGGCTGTACATAACATTCTCAAAGAAAATGGAGGAATAATTACATGGCACGTATTGCTGGTGTAGACTTACCAAGAGAAAAACGTATCGAAATTGGTCTGACTTACATCTACGGTATCGGTAGAGTAAGCGCTAACAAAATCCTTGCAGATGCAAAGGTTAATCCGGATACTCGCGTAAGAGATCTGACTGACGAAGAAGTAAGCAGAATCCGTGACGTAATGGACGAGCATTATACAGTAGAAGGTGATCTGAGAAGAGAGATCGCTCTGAACATCAAGAGACTTCAGGAGATCGGATGCTACAGAGGAATCCGTCACAGAAAAGGTCTTCCGGTTCGTGGTCAGAAGACTAAGACAAACGCAAGAACAAGAAAAGGTCCTAAGAGAACTGTTGCAAACAAGAAGAAATAAGACCTGAGCAGGAAATTGCAAAGCAGATCAAGTTAACTATAGAAAGCGAAAAGAAAGTAGGTTAGTTTAAAATGGCTAAAAAAGTTACCAAAAAAGTGACAAAAAAGCGCGTTAAGAAAAACGTTGAACGCGGACAGGCACATATTCAGTCATCTTTCAATAATACAATCGTAACTCTGACAGATGCAGAAGGAAATGCTTTATCATGGGCAAGTGCCGGTGGTCTGGGATTTAGAGGTTCAAGGAAATCTACTCCGTATGCAGCACAGATGGCTGCAGAGACTGCAACAAAAGCAGCTCTGATTCATGGACTCAAGACGGTAGATGTATTTGTAAAAGGACCGGGTTCAGGTCGTGAAGCAGCAATCCGTGCTCTTCAGGCATGTGGTCTGGAAGTAACAAGCATCCGCGACGTAACACCTGTTCCACACAATGGTTGTCGTCCACCGAAACGTAGAAGAGTCTAATTAGGAGGTTAGCGAAATGGCAGTAAATAGAGTTCCTGTTCTTAAAAGATGCAGATCCCTGGGTATGGATCCGATTTACTTAGGATATGATAAAAAATCCAATAGAGAGCTGAAGAGAGCAAACCGTAAAATGAGTGAGTACGGTCTGCAGCTTCGCGAAAAACAGAAAGCAAAATTCATCTATGGTGTTCTGGAAAAACCTTTCCGTAACTACTACAAAAAAGCTGAAAAAATGCCGGGTATGACAGGTGAAAACCTGATGGTTATGCTGGAATCCAGACTGGACAGCGTAGTATTCCGTCTTGGTTTTGCAAGAACAAGAAGAGAAGCAAGACAGATCGTAGATCATAAACACGTAACAGTAAACGGTAAGCAGGTAAACATTCCATCTTATCTGGTAAAAGCCGGCGACGTTATCGAAATCAAAGAAAAATGCAAATCTATGCAGAGATATAAAGATATCGTAGAAGTAACAGGCGGCAGACTGGTACCGGAATGGCTGGATTGCGATATGGAAGCACTCAAAGGTACGGTAAAAGAGCTTCCAGCAAGAGAAGTGATTGATGTTCCTGTAAACGAGATGCTTATCGTCGAGCTGTATTCTAAGTAATAAATAGCACCGTACTACGGTGCGTAGAACCCCTCATACACCAAATAACCCAACAAGGAGGGACTATATGTTCGATTTTAATAAACCTAAAATTGAAATAGCTGAGATTTCAGAAGATAAGAAATACGGAAGATTTGTTGTTGAGCCTCTGGAGAGAGGTTATGGTACAACACTCGGCAATTCACTTAGAAGAATCATGCTCTCATCTTTACCTGGAGCGGCAGTAAGCCAGGTAAAGATCGAAGGTGTACTCCATGAATTCAGCTCAATTCCGGGAGTAAAAGAAGACGTTACAGAGATCATCATGAATATCAAGTCCCTTGCTATTCAGAACAACAGCGAAACAGATGAGCCGAAAGTTGCATACATCGAGTATGAAGGCGAAGGCGTTGTCACCGCTGCTGATATCAAGGCAGACTCCGATATCGTAATCATGAATCCGGATCAGGTTATCGCAACCCTGAACGGCGGTACAAACTGCAAACTGTATATGGAACTGACCATCACCAAGGGCAGAGGCTATATCAGTGCGGATAAAGGTAAAACAGATGATATGCCGATCGGTGTGATCGCAGTAGATTCTATCTACACACCGGTTGACCGTGTAAACTATAAAGTCGAGAATACCCGTGTAGGTCAGGTAACCGATTACGATAAACTGACCATGGATATCTGGACAAACGGAACACTGGCTCCGGATGAGGTAGTCAGCCTTGCAGCAAAGGTTCTGAGTGCTCATCTGAATCTGTTCATCGATCTGTCTGAGAATGCGAAATCAGCAGAGATCATGATTGAAAAAGAAAGCAATGAGAAAGAAAAGGTTCTGGAGATGAATATCGACGAACTGGAACTTTCCGTACGTTCTTACAACTGCCTGAAGAGAGCAGGTATTAATACAGTAGAAGAGCTTTGCAGCAAGACTCCGGAAGATATGATGAAAGTTCGTAACCTCGGACGTAAATCACTTGAAGAAGTACTTGGCAAGCTGAAAGAGCTGGGATTACAGCTCAACCCGAGCGAAGAATAAAATTCAACCCGAGTTATATACAGTGCAGGCGGATAGCAGCCTTGGCAATCCCGGCACTGGACATTATGGACAAGACAGCATCTGTCAAGTAAGCCCGAAGAGCATTGGCAGATGTTCCACAAATGGAGGAAAATAGAATGGCAGGTTATAGAAAACTTAGCAGAACAGCAGACCAGAGAAAAGCCCTGATCAGAGGACAGGTTACATCTCTGCTGTATCATGGAAAAATCGTTACTACAGAACAGAAAGCTAAAGAAATCCGCAAAGTTGCAGAAGGTCTGATTGCTCTGGCTGTTAAAGAAAAAGACAACTTTGAAACAGTTACCGTTACTGCTAAAGTAGCACGTAAAGACAAAGACGGTAAGAGAGTAAAAGAAGTCGTAGACGGCAAGAAAGTAACTGTATACGATGAAGTACAGAAAGAAATCAAAAAAGACAATTCTTCCAGACTGCACGCTCGTCGTCAGATGCTGAAAGTTCTGTACCCGGTAACAGAAGTTCCTACAGAAGCAGCAGGAAAGAAGAAAAACACAAAACAGGTAGACATGGTAGACAAACTGTTTACAGAGATCGCTCCGAAATACGAAGGACGTAACGGTGGTTACACAAGAATCGTTAAGATTGGTCTTCGTAAAGGCGATAACGCTATGAAAGTTCTGCTTGAGCTGGTATAATCCGGACATCAATTTATAAAACGATAACAGAGCCGTTTCGAATTCACAGGATTCGAGGCGGCTTTTGTGCTATCAGGATGTAAAGCTGCCAGGCATTTTGCCCTTAACATCATTTAGAACATAAAATGGAAACGAATCGTATTTATCGGAAAGGAGACAGAAAATCATGATTTATATAGGAAGCCATATTTCATCATCCAAAGGCTATGCGGCCATGGGAAGACAGACCTTGAAGCTTGGGGCGGATACCTTTGCTTTTTTTACCCGCAATCCGAGAGGCGGAAGTGCGAAGGAAATCAGGCAGGAAGATGTGGATAAATTTTTGAAAATTGCAGAAGAGGGTGGGTTTGGGAAACTGGTGGCACATGCACCGTATACTTTAAATGCCTGTGCAGCCAGAGAAGAAGTACGTACCTTTGCCAGAGAAGCCTTTGCAGATGACCTGAGGCGTATGGAATACATTCCGGGAAATTATTATAATTTTCATCCGGGAAGCCATGTCGGTCAGGGAACCGAGGAAGGAATCCGCCTGATTTCGGAAATGCTTAACGAAAATCTGAAAAAAGAACAGACAACAACCGTACTTCTGGAGACAATGGCGGGAAAAGGAACAGAAGTCGGAAGGACGTTTGAAGAGCTGCAAAGTATCATGGAAAAGGTTCAACTTTCCGACAAACTGGGCGTGTGTCTGGATACCTGCCATGTATGGGATGCCGGTTATGATATCGTAAATGATCTCGATGGAGTATTAGAAGAATTTGACCGGGTGATCGGTCTGAAGAGATTGAAAGTGATCCATATCAATGACAGCTTAAATGAGAGAGGCAGCCACAAAGACCGCCATGCAAGGATCGGAGAAGGTAAGATCGGACTTCCGGCATTTGAGCGGATCGTGCGACATCCACACCTTCAAGGGCTGCCGTTTATCCTGGAAACACCGAACGATGAGGAAGGCTGGGCAAAAGAAATTGAGATGCTCCGAAGAGCATCCCAGGATCAGTAAATATCCGGCAGTGTCAGATTAACATTTTTCCGGTTCCGGATAATCAACGCCGAATGTATCAACGGTGATTGTGCGGATTACCTGAGGATCGAGCGGAGCATCGTTCCAGTCGGTATCTGTCTCAGCAATTTTATTTACAACATCAAGACCATCGGTCACTTTACCAAAGGCAGCATATGCACCGTCGAGGTGTGGTGCTGCTTTGTGCATGATGAAGAACTGAGAGCCGGCAGAATCCGGATGCATAGCACGGGCCATGGACAGAACACCTGCTTCATGTTTCAGCGGATTATGGAAGCCATTCTGGGAAAATTCGCCGCGGATGGTGTAGCCAGGACCGCCGGTACCATTTCCCAGAGGGCAGCCGCCCTGGATCATGAAACCTTCGATGACTCTGTGGAAAGTCAGACCGTCATAAAAGCCTTTTTTCACCAGGCTGATGAAGTTGTTTACAGAAACTGGTGCGATTTCCGGATAAAGCTCAGCTTTGATCACATCGCCGTTGTCCATGGTAATTGTAATAACTGGATTTTGAGCCATAATTGTATACTTCCTTTCTAAAATGCGGTATAATGATAAAATGCTAGGGTAAAAGATTAAAATGTCGTTCTTGCTTGCAAGATAAGACATTTGAGCTTGTAACCCGCTAAAACATGAGGAAGCAGCGATTTACAACGTAAATCTGCGAATTCCGAATGTTTTATAGAATTGTGGGAGTTACATTGTAACGGAGCAATTCGTGGGCATTTTGTAGGATATACCTTCAACAGATATATCCTAGAAAGTATATCATGCAAATTTGCAGGAGACAAGGAGATTTTCAGAGGGGACGCTATCTATGAAAACAGTCGTATTTCATTTACAGGCGAAAACATGTGAAAAAGACATTTCAAAGCTAAAAGAAGAAATATTATCTTATAATATAAGAATCGAAGAAAAAGAACTTTCCGAGGTAAAAGAAGAAAAAGACAGTATTCTGGCGATTACGGATCAGTTTTCGGATGTTGATTATGCGAAAGAACACAACATCGCAGTTATTTTCTATGAGACACCGGGAACAAACCGCAGTGTGTCCGGTGTGGACATGGTCGTGCAGGGATTTGAAGAGCTGAATGTAGAGTATCTGCAGCTTATTTATATGCGACATCACGGATTGCCGTGGATCATTGCAAAGACGGATCGGATCTGCATCCGCGAGAGCGTGGAGGGGGATCTTACGGCTTTCCGGAAGCTCTACCAGGAAGAAGGGATGCTGGATTATCTGCCGAATCCGGAGTTTGAAGGTGAGGAAGGAAGAGAAAACTTTCGTCATTATATCCGCAGCATGTACCGTTTTTATAATTACGGGATCTGGACAGTGCTCGAGCGAAAAAACGGTGCAATTATCGGAAGAGTCGGCATTGAAAACGGAGAATATCAGGGAGAGAACGTACTGGAACTTGGCTATCTGATCGGGAAAGACTGGCGGCGACAGGGATTTGCAAGAGAAGCCGTTTCGATGACGGAACGGTTTGCAGCGGAAGTTTTGCAGGCGGATTCACTTCATGCTTTTATTCACCCGCAAAATGAATCATCTATTGCATTTATTAAAGCAATTGGATACGAAAAACTGGAACTGCCAGGAGAGGACGGAGTTCTGGTCTGGCAAAAAAATCTGCAAAAGGGCAGAATTTAGAAAAGGTTTAGAAAAATTTCTCCGGATTGTTTAGAAAG
>PPYF01546516.1_pt1 | contig 10524 bp, 5 predicted proteins | sample 1559871 | NCBI WGS metagenome assembly PPYF01 (sample SAMN08240021, study PRJNA423297) | Human gut metagenome, whole genome shotgun sequencing project.
GCATAGAGGAGTCCGTTGTCGTCGAGGCGCAGGTTGGGGTGGCCTCCCCGGATGACGTAGTCCACCAGTTCGCCCGCCAGGCTTCCGTAGAGTTTGTGGGCTCGCTCGCGTCCCACGGCCTTGGCATACTGCTGGATGGTCCATACGGCCCAGAGTCCCACGTCGGGCTTCTCCATCTCGTAGATGTTGACCGTGAGATGCTGGCCCGTCATGAGCTGGCGCAGACCCTTGGCCGCCGTCTCCATCACCTCCTCAAATCGTGTGCGCTCGCCGCCTGGGAGCGTCAGTCCGGGCAGGGCGATAAAGGTGTCGCGTCCGCGGCATTTGAACCACGGGTATCCCGCCAGGATATAGTTCTCTCCTTCCTTCGACCGGTTGAGAAACTGGTGTGCGGCGTTGTAGAGGCAATGTACGAAGTTGTCTCTCGGTATGCGCTTCTCGCGTTCCTCCTCGAAGATGGGGGCGAGGGTGGCGGTATTGCTTTTCGAGGTCGATGCGGCAAAGATGATGCTCTCTCCCTTCTTGATCGGCAGTTCGAAGTAGCCCGGCACGTAGAGGTCCTCTCGCGAGGCGTATCCGCGCTCCTGCTCCTTGGGATATTCCAGGTCGCGATACCAGTCGGGGTGGAAGACAAACGTGGGCTTCTTCGAGAATTGCATATATAAGTAAGGATAGCCCGCGTACATCCTCGTGCGTATGCCGTTTTCTATCTCCTCGTATTCGCGGCTGGCAGTCGGGTTTTCGTGCGTAAACTGCTTCACGCTCCTGAAGGCCAGGAAGGGCCTGAAGCGCAGTTTCGTCTCGGAGTGGGCATCGACGAGGGTGTAGCGGATGAGCACGCGGTCGTCGTAGTGCTGGAATACCAGTTCCTTGCGCAGCTTCACGCCTCCCACGCGGTAGAGCGTCGTCGGCACCTTCTCGCAGTCGAATTCTCGGATGTATTTATGTCCGTTGGGGCTGAAGGCTTCGCCTTTGTATTTGTGCAGCCCGAGTTGGAATTCCACGCCATGCTGGATGACGGACGGGTCGAAGGAGCTGAGAAGCACGTGATTGTCATCGTCGAGTTCGGGTATCGGTACTACGAGCAGCCCGTGATACTTGCGTGTGTTGCAATCGACGATAGTCGAGCAGGCGTAGGCTCCCGACCGGTTGGTGCGTAGCAACTCCCTCGGCAGCGACTCTTGCAAGTTGGTCATCAGCGCTTTCTCGAATCTTAAATAACTCATATCGTTTAGTTTATTATGTGTTTGCGGCAGCTTTTGGCAAGTCGGCTCGTTCCAGCCTTAACGCTTTTTTGCTTTCCGTGCCTCAAAATTACACATTTTCTTTCGGTTCACAAAGAAAAAGCAAGAGTTTTTTTGCCCATTTCGGCCGTTGAGGCTTCATGTCATCGGATTGACACATATCAATGTGGCATGAATGACAACCTGCGCGGGTCAAGCCAAAAGTCCAAAGCATATTCCGGGCAAGAAGAAGACGTTATTTGGGGGTCTTTTGATCGGATCCATGCTTTTCTTCATTTTCAAGCGATTCTTTTTCTTTGTATTCTCTAAGTTCTTCTTCCACCATATCGAGGCGTTTCCTCAAATCTTCAACCGACGGGAGTTTGTCTATTAGCTTGATGCCTTCGTAGGTAGCTACCCCCATAGGGTTCTGTATGCTGTCAAACGCCCATTCCACTTTCGTTTGGTCTTTTGACTTACAGAGTAGTAGTCCAATGGTGGGATTGTCTTCTGGTTGACGAAGCAACTTGTTGCAGGCTGCCACATAAAAGTTGAGTTTACCAGCAAACTCGGGTTTGAAATCTACCACTTTCAGTTCAATGACGACATAGCATCTAAGACGAATGTGATAGAACAGCAGGTCGGGAAAGTAGCCTTCGTTTCCAACCACGAGTTCTGGCTGCCTTCCAACGAACGTAAAGCCACTTCCAAGTTCTAGCAAAAACCGAGTAATGTCTTTTGCTATTGCGCTTTCCAAATCATGCTCATTATAGCCCTTTTCCAATGTGAGAAAATCCAGGCGGTAAGGGTCTTTCAGGACATTTATCGCAAGATGGCTTTGTTCTGCAGACAGTTGGGTCGAGAAATTAGTCATGGCCCGGCCGTGCTTGCTGAAGTCATCAGCGTCTATGATGTCTTCCAGTTCACGTTTGCTGAGTCCCTCGCTTATAATGCGTGCAATATAATAGAATGCTTCTTTGATGGATTTACATTTAGACGTGATGACCAAATGGTGTTTCCACGGCACGATTCCGAATATGGGTAGCATGCCGTTGTGCTCTAAAATATCAGTAATTTTGTCTGCTGATGCAATTTCTGCACCTAGTTGGTGCAATTTTATAGGATTCTGATTTTCAGCCTCTTGTAATTTTGCACCTAGTTGGTGCAAAATTACCTTGTGCTCTTCATCTATCATATAAAATTCATACCATTCCTTCATGTAATAAAGGTTTCGTGCCGAAAATCCTTGTACATCGGGGAAGGCTGCTTTGAGATCGAGGCTGAGTTGATTGACAACGCCAGCACCCCATCTTGATTCTGCTTTTTGCTGTATAATGTCGCGCCCCAAGAGCCAGTTGAACTCTAGAGCTCCATAGTTGGCTTGTAACGCCACGCGGCTGCGAATGTTCTGATAGCGACTCTTAATCTCTTTCAGCCAATGGAAATAGCCTTCGTCTCCATGAAAATTCTTGGAGGTGACGAAATATGCTTTGTTTTTTTCTGTCATACTACTTGCTTGCTCGAATGTCCATTATTTTGCGGAAAAGATGATGAGCCCTCCCAATGCAATAGCCAAGATAACGTTTATAATCAAACTATATTTCAATTTAGACTCTATTTTATTCAAAGAGTTGCTGAAAGAGTCCGTAGCATCAGATAGATTTTGAGATGCTGAATTAGCCGATTCTATTATCGTCTTGCATTCTTTTTCAAGATTGGCAATTTTCTGATTATAGTCTTCTCCGATAGTCTTAATAACTTCTTTCATTTTTGTCGTTAAGTTTCCGAGTTGAGCGACATATTCAGAAGTGGACTTTTGCAATCCATCATACGAACTTATCGTTTTTTCTACTTGTTTTCGAGCAGAGTCGATATTTTTTAGACTTTGTTCCAACTCTCTTAAGGAGTTGTTGATTTTTTGGTCTATCATATTTCTGTGTATTTATTATAGAAGTTACTAATTTCTTTTGCATGTTCCTCCAATTGGATTGCCAACTGGATTTTGTTTATGTATTCTTTGTCTTTCAAGGCTTCATGCCTAACAAGAAGTTGGGTGAACTCCTCTATGAGGTCCCATCTGCCCTGGTCCATATATTGTATAAACACAGCCTTGTAATCATCGTAGAGTTCATCCTCCAACATTTCGTTGGTCTCTTGCCCAAGATATAGGATGCAGAATACATTGAGAAGGTTTAATACTGGATTCATGTCTGCAATGGCTCGACGTATCAATCGAACAGCACCCTGGAGATGCTTTATGTTGTCCATTTGCGAGTCATGGTTGACAATTTCAGTATCTACAACTCTCATGTATTTTCTTACAAGGTCGAAGCTTGTGATTTCCTCTTCTGAATGATCATCGTGATTCGTGTCGTCTTTTAATGAGAAAGGTACATCTATTTGTAAATTTGAGTCGTATGTGACAAATCCTTCCCGTGCATATTTCGAATTGAAATAATAGAAGATGAAGTCTTTGAGCTCCTCATTTGTTTCCTTCCAATCCTGCTTCGAACTGATAGCTAAGTTGCAGAACTGTTCCATGTCAAGGATTCCTCTCGCACGTTTCTCGGCTATACTCTTGTATATAAAAGACGTAAGATGCTTCAAACAAGCCATAATAACCCCTTCGGTCTTGGCAAGTGTCCTTACCTCTGTCATCATACTTTCCACCCTTTCTGTAGAATAGTATTTGCGATAGTACGAACTGAGACGCTCGTAATATTCTGTATCTTCTTGGCATACAGTTGTGATGCGGAATGTTTGTTCAGAATAGTCTTCTGTAAAGTCATCTATCAGACCTATAATGCACATCCTGTAAATAGCTTTCTGTATCGCATCTTTATAAACGGCAGAACCATAGTCGCGAATATAACTAAATCCACGATTAGTTTTCAGTTTTTTTGCATTCAAAGTGTTAAATACAGGCATCTGATTTGCGTAAAGATATTGGTTGTATTCATCAAGAATCTGTTCGTTCTCCTTGTAAGAGATATAATAAGTCAATATTTGCCCTTTATTATATCTCTTTATAAACTTGACAATACCTTGCGAATTTGCAATACATGGTTTGTCTATGCCATAGAATTCCTCATTGCTAATCTTTACATGTAGCTTATTTATAAGTAGTTCCATGACATACAATTCAAATGCTTCACCAAGGAAATTGCTGTCATAGAAGAACTTGTTATTAATGTAATCGGCAGAAAAATCCTGCCATTTATCTGTTTTTACATTTTTTACCCAAAATTTCTCTGGTGAATACATGATAGTGGCTAATGCCATCTTCTTGTCACGCCCGGCACGTCCTGCTTCCTGTACAAACGACTCCAAAGAACCAGGGTAGTTCAAGTGGAATGTCATTCGCACGTTAGACTTGTCTATACCCATTCCGAAAGCCTTTGTAGCAACCATCATACAGGTTTTGCCTTTGAGAAATGCATCTTGATACTCTGTGTCATCACCTCCTTTGAATGTTGATATGCTACTTAATCCTTTCTCGCGTAGGGTGGCTTCCACAGAAGGAACGCTAAGGTTCGTTTTCTCCGATGCGCGTATACAAAATACTATACCCGCGGTATCTGTGTTAGTTTGATTGTACCACCCATTCTCTACATCAACATCCAGCTTTGCATCTTGTATTTTATTCACGATGGCAGGGTCTATCAAATTCTCTCGTTCGATGAATCGCTCTTTGATGTATTTTACGGCACTATTATCTTGTATATCGACTATTTTTTGAGTCGCATCGTTTATTACTTCGAGTAGTTTCTTTTCCTTTATGTCTCCGACCCCCCATGCTTTATTTGCATCTTTTGCGTCAACCTCAACCACGTTGTATTGAAGTTCAAGACGATTTGTGTTCTCGTATCTTACGGTCGCATCTTCTTCTAAAGAAAAAGCATTGGTGCCTGATAATTCGCGTTGCACGTCAGCAAGGACGTCAAACGAAGCTGTTGCCGTAAGGCCAAATAGTGAAATGTGGTTGTCTTTTCCTTCTACTTTTTTGGGTAGGACATAGTTGAACAAGTTTCTGCCAAGATGAAGATATGCCAGTCGAAAATCATGTCCCCATTCTGAGACACAATGCACCTCGTCTATTACGCCATAAGCAAAATAGACGCCGGATTCACGCATAGAGCGTAAGACATTACGGAATCTGTGAATACTTAAACGTTCTGGTGACAGGAACATGATTTGAACTTGTGACCCCGTCAACGCAAGTTCACGTCTCCTTCCTTCTTTAAAGTTTTTTGTTATGTCACTATTGATATATGATATACAGTCTATGCCAGTATTTAACAATCCATCATATTGGTCTTTCATCAAACCTTTTAATGGGTCCACAACAAGTGTAACAGCTGGTTGCAACATAGCAGCAAGTTGATAAGTCAAAGACTTACCGCCTCCTGTCGGCAGCAAACCGATCACGCTCTTTAGTTGGAGAGCCCTGTTTAGTATTGGCAATTGTCCAGGCCTGAAATCTTCTTTTCTAAAGATGAGGTTTAAGAAGTATCTGAGTTTTGAGCAGTTTTCCTCGATTCTATTATATACGCCTTGGCTATTTCTTTCAACTAAAGGCTTATAGCTGATCCGTTCGGTTGTGTAAAGGATGCGGTCTGCATACACTCTTTCTGACGAACGTACGATGAAATAACAATCGTTTGAAGCTTTGAAATCAGAGAAAGAAACATCTTTGGCATTGCATGGCTGGTCAATTGAAACGTCAATAACAGCATCGTATTTCTTTTTAGACGAAGCATTTTTCTTGGTGCTAACGGATAATCTTGGCAACACCATTTCGTCATAGTCGTTTGTCAAGGCTATGAGGTTGTGATATGTCTCCGAAAAGTCCTCGATAGAGATCTTCGCTACAGAAGTATTGTCCTCTATCACGAGGATGTTCCACTCCTGTTTGTTGATGTCAAGGCGCTCAGAAATTATAGCTTCTATAAGCGTTTTCTGAATACGCGCAACGGCATTTAGATTCTTTGCTTTTCGCTCATCAGCCATGGCTGACACGTAATCCAGAACTCTCTTGCTTGCCAATGTAGGACAGCCTCGTGAAATCAGGTTGCTCATTAATGCATAGACTGGACACAAATTCTTGTGAGCAGTCATATCAAAAGGAGCCAATATTTCAAATGCGCCTTGCGCAAGAGAATAGCTTGTGATCTTGTCTGTATAAGAAGCAAAATACTGAATAGGTGCAAAATATTTGAACTTATGCAGGATTTCAGAAGCAGGTGAAAGACAAAAGCTGAAGCTACTAATCAAGCAACCATATGAATGTTTATTAGGGTGATGACCGAAATTGGTGTCCCTAAAGTCTGTAAAGAGATGAATGTGCTTTTCTAAGAAATAGTTGCGAAAAGCGTACAATCGGCTCTCATTACGATTTGCAGGACCAATACAAAGTACAATATGTTTTTTACCTGAAGAGGTTATCATTTTAGAAACCCCCTTCAAGCTGACGGCTTCAATATCAAGTATGTTGGAGAATATGTGGATAGCTATTGGCTGCTCCACATTTATAGAAGTGATAGAGTTGCTATTGTCTCCATAGTCCGATGGTAGATACTTTGAGACTGCAACTACGTCAGCATGATAATCTTCCAATGCTTTTTTTACATGTAGAATAGCTCTGTCTCTTGCGACATCAGAAGGCTCTTCGAGGACAACTTTACGGAGTTTGCCGAGCATATTATGCTGACGGAGCTTCTCTATTACAGCCATCGTTCCTATACCCTGTCCACAGCCCCAATCGTATATCTCAACGCCATCAGTCAAATCAGAATATGGAAACTCTTTTTCATCCAATGCACGCATAAGCTTATGATGATGCATAGGCCCATACGCAGACATATAGGCACAACATTGCTCTTCTGTTTCCAATACTGCAGTTCCGTGATTAAGTCCACGCCCTTGGCCGTCTGTGTAGTGCCATGGGCACGACTTAAACCTATCAGGGACGTAGCTTCTAGAGATTCCGACAATCCCGTTGAAGCTCAAATGATATTGTTTCTGTATATCGTCTGCGTAACTCATTTTCCTGTAATTGTTTCACTCCAAGGGTTGCCCTTGTGACATTTGAAATTCATTGCCGCGGCTTGCTTACTTGCGTTTGCATAGCAATATTCGCAACCATGCACACAAGTATTGTATTCACCTATGTCTTTGCTTTTTATGCAACCACAGAATTCTCGTTGTCCCTTGTCCTTGTTATCGCCATGAAGCGCATACATGCCATTTGGGAGTATGATAGATCCCTTGGGTAAAGGGGCGGGGTCACCAAACAGGCTTTTCTGCGGCATAGGAAAGAATTTGACTTTTAGATAATCCATCAAGGTCTTGTCATTATATGCCAATCTGATGATGAGGTTGTCGTCTATGCAATGGTTTTTCTTTACGCCATATTCTGTGAGGTCTATCTTCTCGCCACAAGTAGCCAGTTCGTATCCCCATTTTTGATTTAGTTCAGACAGTTGATGAGCGAATTCTCGCATTTGCTCTTCCTGCCAATCGACATAATTGATATGGGCTTTTTGTAGGTTGGCTTGCACCTTGCGATAAGACAGGATGTCAGCGAAACTAAACACAAGTTTTTCCGTGTATCCAGTCAACTGGCTACCGATATTCTCCACCTTTCCCAAAAGCGAATCTATGCTTATTTGGTCTGTAAGCACAAGGGGGTCAAAACGCCAGACGACATGCCCCTTGCCAAGGGTGTCAACAAGGCGTTTGAAAGTATCTATACGTTGGCTTAAAAGAGGTACATTCTTTTCTAGCCCCTCTTTTTCATAATCATTTAGTGAGTATTGAATATAGCACTTGATGCCACGCTTTTCCAGTATCGGCAGGTATTGCAGCAACGGCTTGGGGTTCTTCGACCAAAAGACGATGAATCGTGTGTCCTTGTATGACACATAGCTTTTTACTCCATTAAATGGATTGCTCCATGCGGAATATCCCGCTTTGTCGAGGCGATAAAAGAACCAGTCTGCATAGAAAGCTGGTATGTCTGTACTTCGACTTGCAGAGACAAGGACTGGAACTTGCATGTCTACCAGCTCCCCATTCTCACGTGGAAGTTTTTGTTTTGCCCATGTTGCCATATTCAATATCTTTCAATAGATGATTATGATAGTAATTTCTTAAAACGTAGTTTCGCCAATTCTATTTTAAAGCCCCACGGCTTATTGCCATCAATATTGATAGTTGCTATAGGAACGGTTTTCTTGGCGTATCATGATTGCGGCTTCAACGCATTATTGTTTTCCGTGCTTCAAAATTACACATTTTCTTTCGGTTCACAAAGAAAAAGCAAGAGTTTTTTGCCCGCTCCAGGCGATGGGGCTTGAGAAAAGAGTGGGGCGAAACCGAAAAGTAGGTGAAAAAATCGGATTTTCCATACATTCTTGGAATTATATTGGTAACTTTGCCCCGCATTAGCGTTGTGGAAGTTGTGCGGAAATGGCATGGAAGTTGCATGGAAGCGCAATGGAAGTTGTGCGGAAGCGCAATTGATTCTGTGGGCTGGCGTCTTAGGACCCGATAGAAACAAACGCTATGGCCCGATAGAAAACACTAAAGATAAGGAGAGAATGATGGAAGAGAGGGATGAGAAGAAAGGAAGGAAAGAGATGGAAGAGAGGGATGAGAAGAAAGGAAGGAAAGAGATGGAAGAGGGGAATGAGAAAGAGATGAAAGAGGAAAATGACGGGCAACGGAAGAAGGCCATTGACCGCGTGACGATAGGCGGCAGCATAGTCAATGGCGTGCTGCTGGTGTTCAAGTTTGTGGCAGGCGTGCTGGGCGGTTCCGCCGCCATGATAGCCGATGCCGTCCATTCGCTGAGCGACTTCGTGACCGACCTTGTCGTGCTGGTCTTCATCCGGTTGAGCGATAAGCCGCAGGACAAGAGCCACGACTTTGGCCACGGCAAGTATGAGACCCTCGCCACGGCCCTGATCGGCGGCATGCTGCTGGCCGTGGGCGTGATGATCTGTGTGGAAGGCGTGAGCAAGATCTGGGACGCGCTCCATGGCGTGGTGCTGCCGCAGCCCGGGTGGATAGCCCTCGTGGCCGCCCTGCTGAGCGTGGTCTCCAAGGAGTGGTGCTACCGCTTCACGGTCCGTGTGGGCCGACGCTATCAGTCGTCGGTAGTCGTGGCCAATGCCTGGCACCATCGTTCCGACGCCCTCTCCTCCGTGGGCACGAGCGTGGGTATCGGTGGCGCCATCCTCCTGGGCGACCAATGGGCTCATTCGCGAGTCGGTCGGCGACCTGCTGGAGGCCAGCCTGCCCGACGAGGTGGAGCAGCAGATCTCGCGCCTCGTCTGCGAGGAACCGGGCGTGAGCGGACTCCACAACCTCCGCACGCGCCGCATTGGCGACCACTACGCTATCGAAATGCACGTCCGCATGCCGGGCGCCATGACGCTCTACGAGGCCCATCGCCACGCCACGGCCATCGAACAGAATATCAAGCATGCCTTCGGATCCTCCACCCACGTCATCGTCCACCTCGAACCGCTCAAGGAAAATGGGGCGTATGTGAAGCCGTGAGTGTCGGGCGGTAGACTGCCGTATATGGAGCCGTGATGCGTCAGGCGGGAGACTGACGTATGGGAGGCCTTGACGCCAGCAATCGGCCCTCAACGGGCTGTAGAACCGAAAAAACTCAGAGGCGTGCAATATTTTTCTGCCTCGTCCGTTCTTCCTATTAGGACAGTACGTTTGGCGGCATTGAAACTGCACGTGTCGCAGCCTATTGAGGCTGGCCGTGTGACGGCTTATGGAGACCGTGCGCAAGGCAGCAGAAGGGACGGCCTCGGTCGCAAGTAGCGACCGACGGCCTGCCTAAGATAGGAGAGACGCCAGTCGCAAGTAGCGACCGACGACCCTCTCGTAGAAATGATGAAACGACTGCCCCCATGCAAGACCCGCGGGCCGAGGGGCAGCCATCACAAAACAGACGACGAATGAAATCAGACAATATGGGAAACCGCAGCTTCAAGGACCTCCTGGAGGCATCCATGAAGTCGAAGGACACGGAGGAATGGCTCGACGTCCATTTCACGCGCCCCATCGGCCTCTTCTTCGCCCTCATCTGGGAGCGACTGGGCGTCCATCCCAACACCATCACCATCATCTCCATCTTCCTCGGCCTGGCCGCGGGATGGATGTTCCACTACACGGACACGGTCCACAACCTCATGGGCGTCGTGCTGCTGATGCTGGCCAACTTCTGCGACTCCACGGACGGCCAGTTGGCGCGCCTGACGGGTCAGAAGACCATGAT
>PPYF01066580.1_pt1 | contig 10522 bp, 9 predicted proteins | sample 1559871 | NCBI WGS metagenome assembly PPYF01 (sample SAMN08240021, study PRJNA423297) | Human gut metagenome, whole genome shotgun sequencing project.
GCTTATAGTTATCCATGATCCACAAGGTGATATCCAGGGAGTGGGTACCAATGTCGATCAACGGGCCGCCGCCTTGCTCAAACTTGTTGGTGAACACACCCCAGGTGGGGATGCCCCTGCGCCGAAGGGCGTGGGCCTTGGCCATATAGATGTCACCCAGTTCCCCATTGACAGCCATATCCTTCAGGGTGAGGGTATCCACCCGGTAACGGTTCTGATAGCCAATGGTCAACAGTTTACCGGTGCGCTCTGCGGCCTCCACCATGGCCTTGGCCTCCTTTGAATTGATGGCCATGGGCTTTTCACACATCACGTTTTTACCGGCCTCCAGGGCTGCAATGGTGATCTCACTGTGGGAGCGGTTGGGTGTGCACACATGGACAGCGTCCAGGTCTTCCAAAATCAAAGCTTTGTAATCTGTAAACACCTTGGCATTGGGAGAGCCATACTGATTCTTCGCCTGTTCCGCCCGTTCTGGAATCACGTCGCAAAAGGCGACGATCTCACAACGGTCCTGAAATTTAGACAGATTTGGCAAGTGCTTTGTCATGGCGATGTTGCCGCAACCCACAATGCCGATCTTTAACTTTGCCATATCTAAAACCCCTTTTCTTGCTCAGGACCACTCGATCCCGGAATATTTGCGAAAACTTTCCATGCTGATGCGGACAGAGTCCATCTGGTTGAGGAAGGTAAAGTCCTGTTCCAGCAGGATGTAAGGGATTCCTGCTTCGTTGCCTGCATCGATGTACTTTTGGATGGGGAGCACGCCGGTACCCACTTCTGCAAAGCTGGTTTCCTTCCGAGCTTCCAGGTAGGTGTCCCGGGTGATCTCTTTGCTCATGTCCACCCGCTCCTCAAAGAGGTTGATGGGTTCACCAGCGTTTTTATTGAAATCTTTTTGATGGAGCATGATGAGCCTGTCACGATACCGGCGGATCATCTCTGCGGGGTCCACACCGCCGCGGGCGGCCCAATAGGTGTCCAGCTGCAAGTCCACCAGCTCCGGGTCTGTGTTCTCAACGATCAGGTCCATCACATACTTGCCGTCCATCTTTTGAAACTCGTGGAAATGGTTGTGGTAGTAAAACCGCATCCCATAGTGTTTCTTGGCAAACTCCCCGGTCTTGTTGTACTGCTCGCACTTGCGCAGCACATCGTCTTTGTTGTGGAAGAAGTGGGCCGAAAGCCCCACCCGGGTGCCTCCCAGGGCGGCGTTGTACTCAAACACCGGGGCCAACGATTCCAGGTCTGTTTGGGAGGAGATGTGAGCGCCCACGATCTTCACACCGTTGGCGTCCAGCAGCTCTTTGGCCTCTTTGGCGGGAAGCCCCAGGGACTGCCCCAAAGGGAAAGCCGGCATATGGCAGGTTTCCCAGTATTTATAACCCAGGTCCGCCACCTTCTGCAGTGTCCCCCGGGGGTCTTTGGTCACTTCATCCCGAACGGAATAGATTTGAAGTCCTACTTTCATGATAGTGCCCTCCTGCCTACTGAGGGATCATTCCCACTGGATGCCGTTGAACTTTTTGAACGCGCTCATACTGATCTTGATGGACTCAATTTCGTCGATGGCAGTCAGGTCTTGCTCCAGCAGGATGTACTTCACACCCAGTTTATTGCCCACATCGATATAATCCTGGATGGGCAGGATGCCGTTTCCCACTTCCGCGAAGGTGCCCACATGACGGTTCTTCTGATGGATCTCGCTTGTGATGGGCTGGTTGATGTCCACCCGCTCTTCATACAGGTTGATGGGCTCGCCCGCGTCCTTGGCAAAATCCTTCTGGTGCATCAGGATAAGCCGGTCACCCAGTTTTTCTGCCTCTTCCACCGGGTCCACACCGCCCCGGGCAGCCCAGTAGTTGTCCTGTTCAAAGTACATCAAGCCGGGGTCGGACTCCTCTGCAATGATCTCCATCACGGTTTTGCCGTCGAACTTCTGATACTCCCAGAAGTGGTTGTGGTAATAGAACCGCATCCCGTACTTCTTGGCAATTTCGGCGTTCTTGTTCATCTCCTCAATCTTCCGGAGCAGCTCATCCTTGCCGCCGGGATAGAAGTACCCGCCGGTACCAAAGTTTTCCGCACCCAGATAGGCGTAGTAATCACACATGGCCTCGAAATCGCCGGTGTAATAGTGGCCGCCTACAATGGTGATCCCTGTATCGGCCAAAAACGCTTTTGCTTCCTGCCGGGTGAGGCCCAGGCCATACCCCTTTTCCGCCTCGCCAATGGGGAATCTTTCAGAGCAGAAAGGCTCGATGTATTTATACCCGGCTTCCGCTACTGCTTTCATAGTGCCGATGCCATCTTTCATTAAATGTTCCTTAACCGAATAGAGCTGAATACCAACTTTCATGATCTGGTCACTCCTTTACTTTTCTATTTAAGTGGTTTATTCCCACTCTGTACCATGGAACTTCCGGAATGCTTCCATACTGACTTTGATGGATTCCATCTCGCCGATCTGGGTCTTGTCCTGCTCCAGGAGGACATACTGGATGCCAGCCTTGTTGCCGGCGTCGATATAGTCCTGGATGGGCAGCAGGCCCGTGCCCACTTCCGCATACAGCTCTAAAAGCCGGGTAGTCTGGTCAAAATCTTTAGAAATGGGGAAATCCATCCGGGTATACTCCCAAATGTTCACCGGAACCCGGGCACTCTTACTGAAATCCTTTTGGTGCATCAATGGGATCAGCCGACTGCTCCAGCGCTCCAGTTCCTGGACCGGGTCCACGCCTCCCCGGGCAGCCCAGAAGGTGTCCAGCTCATAGCGGACCGTTTCGGGGGTGTTATCCATGATGATCTGGATGATCTGTTCCCCGTCGAACTCCTGGTATTCCCGGTAGTGGTTATGGTAGAAATATTTCAAGCCGCACTTTTCCGCGATCGCCGCATCGTGGGCCATCAGCTGGCATTTTTCCAGCACATCCTCCCGGCCTCCGGGGAAATGGGCGCCGCCGCTGCCCACCTGTTCCGCACCCAGTTCTTTATAATAGTTGCAGAACTCCTCAAAAGCCTCACATCCCAAGGGGTAGTAGTGAGCCCCCACCACTTGCAACCCGTTCTCTTTTAAGAAAGCCTTTGCCTCCTCCAAAGGCATCTGCAAACCGAAAGTGCTCTCATCGCCAGGCAGGGGATTGGCAAATGGCTCCAGGTATTTGTATCCCAAGTCCGCCACTTGCTTCAAGGTCCCTTTGGGATTTTTCGCCAAGGCTTCTTTTACCGAAAACAGCTGGATACCAACTTTCATAACAACTCCTCGCTTCCTTTCAAGAAATAATCGATGTATGGTAGGGTGGATACCGGTCATCCCTTCACAGCGCCGATGGCAATGCCTTTTACAAAGTTGTTCTGCACAAAGGGATAGATGATGATGATGGGCAGGATCCCCACTGCGGCAATCGCCATCCGGACTGTGGTTCCAGGGATGCTTGCGGCCATTTCACTCATATTCCCGGCCATAGCCGCATTGGTGCTCAGGAATTGGATATCTGCCAGCATCCGGTTCAACAGGTTTTGAATACTGAACAGCTCGGATTTCGTCAGGTAGATCATACCGTTGTACCAGTCGTTCCAATAGGCAATGCCGGAAAACAGCGCCACTGTGGCGATGATGGGCCGCCCCATGGGAAGGACGATGGTCCGGAAGATCCGGAACTCGGAGGCCCCGTCGATGGTGGCCGCCTCGATGATGGCCATGGGGACCATGCTGGAAAGGTTGGTGCGCATCAGGAACACATACCAGGGGCTCATAAGCAGGGAGGGCACCAGCAACGCAAACAGGGTGTTTTTGATGTGGAAGTACTCTGTGTACATCAAGTAGGTGGGCACCAGGCCCCCGTTGAAGAGCATGGTGAAGAACACCAAGAAGGAAAAGATGTTCCGGCCGGGCAGGTCATACCGGGAAAGGGGGTATGCCATCAAGGAGGTGACGATCACATTGGCCACTGTGCCGATCACTGTCACCAGTGCCGTCACACCGTACGCCCGAAGGATCTGGTCCTTCTGCTGCCAAAGGTATTCATACGCTTCCAACCCAAATTTTCTGGGCCACACATTGTAGCCAAATTGGATCACCGTCGCCTGCTCTGTAAAGGAACTGGAAAACAAAATGAGGATGGGAAAAATGGCGATTAAGGAGCCCGCAGCCAAAACTAAATGGGCCACGACCTGGGTCACTTTATATTCTCTCGTTTTCATAATCTTTCCCACCTCCTTTAAAACAGCGCGTTCTCGGGGCTGGTCTTTTTCACGATCAGGTTGGAAATGAGCACAAAGATGAATCCAACTACCGCCTGGTACGCGCCTGCCGCAGAGGACATTCCAATATCCCCCAGCTGCATCAGGCCGCGATACACATAAGTATCGATTACGTTGGTAGTGCTGTAAAGGGTACCGGTGTTCAGCGGCACATGGTAGAACAAGCCAAAGTCAGACCGGAAGATCTTTCCGATGGACAAAAGCACCATAGTATAGATCACAGGCTTGATCAGCGGTAAGGTGATAAAGCGGATCTGCTGGAACTTGGAGGCGCCCTCCAAAGAAGCTGCCTCGTAGTATTCCGAATCGATGCCCAAAACCGCGGAATAGTAGATAATGCTCAAATATCCAACTTCTTTCCAGGCATACACCGTGGGTAGGATAAACACCCAAAGCTTTGGCTCCATATACCACTGCACCGGGTCAATGCCCAAAGGGGCTAACAGCGAGTTGTTTACAAACCCCAGCTCTGTGTTGAGCAGCGCGTTGACCAGATAGCCAATGATAACCATGGAAAGCAAGTAGGGCAACAGGATTGCGCTTTGATAGAAACGCTTGGCTTTCTTCGCCGCCATTTCGCTGAGTAAGATGGCCACAACCACGGATAACGTAGTATTGATAATGATAAATGCGATGTTGTAACAAATGGTGTTCCGGGTGATGATGAAAGCATCCTGGGTGGCAAACAGGTATTCAAAATTCTTGAACCCGATCCAGTCGCTTCCGAAAATTCCTTTTCTGTAGTCGATATCCTTAAAGGCCGTTACGATCCCCGCCATGGGAAGATAATTGTTGATCAGCAGGTATAACAGCCCGGGGAGCGTCATCACATACAACGGCGTGAATCGTTTGATGTGCTTCAGTCGTTTCGTCATAATTTTCAACTCCGATTCCTAGGGGGGCAAGAAGAAAGCGGGGCGGCGGTCATCCGCCGCCCTTCTTCCTGAGATCGGTCTTTTAAGTTTCAGCCGTTATTCAGGCCCCATCAGTTTTTTTCTGACAGATATTCGTCCAGCTGTTTCTGCTTTTCGTCGATAATCTTCTGGATACCGGCTGCCTCCAGCTTCTCCAAGAATTGCGGGATCGCCTCTTCAGGATCCAGCACACCGAACTCCAAAGCGCAACGGTATTCATTGCACACATTGGTCACAGCGGCCACTTCGGTCTTCACGGGCGTGGCGTCGTAGGAGAATCCAAACGCGTCCGATGCCTGAGCATTCTTGTTAAATTTATCGGTTTCTTCCCACAGAGTGGGGGAGTCGCCATTCCAGATGTAGTCCAGGAACTGGTTACCGAACACCCATCCCAGGTTCAGGTTATAGCCAATGTTACTGGCATCTACGCCTTCCGGATAGTCGATGATACCGTTTTCTTCATCAATAATCTGATAATGTTTACCTTCAATACCCCATGCCAGGAGGTTGGCCACTTCGGGATCGACATACATTTTTTCCAAGAACTTCATAGCAGCTTCGGGGGCTTCCGAGTTCCGGGCGATAACCCACTGTGCAGTCTGCACGATGGTAGTGGTGGTATACACTTCCACAGTGGGGATAGACTTCATGGGCATAGCCATCTGCATGGAGGTCTTCAGGTCAAAACCGGGCTTCAGGTTGGTGGTGTAGGCAGCGCCCCGCCCGCCCTTGATGGCATCGGCATACCCGTCCTGGCTGGTGACAGCGTCCTGTAGGATCAGGCCTTCGTTGTACCACTTATTAGCCATCTTACAGAAATTCATGTAATCTTCTGTGGCAAACAGGTTTTCCACCGTGGTGCCCTTGCCGTAGTCCATGATCACGCCGAAGCTGTCGCCCAAAGCGTCATAGTCGGCCAACGTGTCGTAGAGCTTCTGCCCAGCAGAGCTGGGGATCAGCGGCACATAGTCAGTTTCGTTCTTGATCTTGGTCAGGATCTCGTACATCTCGTCATAGGTGGCGCCCTTATCCCAAGCATACTGGTCCACGTCTACCCCGATTTGTTCCAGCACATCCTCACGGAACACAAACCCTCTGGTGGTGGCCAGGTCACGGATGGTGGTCAGGCCATACTGCTTCCCGCTCACCTTGCCGGCATTCAAATTCTGCTCGCCCAAGGTATCGATGATGCCCTGGCCATATTCATTGAGCAGCTCGTCCAGCTCGATGATTTGGCCCTTGGCCACATAGGAGGCAAAGTTCGCATAGTGGGCAACGAATGTATCCAAATGTTCGTTACCGGAAAGCATCAAGGTCAACTGGTCGCGATAGTTGCCGATATTCAGCGCAACAGAATCCACGATCTTGCAGTTGCAATCCCGGATCAGGATCTCATTGACCGCGTCAATCACTTCCTGATAATCTGCGGGCACACCCGACTGTGCCCAGAACCCGATTACCAGCTCATCCGGATCTCCCTGGGGCTCTTCGGCTTGTTCACTGTTCCCCTCACCGGAGCTTCCTCCGGAAGACGTGCTACCATTCGCAGGTCCGCAAGCTGCGAAAGTAAGAAGCACAGCAATCAGTAGAGCCAAGAGTTTCATTGACTTGGATTTTTGGAACATAATTCCTCCTCCTTTTTTTCGTGCCTTGGGGCACGCTGTATTTATGTCAGCATTATATCTATTTTTTCGACAGTCTTTCCACTCGAATTGTGATATTTCATTATCTCATTTGTGACCTTGGTTTCTTGCGTTTTCTTTTTAAAAACTGATTTTGAACCTCTTTAACCGAAACAGCACAAAAAAGCGCCGTTATGATTCGGAATATTGACAGATTCGTATAAGTTTGATATGGTATTAAAAAATCCGTTTTTTAGGAGGGCTTCCCATGAAAGGGGCAACATCACGGCTGTTATGGAATTCCGTCAAGTCTAAGTTGGTCCTGCTAGTAGCAATCTCTTACACCGCTTTCATTTCCATGCTGATTTACAACAGCGTGCAAAATATCTCCCTTGCCTGGGAAAAATTCTCAGAACTCAACGAAAACATTATGGCCCTTCACAGCCACAACCTAGATGTGATGCTTGCTGCCAACAACGAATATCTCATTGCCCTCTCCCCCACAGCATATGAATTCGGCCAAGAAGAAGCAGATAATTTTGAAGTCAGCACCAGCTCCATGGAGTACCTTCGGCCCCGGATTTACCTGATAGAGGAGATGAAAAACGCCATCGGACAAGGAGTCCTGATTGACGGGATCTTTTTTTATTTTCCCGATACGGGGGAATTCCTCACATCCTTTTCCTCCAATACCAACTACCTCCAAAGGGGCAAGATCAAGGACGATCTGATCCTCTGCGTGGAAGAGCATGCCTACGGCACTAACCGCTGGCTACTGAGAAAATCCGCTGGTGAGGCATTTCTCTGCCGCATCTTGAAGATGGGAGAAGGCTATTTGGGGATGTGGGTAGCTACCGACACGTTGCTGGAAAACTTAGGGGAAGCTGAGTCTGCCCAGATCGACTATATCGCTTTTCTATCAGATTCTTCCGAGATCCTGGATAACCGCCCCTTTTTCCAAGACTCCTCCCGGCTGGACGTGGAAAAGGATCGAATCACCCTTTCCCGAAGGCACTACGTGATCACGCAAAGCCACACCCAGTCAGGAACCTTCTCCCTGATAGGTCTGGTAGACGAACAGAAAGTGCTGAACAGCTTCAACACCCTGTATTACACCATCCTGTTCTTCTCCCTTATCCTCTTGGGCCTTATGGTCACTTTTTTAATTTTGCTGCACAAATCGATCCTGGCGCCCCTCCAGTCGCTGGCCGAAACGATCAAAAGCATCCGTCAGGGGAACTTCCAGGCAGCGGTCAACCCTCAGAACTTTGATCAAGAGTTCCGGGAGGTGCTGGAAACCTTCAACGCCATGACTGGCGAAATTGAAAAGCTAAAGCTCACTGTATACGAGGAAAAAATCCAACGTATCCGCACCAAGCAGCAGTATTACCAGCTGCAAATCAAGCCCCACTTCCTCACCAACTGCTTGAACATGATCTATCAGTTCGCCCAGATTCAAAACTATGACTTAATCCAAAAAATGTCCCTGTACCTGAGTACCTATTTTCGCTATACCTTGAAGAATGAATCCCCCTTTGTGTCCTTGGGGGAAGAGCTGGACCATGTAAAAAACTATCTGAAGATCCAAAAAATTCGCTACCCCTACCACTTGGAAGTCACTGTCACTTCTTCGGCAGATCTAGATTGTATCCAGATCCCTCCCCTCACCATCCAGCCCTTTGTAGAAAACGCCGTAAAATATGCGGTAAACATGGACAGCGTAACCCATCTCCAAGTGCTGGCGGAAAAGGAAGAACTGCCTTCCGGCCCCAATCTCGTGATCCATATTTCCGACGATGGGCCCGGGTTTTCCCCAGAGGTTCTCTGCGCCCTGCAAAAAGGCAAAAGCCTGGAAAACGACCTTTCCGGCCCCGCTATCCGCCAGCGGATTGGGATCCTCAATGTGCAACAGCGGTTCCTGCTGTTCTATGAGGACTCCGCTCAGATCCGTTTTTACAACACCCATCCTCATGGGGCTACCGTAGAACTCTCCATCCCACTTGACAATAACGGAGGAATGCCATGCTGAACAACCTTTTGATCGTGGATGACGAATACTATACCGTGGAAATTATCAAGAACCAATACCGCTGGGAAGAGTTGGGGATCGGCCAGGTTTTCATCGCCTACAGTGTCACCCAGGCCATGTCCTTGGTGGAAACCCAACACATTGACGTGGCCATATGTGACATTGAGATGGGCTCTCAAAATGGGCTGGATTTGCTGGCCTGGCTGCAAAAAAATCATCCCTATGTGGTCAGCTTCATTCTCAGCGGTCACTCGCAGTTTGAATATTGCCAAAAGGCCATCGAATTTGGCAGCCTTAACTATGTGCTCAAACCCATTGAGTATGACCAGCTGCGCAAGGTGATCCTGACCGCAGTGAAAAAAGCAGAGGAACAGCGGGCGCGCTCCCTGTATATACGGCAAAGTGAAAACTGGGAGCGCAGCAGCGAGAAGATCGTCACCCAGTTTTGGTACGATGTCATCAGTCGGACAATCCCCACCAAGCGTACAACTATCCTCACGGAGGCGGCTAAAATTGGCATCCCCATCGACCCAGACAGCCGATACTTGTTGTTGATGTACCACTGGACCCCGAAAAATGGCGTCAGGTTGGACAATCTCAACCTTCGCTACGCCCTCAACAATATGGCCAAAGAGCTGTTTGAAAACTATGTCACGTCCATCCCCGCCATCTTGTTCCAAACCGACTACTGCCTCCTGTGCGGGCAAAAAGGCCCGGATGCGCTGCCGGATTCCCTATTCAGAGCTTGCGGGGAATTGAAAGAAGCCGCCCTGGATCACTTTCGCTTGGACATGACTTTTTGCCTGGGACAGTTCCAACCCCTGGAAAAGCTGCCCGAGCAATTTCGAAAGGTACATTTGCTTTTTCAAAAAAAGAGCCACCCTGGTGCAACCATACTCACCCTGGAAAACGACGACAAGAAAAAATATTCCTACCACAAACCAGATTTCCAGATATGGACCGCCCTGTTGGAAGCTGGAAGGGATCAGGAGTTCATGGAAGCCGTGTGAGAATACCTAAAAGAGTGTTCCGCCCAAAACTCTCTGGACGAAGCCACGCTCTCCTTCTTCCAATGGGATTTCCACCATTTGATTGCCACCATTGCAGAACGCCATCTTCTGGATTTCTCCGCTGTGGAAAGCGACGAAGAGCAGTGGCATCTCTCCAATCTTCCCCAAGTGGGAAAAAGCATCCACGCCGTGGTCCAACATTTATTGGACCACCTCCATGTGAGAAAACAGCCCCCTTCCTTGGCCTGCCAAGCCAAAGCCTATATCGGCTCCCATCTGACAGATGAGAACATCTCCCGCAACACGGTGGCAAACTATCTAGCCATCAGCCCAGAATACCTTTCCCGGGTATTCAAAAAGGAAGAGGGGGTTTCTTTGCTAGAGTACATTCAAGCCCAAAAGATGGAATTGGCCTGCAAATTCTTCCAGGAAACCGCTCTTCCTATCAGTGAGGTTGCCGCCCGACTGGGGTATTCAAACTTTGCCTACTTCTCCCAGATTTTCCGTAAGGCTACTGGTTCCACCCCTGCCGCCTACCGCAAAGCCGTAGGCGGCAAACGATGACTGCCCGCGCCTTTCCTCCGGGGAAAGCGCTTTTTGCGGATATTGCCGCCTGAAAACCAGTTTGGGTTGAAGGCAACGTGGGGACCACCTCCTCCCACTGCTGGGAACTGCTCTGTA
>PPYF01306388.1_pt1 | contig 10521 bp, 10 predicted proteins | sample 1559871 | NCBI WGS metagenome assembly PPYF01 (sample SAMN08240021, study PRJNA423297) | Human gut metagenome, whole genome shotgun sequencing project.
ATATAATAATAGTCGAATTAAACCGGTATTAAGATTTTTATTAATTAATATAATTCTATTATGAATATTGTCAATTCAAAACGCGCTATTAAAATTGAAAGGAAAGCTAAAACATGAAAAGAAAAAGACTTTTATCAATTGCAGTTTCGTCAATTCTTGCAGTATCTTCGCTTTCTGCTGTTACCTTTACAGCAAATGCGGAGGAAACAACTGAAGCCGGAGCAGGCACAACAGAGGCTTCTACTGAGGCTGAAACTGAAGCGACAACCGAAGCTGCGACTGAGCCTTCAACTGAAGCAACAACCGAAGCTCCGACAGAACAGGAAACAATTGATCCTTATGAGGACTGGGTTTTTGTAGAGGATTATTATGAGGTGGTAGAATGGAGCGGTAGCGGCGATTTAACATTGACTATGGATGTTTCAGAGCTTGGACTTGAATTTGGTTCATTCTATGCCTTGTATGACTATGATTTAAATGAGATAGACAGCTCGTATTATGTTTTAACAATGAACGGTAATGATACCTTAACGATTACAGTTAAGGAAGAATTGCTTATGTCGCTGACTGACGGTTATTATTTTATAGTTGCGGATTTTGAAAAGGTAACATTGGCTCCGGCCTTTATAGTCGAGATTCCGGAAAAAGCAGAAGCTTCCGCCGTTGAACAGACTACGGTTAAAAAAACAGGCTCTCCTAAGACAGGAGTAAAGGGCGTCGGACTTGCCGCTGCAATGCTGTCATTATCAGGCGCAGTCGCATTTATCACAAGAAAAAGAAAATAATCAAAAGGCAGATATTTTAAAATATCTGCCTTTATTATGGAATAATTAAATAATGTTCAGAAGATACGGTATATCATTCCAAGAGAATGGAATAATAAATGTATTCGGCAAATTAAGGAGTGATTTGTATCAAGCATTATTTTAAGGGACGATATTATAAGTGCGGCAGCGAGGATTCAACTATTGCATTTATTCCCGCATTTCATGTTAATAATTGTGAAAAAACCGCGTCGCTGCAGATTATTACAGACCATGCGGTTTTTAATATACCGTATGAATTTTCAGATTATAAAGAAGCTGGTAATGCGATAATGCTGGGAAAATGTATGTTTTCTGATAACGGCTTGAGACTGAATATATCTGATAACAAATTAAATATATGTGGGGCGTTAAGATTCAGTAATCCCTGGAATTTAAATTATGATATTATGGGACCGTTTAAGTACGTTCCGTTTATGCAGTGCAGGCATAGTATTAACAGTATGAAACACTTAGTAAACGGACAGATTACAATAAATCGACATAAGTATGCTTTTAGAAACGGCTTAGGTTATATTGAAGGGGACAGGGGCCGTTCCTTTCCGGAACAATATATATGGACGCAGTGCTTTTTTAAAGACGGTTCGCTTATGCTATCAGTAGCGGATATACCTATGGGCTTTCATTTCAATGGGATAATAGGCGTCGTTGTTATTAACGGAAAGGAATACCGTTTAGCAACTTATCTTGGCGCGTCTGTTAAATATATAGGGAATAATATTGTTTCTATAATTCAAGGAAAATATCGGCTTACTGCAAAGCTAATAAAAAATAATTCATATCCGCTTAATGCTCCGAAAATGGGCAAAATGAGCAGGACGATTCATGAAAGCGCGTCATGTAAGGCATATTATCGTTTCTCATATAAAGAAAAGACCTTATGCGAATTTATAAGCGATAGAGCAAGCTTTGAATTTGAGTTAAAAAAATGATAATAAAATCATTTTTTATATTTAAACATTATATCATTAAGTAACTCTGCGAATTCTTTTCTGTATTCATCTGGTGAAATAATTTCCGCTTTATTTCCAAATGTTAGAATATATTGATAAAAAGCCTTAATGTCGCTCCACGTAAATTTCATCAGAATATTTCCGTCGTTGTCAAACTGCGGAAATTCTGCTCCGAATTCGTCTATAATACGCCATTTAACGGTTTTGTCAAATTTTACAACGGCTTCAATACCACCGTAAATATGGCGCAGTTTGTCACAGGTATACCGAGGCGCGTCACGTTTTTGGCTTTTTTCTCCCGTCAGCTTTAAATCAGTTATTCTTGTAAGCTTGAACAGTCTGTAATCCTGTTTTGAAGTGCAGTAACCCCAAACATACCAGCTTGACCATTGAAAAATAAGATGATACGGTTCGATGACGCGCATACTGTCTCCGTTCGGAGCAAAATATGAAAATGAAATTTTTTCCTGATTTTCAACGGCAGTTTTTATAAGCTCGATTTTATCGGAAATAATAGCTTTATCCCAGCTTGAAAGATCTATTATAATGTGATTTCCTGCATTTAGCGTTTCGGAGTTATTTATTGAAAGCTTATCCATAAGCTGACGGTAACGTTTTGTTCCGCTTACGCTGTCCAAGCTTTGAAGCCCAGCAAGAATTGCCTTCATATCAGATGATGAAAGCAGCGTTCGGTCGATTTTAAAACCGTCCATAATGTAAATGCCTCCGCCCTTGCCTTTTTCAGCGGCAATTGGAATTCCCGATTTACTTATATCCTCGATATCACGATATATAGTACGGCGGGACACCTCAAATTTTTCAGCAAGCTCAGCGGCTGTGGCTTTATCTTTTTGAATAAGTATGGAGAGTATACCGATCAGTCGGTTGAGCTTCATTATAAACTCCTTAGATTTTAGAATATTGTATCGACCTTATAATATATAAAAATAACACCCTTTGAATCGCTTCAAAGGGCATATTTATGCCGTCAAGCACTGACAAAACAGATAAATTATATCAATGCTGTATTTATCTGAAAATTTACCATGACTATACAAATATATAAATTTATTTTATCTGTAAGTAGCCATTAGTTCAATTCTTAATACATACTATACTGTACTACATATTATACAACGTCTTAAACAATTTGTCAATATAATTATAGAAATTTGTTTGAATGAGTTTATACCTTAAGCATACTATGAACCGCCTCATAAATCTTCCTTGCAACATAAGGGTTATTCATTGTATAAAGATGTATTCCGTCCGCACCATGAGCAGTCAGATCGACGATCTGGTTTATAGCATAGGCAATTCCTGCGTCTCTCAGCGCTTCGGGATTGTTTTCATACTTATCCATTACACGCATGAATTTTTTCGGAAGATGTACACCGCACAGCTTTACCATACGTTCAATTTGTTTCTTATTTGTTACAGGCATAATTCCGGCTTCTATCGGCAAATTAATTCCTGCCAGAGCAACGCGTTCCTGAAAGCTGTAAAAATAATCATTGTCAAGAAATAACTGCGTAACAAGCTGCGAGGCTCCTGCGTCAGCTTTTCTTTTTAGATTTTCTATATCCGCGACAATATTTTTACTTTCCGGATGTCCCTCCGGATAACAGGCCGCAATAATATTGAAATCGTAACGTTCATAAATAAATCGAATAAGCTCGTCGGCATGGTGAAATCTGCCGTTCGGCTTTATATCGGGAGAAATATCGCCTCTGAGTGCAAGAATATTTTCAATTTCATTTTCTTTAAGCTGATTTAGAATACAAACCGCGTCGTTTTCCGAAAGATTAATACAGGGCAGGTGCGCTATGCTTTCAATACCGTATTTATGCTTTATGTCAGAAGCAATCCGCACTGTTTTGCGGCAGTTATTCCCGCCTCCCGCGCCATAAGTAACGCTGATAAAATCAGGATTCAGACCGCTCAGACCGTCAAGCGTTTCATAGATGACTTTTTCATCAGCCGTTGGTTTCGGCGGAAAAATCTCAAATGAAAGAACAGTACCTTTTCCGAACAATTCAGAGGTTTTCATTGCGTACCTCCAATGCGGCGTTTACAAGATTTTCAAGACTTGCAACGGTTTCCTTGTTTCCCCTCGTTTTCAGTCCGCAGTCAGGATTTACCCATAGCTTTTCAGCCGGAATTTTATCAAGCATTTTGACGATTGCGGTCTTTATTTCATCTTTGGCCGGAACACGTGGAGAATGAATATCATAAACCCCAGGACCTACTTCCGTACGGAAATTGTTTTCTTTCAGAACGTCAAGAATTGTAAGGTCGCTGCGGCTTGCTTCGAATGTAATAACGTCAGCGTCCATATTATCAATATCGTGGATAATATCGGCAAATTCGCTGTAGCACATATGCGTGTGAATTTGCGTTTCAGGTTTTACGCCGCTGTGCACCAGACGAAATGCAGGGATAGCCCAATCAAGATAATCGTTTTTCCAGTCGGATTTTCTCAGCGGAAGCTTTTCACGCAGCGCCGCCTCGTCAACCTGAATAATGCTTATGCCGTTTGCTTCGAGGTCAAGGACTTCTTTACGAATTGCGAGAGCGATCTGATATGCGCTTTCTTTAAGAGAAATGTCCTCTCTCGGGAACGACCAGTTCAGAATTGTAACAGGACCTGTAAGCATTCCTTTCATCGGCTTTTCAGTAAGGCTCTGCGCATATACCGACCATTTAACAGTCATTGGCTTTGCTCTGGAAACGTCGCCCCATACAATCGGCGGTTTCACACAGCGAGTGCCGTAGGACTGCACCCAAGCTTTTTCTGTGAATACATATCCGTCAAGGCATTCGCCGAAATATTCAACCATATCGTTTCTTTCAAACTCGCCGTGAACGAGAACGTCAAGACCGATTTTCTCCTGTAATGCGACGCATTCAGCAATTTTTTCCTTGTTGAACTTTTCGTACTGTTCTTCAGAAATTTCACCTTTTCTGAAAGCGGCTCTGTTGACTCTGACTTCTGCCGTCTGCGGAAACGAACCAATAGTTGTAGTCGGAAGGATCGGGAAATTAAATCTTGCTTTCTGTATTTTTTCACGTTCTGCAAATTCTGGAAGTCTTATGAAATCAGCGTCTGTAAGCTGAGCGGTTTCTTTCTGAACAGCCGGATTCGCACCGTCCCTTCTTGGCGCAGAAAACAGTTGTATGTTACGGATATATTTTTCATTTTCAATTGGATTTTCAGAAGAGAGAATTTCTTTCAGCTCAGCAAGCTCTGTAAGCTTTTCCTCTGCAAATGCAAAGTGCGAAAGAATATCCTGACTAAGCTTTCTTTCATTCCTCGTTGTGTACGGAATGTGCAGAAGCGAGCACGATGTATTAAGTACGACTTCATTGCAGTATTTTTGCAGTTTCGACAGTGCGGGCAGTGTTGCGCGGTAATTGTTTTTCCAGATGTTTTTACCGTTTACAAGCCCTGCAAAGAGAATTTTATCTTTCGGAAAACCGTTCGCTTCAATCAGTTTTTCGGACTGCTTGCCCTCGATAAAATCAAGACCGACGCCGTCAAAATCAAGCTTGCAGATATTCTGATAGCAGTCACGGACATCTCCGAAATAGGTTTGCAAAAGAATTTTTACGCTGCCCTTTGATTTGAGAATTTCCGTATAAAGCTGTTCAAAAATATCAGTATCATCAGCAGTCATATCCATAACAAGACAAGGCTCGTCAACCTGAATCCATTCCGCGCCGATTTTATTGAATTTTTTCAGAATTTCAGTATAAGCCTTTACAGTATCCGAAACGAAGTCCGCGGCGGTCTTTTTTCCTGTATAACGAGCAAGCTTCAGGAATGTATAAGCGCCTATAATAACAGGCTTGGTTTTTACGCCTGCGTTTTGAGCTTCCTGATAAAGCGTGAACGGCTTATCGTCTGCAAGACGGATTTCTGTATTGTCATCTATTTCTGTTACCATGTAATGATAATTTGTATTGAACCACTTTTTCATTGCAAGCGCTTTAACATCGCCATTTTCGCCCTGATAGCCTCGTGCAGCCGCAAAATATGTATCAAGTTTTGAAAGTCCGAGGTTTGTATACCTTTTGGGAACTGCATTCAGCATAAAAGCGGTATCGAGTATTCCGTCATAGAAAGAGAAGTCGTTTGACGGAATAAAATCCAGTCCGCTTTCTTTTTGAGCTTTAAGATTTTCAAAACGGAGAGTTTTTGCAGTTTCCTGCAATTCTGTTTCTGTAATCTCCTTACGGAAATACTTTTCACTTGCGAATTTCAGTTCTCTCAGCGAGCCTACTCTCGGATAGCCGACGATTGAAGTTTTCATATTTAAATGTCCTTTCGAAGCAGTTTTTGTATATTTATATTTTACTGCGGAAAGGTGCAATTGTAAAATACTTATTTATTTAAGCTTGATATAGTTTTTAGCTATATCAAGCTTAAATATGGTTCTTTAGAGCGTTCATATAAGCTGTGCCAAGGCGGCTGAGAGTCATATTTTTTCTTGTAACTGTACCGATTCTAATACATTCGTCAATGTCAAGCGGACGTGCAATAATGTTTTCTCCATTCAGCTCGTGGCTGATTATTCCGGTGCTTATAGTATATCCGTCAAGTCCTACCGCAAGGTTAAAAAGGGTTGCCCGGTCACGCACCTTAATAGTCATTTCGCGTGATATGGAGCTTAATATTTCCTCAGAAAAATAAAATGAATTATAGTCGCCCTGTTCAAAGCAGAGATATGGATAATTCTTCAAATCATACAGAGAAATACATTCTTTTTCCGCAAGGGGGTGGCGGTAACTGATAAAAACGTGTGGCGACGCGGTAAAAAGCTCCTCGAAGATCAGTCCGCTTTCGGTTATTATTTTGCCTATGATATTTTCATTTTCCCGTGAAAGGTATAATATTCCCACTTCGCTTTTTAGCCGAGAGACGTCCTGTATAATTTCGTATGTCTGAGTTTCACGAAGCGTGAAATCATAGCTTTGACTGCCGAATGTTTTTATAACGTCCACAAAAGCGTTGACCGCAAAGGAATAATGCTGCGCCGAAACGGAAAAAATCTGCTTACGTGATTTCCCGTCAATGTATTTTTCTTCAATCAGTCCTACCTGCTGCAATATCTGACGGGCGTAACCGAGAAATTCTTCTCCCTCGTTAGTAGCTATGATTCCTTTGTTTGTACGGTGAAAAATGGTGATGCGAAGTTCCTTTTCCAAGTCTCTTATAGCATTCGTCAGGCTTGGCTGAGCTATAAACAGGAACTGTGCCGCTTCGCTCATAGTACCTTTTTCTGCCGCTGTTACGGCATATTTTAACTGCTGGATTGTCATATGGAGCTTCCTTTCTGAACGACAATTATCATTATCTTGTCTTTTATGTACAATCATACTAATATTGTATATAAAATCATTTCGGAAGTCAAGGCAAACATAGTTACAGCTATGCGAACAGCTTAAGGACAATGTATTTAACTTTCTGACCGATATGGACATAATCCTATGCAACGGCTATGGCATGACCACAGCCTCCTTTGCAACCATGAAACCGAATATTCCAATTCTGAATATGTACGGTACTCATTTAAAAATTCTGACACAGGTAAATCCGCTGCACCAAGTTCCCATCTATCAAATGTTTCCTTGTCAACAACAGCAGATGTACACTTCGCATCGGCTATAAGTTTTTCGGCAGATTCTTTGTTTAATCTGCAATCAGCAACAACAGCTGTTCCGCCTTTGCAAAGAATAGCGAAGAATGAAACAACCCAACCATAACCGGAATCACCTGCAAGAAGGACATTCCTGCCGTTCCAGTCCTGATCAGTCCAGTTTTCTGTCAGACAGAATATATGCCTGCGAAATTCTGCATATGTAAATTCGTCATAGCCTCGAAAAAGGAGAGTAAATATGGAAAAAGTACGTGTGATTGATAATCTTACACAACTTCTTGATTTTTCATTTGATGAAAAGGTCAGCGCTGCAAGAATACGAAATACTGATTTTTTAGCGCTGCATTTTCCACATTTAAAAGCAAATGGTAAAGTGCGGTTGTAACGCACTGTATAGTTACTCCATTTTCTATCATATACGAATTAAGCGAGGCAATGCTCTGCTTTTCTGCTTCGCTTATCATGATTATTTCAGCCCCGGTGAAAAGAAACGGATACATATCAAAGACAGATGCATCAAAGCTGAAATTTGAAAGAGAAAGCGTCTTGTCTTCAGAGCTTATATTAAGCTTGGAAATAATTGAAAAGGCGAAATTCAGCACAGCTTTATCCTGTACCTCAACTCTCTTTGGTTCTCCCGTTGAACCTGAGGTAAAAATAATATATGCCGTCCGTTCTTCATTTACATCAACTGTCTGGCGTTTCATGCCTTTAAGCTTAGAGAGAGAGGTGAAAATAATATTCTCGTTTTTCATAATTCCGGAATTTTCAGCCATATCCGCAAACTTTTCAAAGCCCTTTTCCGTAAGCAAAAGATCGGCGCTGGAAATTTCAAGTATTCTTATGCTGCGTTCCGATATTGCTTTTGCATCGAGCGGAACGTAGGTATTTCCGGCTTTAAGAATTCCAAGCATATATGCATATTGTAAAATCGAATGATTTTCAACAAGAATTGCAACTCTTGCTTCTTTTTTCTCATTAAATTTTTTGCGCAGTAACGTGCGCACTTCATTTGCAAGTTCGTCAGGCCTTTTAGTAAGTAATCTCAAGCTCCTTATATTTTAAAGCGATGCATTCCGAATATCTATCTGCGGCAGCTTCAAAGGCTGTCTGAAGCGTCTTGTATCCATTTTTCATTTATTTGCTCCTTCATAATCAGCAATCAGTAATCAACAAGAGAACGACTGTCGTCAAAAAGAAAAAAATGTCCACCGGGAAAATTAACAATTAAAAAGTCAGAAACAGTCATAGATTCCCAGAACTTCATATTTTTGCAATTTACAAGCTTATCGTCCTCAAAATAAATAGCAATTACAGGTGTCGATATTTTTTCGGTAATATCCATATTGTAGTTTTCCGGCATCATAAAATCCGCTCTTATGATTCTCATAAAGAGAGTAAAATATTGTGGAAAGCGTTTCATTTGAGCAGCTCCATATACTGAAACCAATTTTAAAAGCTCATCTTCATTCATTTCGGATACACTTTTAAGCGCTGATATTCCTCTGAGGTCAGTTGCAGATATAAAGCATTTAACAGGATTTATATTTCTTTTTTCCAAAAGCTTCACCGTCTCAAAGGCTATAATTCCGCCCATACTGTGACCAAATACTGAAAAAGGAGTTCCATCTGCACTGATCTTTTCAATTGTATCGGCTATATGCTCAGCCATATTGAAAAGGCTGTATTCAAACGGCTCTCTTACACGTCTTTCTCTGCCTGGAAGCTGTATGGGAACTATTTCTACACCAGACGGGACCAATTTTTTTCACTGGGCGTATTTACTTGCTCCTCCTCCGGCAAAGGGAATACAGAAGATTCTGTATTCCGCTTTTTCCGCAGGAGTGTAATAATCGATCCATTCTCCGCCATATGTTGTCGTATTCAATTTTGCACCCTTTTACCTTCGATATATCCAGCGAGATCTGATACTGTGAAAATATTTATAATATCATCTTCGCTTACCTCAATATCGTATTTCTCCTCAATTGAACAGCACATCTCAATAAGATTATATGACTGCAGTCCAAGATCGGCAACGAATGTTGATTCGGGTTTTATATTGTCCTTTATAAATACAATTAGCTCGTCTACCATTATTTTCTCCTTATTAATCAACGGATTTTAGCGCCTCGGTCATTACTATCTTATTTACTTTTCTGCATATAATCAGATGAATAAGCGTTGTAAACGCAATAACAAAGAACGATACCAGAATAAAGTGGAAAGGCGATATAAACATTCTCCATTCATATGAATCAAAGGATACAACATTTATAAACAGCTTAAGGAATCCAAAGCCGGCAGGAATACCGATAATCCAACCGGGGATTAATGTAAACATACAATCCATCAATACTACCGCTCTTATTTCAGCTTTTGAATATCCTATGACTTTCATAGTTGCATATTCTCTGTAACGCTCTTTATAGTTCATCATTCCAAGGTTGTAAAGTATTACAGCGCTCAAGAGGAATGAAGCTGCAATGAGAAGTATAATTATCGTATTCACGCTGTCGGAAAGCTCGTTTATATTGTTCTCCTGAACGACCTTTGATGTAAGCTCACTAAACAATCCACAGTCCTTTACATCATTATAAGCTGTCTCATTCATTACCACTGAGGTGGGAGCAAAAGCTTCTCCCATTTTACTCCATGACTTATCGGATAAATATATACCTTGCGGCGTACGCACTGAGGTTATATATTTTATCTTTGCCTTAAACGTATCAGAAAAGCCTGTTACTGTAAACGTAATTTCATCGCCTGCGGTCGCACCGATCTGATCGGCAAATTTTGCTGTAAGTGCTACTCCGCTTTCAGGAAGAACATTGTCATCTGAGCTGTTATCGTCTTCAAAGGTGTAGTAGCTGCCGCTCTCAATTATTGAAATAACAGTAGACTTGCTATCATCACCGTCAACGCAGGTTACATTTGAAGCGTTTTGCGTGAGCCACTGCATATCCTCGCCCGTCAGAGAATCGATCTTTTCTTTCAGGGCAGGGAAGCCGTTAATGTACTGAAAAACAGCAAGGTTTAAATCCTCAAGAGAAGAATAAGTCTTACGGTTAACTTCTTCCTTTT
>PPYF01224787.1_pt1 | contig 10520 bp, 7 predicted proteins | sample 1559871 | NCBI WGS metagenome assembly PPYF01 (sample SAMN08240021, study PRJNA423297) | Human gut metagenome, whole genome shotgun sequencing project.
GAAAGCCGTTTGGTGAAGGCGTCGATCTGGTCGTTCATGGCGGCGATGCGCGGCATCTTTTTGGTGATGTGGCGCAGGACGGCGTAAGAACCGATGGCATCGACGACGAGGACTCCGAACAGGATCCACAGGGTGATGTGCATTACGCCGTTTGGGGCAAGATGGAGGAGGGTAAGGCCAAGGATGTTGCCGAATTTCAGGGCAAGGACACCAAGGATTCCCCAGAGAACGGAATACTGGAGGCAGATGTAGCCATCCATGTTCCATTTTTTGTTGGAATAATCCCACCATTTGCCGTGGCCGATCCGTTCCAGGACGTGGCCTGCGATCCATTCGGCGGCGGTGGCGATGATCATACAGCCGAGAAACAGAAAGACCGGGCTGGACTGCAGTTCGTACAGATAGCGGGTCATGAAAACAGCCGTGATTCCGTAGATGGCACACAGCGGGCCATTCAGAAAGCCTCTGTTTACCATGTGTTTTTTCCGAACAGCCGCCACTGTCGTTTCCAGAAGCCATCCAAGAAAGGCATAAAGGAAGAACAGCCCGAGGTAGTCGTAGATTGTGTAGTTCATCAAAATCTCCTTTTCTTTGTTTATATCGGGCTTGTAACCCCGTTTTTATGACATTATAGCATAGAACATGCAAAAGCAGAACCTTTTCAATGGAAAAAGGAAAAGTTCACAAAAAGAAAGCCACACCCTTTTGGGGCATGGCCTCTTTCTTTTCTCAGGCGGCGGCAATACGTACCGCCTGAGCGTTTATGTTACAGGTTCGGAGTAATTTGAACGAAAGAATTACTCTTCTGAGCCGTACAGTTTTACGAGTTTGTTCAGGTAAGTGTAACGGTCTTTTGCTTCCTGCTCGTTCTTGCCGAACAGTCTTTCTGCTTTCGCCGGGTTTGCACGTTTCAGAGAGTTGTAACGTACCTCGCCGTTCAGGAATTCCTGATAATCTCCTGACGGAGCCTTGGAATCCAGTGTGAATGCGCTCTTGCCTTCTGCAGCGAGTGCCGGGTTGAAGCGGAAGCAATGCCAGTATCCGGTCTGAACAGCGAGCTGCTCCTCGGTCTGTGCTTTGCTCATACCTTTCTTGATACCATGGTTGATACATGGAGCGTAAGCGATAATGAGGGACGGTCCCGGATATGCCTCTGCCTCTGCGATTGCTTTGACTGCCTGATTGTAATCAGCGCCCATAGCGATCTGTGCTACGTATACATAGCCATAGCTCATTGCGATGCTTGCCATATCTTTCTTCTTGGTTTCTTTACCGCCTGCTGCGAACTGTGCAACTGCACCGGTCGGAGTAGCTTTGGAGGACTGTCCGCCTGTGTTGGAGTAAACCTCGGTATCGAATACCATTACGTTGATATCTTTTCCGCTGGCAAGTACGTGGTCTACGCCGCCGAATCCGATATCGTAAGCCCATCCGTCACCACCGAAGATCCACTGGGATTTCTTAGCGAGGAAGTCTTTGTTCTTAACGATGTCTCTGCAAACGTCGCAGTCAGCGTCTTTGATTGCTTCTACAAGTTTCTCGGTTGCAGTTCCGTTGGTAGCGCCGCAGTCAAAGGTATCCAGATACTCTTTGCATGCTGCTTTTACTTCTTCCGGAGCTTTCTCGGAGTTCATAACATCCTCAACTTTGGCTTTCAGGCCGCCGCGGATTGCTTTCTGAGCGAGAAGCATACCATAACCGAACTCTGCGTTGTCCTCGAACAGGGAGTTGGACCATGCCGGGCCCTGTCCTTTCTCGTTTACAGTGTAAGGAGTGGACGGTGAGGAGTTACCCCAGATAGAGGAGCATCCTGTTGCGTTTGCGATGTACATTCTGTCACCGAACAGCTGGGTGATCAGTTTTGCGTAAGGAGTCTCGCCGCAGCCTGCGCATGCGCCGGAGAACTCAAGCAGCGGTTTCTTGAACTGGCTGCCCTTTACGGTATTCTCTTTGAATTTTGCTACAACGTCTGTCTTCTCTGGAAGAGCTGCTGCATAATCGAAGTATTTCTGCTCTGCTTCGTGTGCTGCAAGGCTTTCCATAGCCAGTGCTTTCACACCCTTCTTGCCCGGGCATACGTTTGCACAGGAACCACATCCGGTACAGTCAAGCTGGGAAATAGCCATTGTGAAGGTGTAGTCCGGCATACCGGTCATCGGCATGGTCTGGATGCCTTCCGGAGCTGCTGCTGCTTCTTCTGCGGTCATGGCAACCGGACGGATAACAGCGTGCGGGCAGACGAAGGAACATCTGTTACACTGGATACAGTTTTCCGGATTCCATACAGGTACGTTTACGGCGATACCACGTTTCTCGTATGCGGATGTGCCGGACGGAGTTGTTCCGTCTACGTAGTCTGCAAATGCGGATACAGGCAGGTTGTTTCCTTCCTGGGAAGTTACTTTTGCCTGGATGGTATTTACGAATTTAACAGCGTCAGCGCGGCCGCTCTCTGCATGAGTTGTGGTCAGACCTTCATCTTCTGCATTTTTCCAGCTTTCCGGAACTGCAACTTCTTTGATCTGTTTTGCACCCTCATCGATAGCTGCCCAGTTCTTTGCTACGACATCATCACCTTTACGGCCATAGGTAGCTTTTGCTGCTGCTTTCATGAGTTCGATGGCTTTTTCTTCCGGAATGATCTTCGCAAGCTTGAAGAATGCAGACTGAAGAATGGTGTTGATACGGGTCGGTCCCATGCCGGTCTCGATACCGATCTTAACGCCGTCGATCACATAGAATTTGATGTTATGGTTTGCGATGAATGCTTTTACCTGACCTGGCAGATGCTCTTCCAGTCCTGCTTCATCCCATGGACAGTTCAGAAGGAAGGTTCCTCCGTCTACCAGCTCCTCTACCATGTGATATTTGTTCACATAGGAAGGATTATGACATGCAACAAAGTTTGCTTTGTGGATCAGGTAGGTGGATTTGATCGGTTTCTTTCCGAAACGCAGGTGAGACATCGTTACACCGCCGGACTTCTTGGAGTCATAATCGAAGTAAGCCTGAGCGTACATGTCTGTGTTGTCACCGATGATCTTGATGGAGTTCTTGTTTGCACCTACGGTACCGTCTGCGCCAAGTCCCCAGAATTTGCAGTTGATGGTTCCTTCCGGAGTTGTTACCAGAGGAGCGCCAACCGGCAGAGACAGATTGGTAACATCGTCTACGATACCAATGGTAAATCTCTGTTTCTCTGTATTTTCATATACAGCAACGATCTGAGCCGGTGTGGTGTCCTTGGAACCAAGTCCGTAACGGCCTGTGAATACCGGTGTGCTCTCGAATTTGCTGCCTTTTAATGCTGCTACTACGTCCAGGTACAGAGGCTCGCCAAGAGATCCCGGCTCTTTTGTTCTGTCCAGAACGGAAATCTGTTTTACAGTCTCCGGAATTGCATTGATGAGTGCTTCTGCGGAGAACGGACGGTACAGACGTACCTTTACAACGCCGACTTTCTTGCCTGCTGCTACGAGGTAATCGATGGTTTCCTCGATGGTATCGCAGACAGAACCCATAGCGATGATTACGTGCTCAGCGTCTGCTGCTCCATAGTAGTTGAACAGTTTGTAATCGGTTCCGATTTTCTCGTTTACTTTGTCCATGTACTCCTGTACGATTGCCGGAAGAGCATCGTAGTACGGGTTACATGCTTCTCTTGCCTGGAAGAAGATATCCGGGTTCTGTGCGGATCCTCTCTGGCACGGATGGTTCGGGTTCAGGGCATGTTTACGGAATGCATCTACTGCATCCATATCTACCATAAGAAGTCCCTGGGATGCGGTATAGGTTGTGGTAAGAGCTCCGGCTGCCAGTGATCCGTGTACTGCACCTGCTGCTCCTGCCTCAGACTGCATCTCAGTTACCTGAACTTCCTGTCCGAAAATGTTCTTTCTTCCCTGGGTTGCCCACTCATCGGTATGCTCCGCCATAACGGATGAAGGGGTAATTGGGTAAATAGCTGCTACGTCGGTATACGCATAAGACGCATGTGCTGCAGCCTGGTTACCATCCATGGTTTTCATCTTTCTAGCCATTTGATTTTATCCTCCTTAAAAAATGATGACCAAAAATTACTTTGGCTTTTCTCAGGTTGGTGTTCTGCCGGGTTTCGGTTGCCTCCGCGCTTCGAAAAACCCGGATAAGGGCATGGCAATGCCACTATGTCCAGTGTTTGAATTATAACACCGATTGGGCATTCTGTCCAGATTTTCTGTGGGTGTTCAGGGAAAAATACAAGTTTTTTACAACTTCTGGTAATTCCGCGTCGAATTTCTCGATAAAAAAAGAAGGAACGGCCCGCATATTTTTTCTCTTCTGCGGACAGTTCCCTTGCTTCTTTTATTTCTGATTCTGCGCCTCAATCTGTTCTGCGAGGTCGGTGAGATAAACCCATCTCTCGGTTTTTTCTTCCAGAGCAGCTTCGCTCTTCTCTTTTTCCGCCATCAGCTCGGCGAGCTTTGCAGAGTTGGTGGCGTTTTTGAGCATCTGATCGTCAAGCGATGCAATCTTTTCCTCGAGTGCGGCGATATCGTCATCGATGGTCTCGTACTCGCGCTGTTCTTTGAACGTAAATTTCAGGCGGGTCGGACGGTTCTGCTTCCAGTCATTGTTCTTTGGCTTTGCAGGTTCGTCCGCGGACGTTTTGGACGGCGCTGCTTTTGCCGTTTCTTCCGCACTTCCGCCGAAACGGCGTTCTTTTGCTTCGAGGTAATCGGTGTAGCCGCCCTCGTACTGCAGAAGATTTCCGTTTCCGTCGAATTCGAAGATGCGGTCCACGACGTTATCCAGGAAATAGCGGTCGTGGGAAACGGTGATGACGATGCCGACGAACGTGTTCAGGAAATCCTCAAGCACGGTCAGGGTCGGGATATCAACGTTGTTTGACGGCTCGTCGAGGATCAGAACATTGGCGCCGCTCACTAGGACGGATAAGAGATACAGCCTCCGTTTTTCGCCTCCGGAGAGTTTGGAAATCGGGGTGTACTGCATATCCGGTGTGAACAGGAAGCGTTCGAGCATCTGCGATGCGCTGATGCGGCCGTCACGGGTCTGGACATACTCAGCGATATCTTTCACGTAGTCGATCACGCGCTGATTCGTATCCATGTCCGGCTCTTCCTGTGCCAGATAGCCGATGCGGATCGTGTCGCCGATTTCGATGGTTCCCGCATCCGGCAGGACTTCTCCGGTGATCATCCGCAGCATTGTGGATTTTCCGCAGCCGTTCGAGCCAATGATGCCGACACTCTGGTTCCGCAGGAAGATGTATTCGAAATCTTTCATCAGCGTTTTATCGTCGAAGGCTTTGCTGACGTTATGGAATTCAATCGTTTTCTTTCCCATGCGGGTCTCGACAGCATCCATCTCCACGACAGCGTCTGCGGTCGGTGCCGTGCCATTTTTGAGTACTTCGAGACGTTCGAGTCTGGCGCGCTGTTTTGTGCTTCTTGCGCGGCAGCCGCGTTTCGCCCATTCGAGTTCCATGCGCAGGATGCTCTGGCGTTTCCGTTCAGAGGCGAGTTCCATCTCCTCGCGCTCAGCTTTCAGTTCCAGAAAACGGGAATAGTTGGAATCGTAGCTGTACATTTTTCCGTGGCTGATTTCGAGGATGCGGTTCGACACTTTATCCAGGAAATAACGGTCATGGGTGACCATAAAGACGGTTCCGCGGTAATTTTTCAGGTAATCCTCGAGCCAGGAGAGCATCGCATTGTCGAGATGGTTTGTCGGCTCGTCGAGGATCAGGACGTCAAAATCGGACGCAAGCACTTTTGCCAGGGCAACCTTGCGGCGCTGGCCGCCCGAGAGGGTGTCGAGTTTTGCGTCGTATTCGGTGATACCGAGCTGTACAAGGTTGCTCTGCACCTGCCATTCCTCCTCATCGCCGGAAAGGGCGTAGGACAGCACGGTGGCATCCTTTGGAAATTCCGGTGTCTGCGGAAGATAGGCCATTTTGAGGTTGTTCTGGCGGATAATCTGGCCGGAATCCGGGGTCTCCTCTCCTGCTACCATGCGCAGCAGTGTGGATTTTCCGGTTCCGTTGATTCCGACGATGCCGACCTTGTCGCCCTCCTGCAGGCCGAAGGAAGCATCGTCAAAAATCAGTTTATCGCCGAACAGTTTGCTGATGTGTTCGATGTTGATGATATTCATTTGCACAGTTCTGCAACGGTCTGGTTCGATCTGCTCTTTTACGGTCTTCAGCTCTTTTAAGATGACGCGGTCTACCAGCTCCGGTTTGATGTCATCGCGGCAGCCCTCGTCGATGGCTACTTTCTTTGCTGCGGAGATCAGGGAAGAGATGGCCTCTTTTCTCGCTTTGTCTTTGGCTTTCATTGCTGCTATCATATCACTTCTTAAAGTTTCTAATTCCATGGTGTTGTTCCTCCTGTACTAAATTTTGTCCGGTTTCAAGTATAACACTTCTCTTTTTGCTTTTCCAGTCACTTTGTAGGATAGCTTCCTTATTTTCCCCACGGCAGACAGTGTTTCTTTACCTGGATTGCCTGATGCGGGCACATTTCCTGACAGCAGAAACAGCGGATGCACTTTTTATAATCGTAGACCGGCGGGAGCAGGTCGAGGGCTCCTTTTTTGCGGGCTTTGCGGCGGTCGACGTTGAAGTTTGGATTTCCGTACTTTCTTTTCAGTTCTTCCTCGGATATGGTGCCATCCGCTGTCACGATTTCGATGCGGTCGTCGTGCCACGTTCCAAGGCCGAGCGTTTCCCCGTAGAGATTTGTCGGCACATACGACGGATCGAGGTTCACCAGATGGCAGAACACGGTATCCAGTGCGATCGGATCGGTGGACATAAGAAGAACTCCCATCGAAACCGGGTCGCCGGAAGTCGGACCATTGCCTTCCATTGCTACGATGCCGTCGCAGATATAGAGGCGCGGGGCGACTTTCTGGTTCAGCTCGATCAGCATGTGTGCGAAGCTCTCAGCGTTCGGATACTGCGTGTGGCCGAGTTTTTTGTAGACGCCGCTGATGCAGCCGTACTGGTTCTTGACAGCTCCGGTGATGCGTTCCAGCGCGTGGGTTTTCATTTTGCTGACGCTGATGAGGGCGTCGCAGTCGAGTGCATCTTTCGCAATCATCAGAAATTTGCCATCGGCGGTTTCTACGCGCTCGCTCGTAAGGAAATCCTTCAGCGGAACGTTGTGTTTTTCCAGCACCTCTTTCAGCCCGGCTTCCTTTGCAATGCCCTCCGGGGTGCCAAGGCCGCAGGAATCGCCGCAGGAAATATTCTCATAGCCATTTTCCTGCAAAATCGTGATCAGGGCATCCATGACTTCCGGGTCGGTCACGACGGCGCGTTCGCGTTTTGCGGAGCGGACGAGGTTCGGTTTTAATAAGATATTCTCTTCTTTTCCGATCAGAGATTCCAGGCCGCCAATTGCTTCCAATCCCTTTTGCAGGCTTTCCTTTACGCGCGCCGGCTCATAGTCGGGACAGGCAACCACTGCCACTTTGCTTTTTTCCATATTCACCTCATGTTTTTCTATATTTCAAAAGAAGCTGCGATCCCCTTACCGGTTCTCACAGCTTCTTCGTATATTCACACAGAATATGTTTTTACTTATGCCACTTTGCTTTTTGCAAGCTCAGCCAGTGTTGCAAATCCTTCTGCATCGTTAACTGCCATGTCAGCCAGAACTTTACGGTTCAGCTCAACGCCTGCCAGTTTCAGACCATACATAAATTTGCTGTAGGACAGACCGTTCATTCTTGCTGCTGCGTTGATACGAGCGATCCACAGCTGACGGAACTGACGTTTTTTCTGTTTTCTTCCTGCGTAGGAGCTGGTCAGTGCGCGCATTACGGACTGTTTTGCTACTCTATACTGTTTGCTTCTGGCTCCTCTGTAACCTTTAGCCAGTTTTAATACTCTGTTATGTTTTTTCTTAGCGTTCATGCCGCCTTTAATTCTTGCCATTTCTTATTTTCCTCCTTGATCTGTTGGGCGTAACTCTACCTTGCAAAAATTACATGTAAGGTAAGATTTTCTTCATGTTCTTTACGTTTGTTGCATCAACAGTAGTCTGTTTTCTCAGGTTTCTTTTTCTCTTCTGAGATTTCTTGGTTAAGATATGGCTCTTGTAAGCTTTATTTCTTACTAATTTTCCTGTTCCTGTTGTTTTAAAACGCTTTGCAGCTGCTCTGCTTGTTTTTACCTTTGGCATTTTAATTTCCTCCTTGATATTGATTCAAATGTATTTTAACGTTTAGCCGTCAAAAACATGGTCATGCTTCTGCCTTCCACTTTCGGCGCTTTGTCAACCGTTGCAATATCGGACAGACTCTCTGCAAATTCATCGAGGATGTATTTGCTGCTGTTCATATGTGCCATCTCACGGCCGCGGAAACGAAGTGTTACTTTTACTTTGTCTCCCTTTGTAATGAACTTACGGGCTGCACCTACTTTGGTATTAAGATCATTGGTGTCAATGTTTGGAGAAAGGCGAACTTCCTTGATTTCAATTGTTTTCTGTTTTTTCTTTGCTTCTTTTTCCTTGCGGGCCAGTTCATATCTGTACTTTCCGTAGTCGATAATTTTGCAAACCGGCGGTTTCGCTGTCGGAGCAATTTTCACAAGATCCAGACCTGCTTCCTGTGCTTTCAGGTACGCATCTCTGGCAGACATAATTCCAAGCTGTTCTCCGTTCTGACCGATCAGACGAATTTCTCTGTCTCTGATCTGCTCGTTAATCATTAATTCGCTAATTGTAGTGCACCTCCATCATTATAAAAGACTGTGTTCCCGCACTTTCGCGGCTTAACATAAATCAAAATTGGCTCACCGGACCAATTTTGATATGCAACGCAAGAAAAGTGGATAGACAGACTATCCACTTAACATTGTACATAAATCTCTACACAAAGAGAACTTAAGATCAATATTGGACCGTAGTCGCGTGTTTGCGCTAGGGTGAGAGTGGATACTCTACTTTCTTTTTCTCAGACTATTGCAGTATAGCACTCTCCCATCCTGTTGTCAATACTGATTTTCGTATTTTTTCGTATTTATTTCCCGCAGCCACAGCGGAAGGAGCTGCACTCGGTTTCCTGGCAGCTGCATGCGCTGTCTCCGGCGATATGGATATCTCCGGCTTCGCATTTACAGTTGTCGTTAAAGGTACAGTTCTGCGCCTTGCAGTCGACACCGATTTTCGTACAGCCGCAGCCGGTGGAGTTGGACATCGTGCCCTCACCGCGCTCCTTGAAGCTCTCGCAGCACGTTTCCGTGGAGCTTTTGGCTCCGCTTCCGCCTACGCGGATATCTCCTTTGGAACAGAGCTCGTTCTGGTTGTAAACACAGGTCATAGCGGAACAACTTAATGCTGGCATAATAAATTACCTCCTGAAATTTAGTTTTCTGCGGTTTCGCCCGCATAGAAACCATTATTTCCAAGAGGTAATTTTTTATGCCTTATTTATTTGATAATACCAGTGTCCAAAGTTTGGAAATCCGACGCAAGCAAAGCTTGCACGAGGATTTTTAAATTTTGGACACGCCAAAACATAAGTAAGTAGCCATTTTTCGAAGAAAAATGAGCGGAGTACGAATGTTTTGAAGATTGCGGGAGTACGAAGTACGGAGCAATCTGGTATCATAGGTGTCAATTTTTTTGACACCTACCTTATTTATTTTCTTTTGTTTCAACAGTAACCGGGCGGTTAACGCGGCTTGCGATTTCTTCTTTGATATCTGCGATAAACTGCTCCAGGCTTCTCTGGCCTTCATCACCTGCAAAACGGCTTCTGACAGATACAAGACCTGCCTCTTCCTCTTTTGCTCCGGCGATCAGCATGTATGGAATCTTCTGTCCCTGTGCCTCACGGATCTTATATCCGATCTTCTCGGAACGGGTATCCATCTCTGCGCGGATGCCTGCCTCATGAAGGGCGTCCAGAACCTTTTTGCCGTAATCTGCGTATTTGTCGGAGATTGGCAGAACCTTTACCTGTACCGGTGCAAGCCAGGTTGGGAATGCGCCTGCAAAGTGCTCGATCAGGATACCGATGAAACGCTCAACAGAACCGTAAACAACACGGTGGATCATAATCGGACGATGTTTCTCGCCGTCTGCTCCTGTGTATTCCAGTTCGAATCTCTGCGGCAGCTGGAAGTCAAGCTGGATGGTACCGCACTGCCACGTTCTTCCGATGGAGTCTTCCAGATGGAAGTCGATCTTCGGGCCATAGAATGCGCCGTCGCCTTCGTTGACTACATAGTCAAGGCCAAGGTCATCAAGTGCGCCGCGGAGACCTTCGGTTGCTACCTCCCAGTCCTCATCGCTTCCCATGCTGTCTTCCGGACGGGTGGACAGCTCTACGTGATATTTGAATCCGAACAGTTTGTAAACCTGGTCAATCAGGTTTGCAACGCCTTTGATTTCATCTTTGATCTGCTCCGGTGTCATGAAGATATGGGCATCGTCCTGGTTGAAGCAGCGTACACGCATCAGGCCGTGCAGCTGGCCGGATTTCTCATGACGATGTACCAG
>PPYF01242898.1_pt1 | contig 10520 bp, 8 predicted proteins | sample 1559871 | NCBI WGS metagenome assembly PPYF01 (sample SAMN08240021, study PRJNA423297) | Human gut metagenome, whole genome shotgun sequencing project.
GTAGTATATTAACTGCACATGGTGCAGGAGACGTATGACATAAAAACTCTTTTATTTATGGCATACTTAATAAATAACTTATTTTTTATTTATGTCAATAGGTTTTGGTTAAATATTTTTATAATAATTAATCGCCAGATTTATACTATAGCTTCGCTTGTACAAGCGAAGATCTTATTGTTCTTTAATGAGTAATGCCAATTATAAGGTAAGCAAGGGCTAACCCTACGAAGCTACTGCGTATGCTTCTTCGGGTTGACCTTGCTTTTCCGCCCTTTGGTTGGAAAAGAAAAGCGAGTCCACATGTGGGCCATTGCTTCGACTTACTTGGCTTCAAACCTTATTGATTTTTGCCAATTTTAAAAATTAATAATCAAGAACAGGAGTGGAAGCTAATCTCTCAGTGCATACAAAAATTTACACAATCCTAACTTAAGGCTGACTGATAAGATCCCGTTGTGTTGCATTCATTTTCCTTTAAATCTGTGGAAATGAAGTATAATTAGGTGCTATTTTATAGTTACTTAGGCTCGTGGGCCCTCTTTTTGCAGAAACTTAAGGAATGGACATGACTCTGCTGGAAAAAATCAAAAAACATTGCTTATCAAAAAAAGTAATTGATGCACATACTGATCAGCAAGTAGGTTATGATACATTAACTCCAAAAATAATTACCAATGACAGTGTTAAACCCTACTTCGATGCACTGGATTTTGCATTTACAAAACAAGATGTAAAAAACATCGCTATCACAGGCCCTTATGGCGCAGGAAAAAGTACTGTAATATTATCTTATCTGCAAAGTCGACTTAAAAATGACTTCATTACTGTTTCGCTTGCTGATTTTTCGCTATCAGGTAAAAGCGATAAAAATCTGCTGGATAACTCTGAAATTGAAATGAGTATACTCCAACAGATTTTGTATAAAGAAAATAAAGATAAGCTACCAGACTCGCATATAGATCGAATTCAGAATAGAAATAAGAAACACGTAACATCTCTTTTTTTTACAGTGTTATCAGTTGTAGCTCCACTAATATTATTGACTACCGTAGTATTCCCAAGAAAGATCCTTTCATTATTTTCAGTTGAAAATGGCGTACTTAACACAATCATAAATGCTTATCCGGAAAGGTTAATAATCAGCATTATTTTAAGTATAATATCATTATTTTTTATAGTGCGAGTTGCTTCTAAAGCAGGGATCTTCGATAAAAAGATAAAGTTAAGCAAAATCGCATTTCTCCAAGCAAGTGCCGATATGTCCACTCAAGAACCATCCTCTCTGCTAAATAATTGCTTGGACGAAATAGTTTACTTTTTTTCTCAATCCCAATATAAAATTGTTGTGTTTGAAGATTTGGACCGATTAGGTAATACAGAGGTGTTTATAAAGCTAAGAGAAATTAATCAGATAGTAAATAATAACCTATATAATTCACCTGTGAGATTTGTTTATGCTTGCCGGGATGATATTTTTCTTGGAGTAGACATAAGAACTAAATTTTTTTGATTTCATCTTACCTGTGATACCAGTCATGGATACTCGAAATGCCTACACTCATTTAAATAATAAATTAATTGATTTCCCATCAAATGAGAAAGCCCTTCTTAAACAGATGTCACTTTATATTAGTGATATGCGTTCCCTACAAAATATAGTTAATGAATTCAATCTATTCAGAAAAGTTGTTGATGATAACAAGAATCATGCAAAGATTTTCTCTTTAATATTTTATAAAAACACCTATGCCCAAGATTATAATTTAACAGATAAAAAAACAGGTGTTCTTTATAACTTCATTAATGATTACCGTCTACGTAAATTACATGAAAGTTATTTCAATTCTTTGGACAGCAAATTTCAAGAACTAAATACCAAAGTAGCATTATTAAAAAAAGAATCTGTAAACTCAGATGCTGACCTCCGTAAACAGATTATTAGTAGATTCATATCACCTGAATTATGGTCGTTGATATTCTTTGCCAAAAAGAACAGGCACTATAGCGTAAATTACGACAAATACTCCCCTGAGAACTTTTACCAAAATGAAAGTGAGTTTGTAAGTTTTTTTAATAACCCAGCACAATCCTTCATAGGTTATAATAATAACAGAGAGCCATATTTTGTAGAAATAGACACGACTCATATAATGGATGAATATAACCAAAGAGTTAACGTAGTTGCAGAAGATAAGAATAATGAATATCAAATTGCAATCAAAAGCCTTGAGGAAATTAAAGAAAAGATTCGTACCCGAAATGCAATTACTTTATCGGAATTAATGAAGTTAATAGGTTGGAAAAAATTCAAAACGATTGCCGAAAAATATATTGAACAATGTGACGACCGTTCAATCATTGATGCTGAACAAATAGAATCAATCCGTGATGGATTTCGTTTTGGCGGGTTCGAAGTTCTTTATTATTTACTGACCAATGGCTACATTATGCAGGATTACATGATGTTTCGGTCAATATTTCATCAAGGAAGTATCTCTGTTAATGACAATGACTATATAAAAGCGGTCGGTCGATATATGAGTTGTGAAGAAGTAAATCAAAATTTCTCACTGGATAACCCTGGAGATGTTTTAACTGAACTAATTGAACAACATTATCAATATCGAAATGGTGCCATCCACTATCAAATCGTATCGTATTTATTTGATAATGTTAATAGCAGTAACAATAAGACCTTATCAGAAATGATTGCAATGATTTTCCGTGAAACCTCAACAGATATTATCTCCATATTTAATATATTAGAATCACGATTTTACGACCCCAGTTATTTTAACCGGTTAGTAGCTTTTGCTTTAGGTGAAAATCGCTATTTGGATAAAATGATTACAGTGCTTGAAGAGCAGGACAATAACGATATCATTACGTCTATTACTACTAAAATGATATCCTTAGTTTCTCCAAATATTTCTATCGAACAGAAAAATTACCAACAATATATTGTAAAGCAAGGATTTAATTTAATCGCTTTCGTCGAAGACGATGATCTTCAATCATTCCTTAACAATATCAAACAACTTGGTGTTGTCTATAAAGATATTTCCATGCCAGTAACGCCGTCTGAAAATAAAGCATTACTCTTTATTGCTGACAACCAAATGTATAGCTTAGATAGAACTAATTATAGAGTGGTCGTAGCAGGGTTACTACAGCATGAAAATATAACTTGTGAACAGGTAGATGAATTACCGTGGTCAATAATTGAAAGATATCAATTATCCAGTTTAAAATCATATGTAAATGATAACATTGATAAATTCGTTCAAGATATTTTCATATATTCAAAAGAGAACACTGAGGCTATTATTGCGGTACTCACTCATTCGGATCTAAGCAATAGACTTAAAGTCGAGATCTTGGAAAAAATGCAGTTTACGGTGACAAACTTAGACCTATTCCCGGAACGTCTTGATATTGATGGGAATAAAATTTCCTATCATGATCTTTTCTTTAGCTACGAGCATGTTTCTCCTGAATGGGAAGTCTTATTAGCTTATATCTGTGAAGACTGCGATCTTAAAGTTCTAACTGAGTATCTTGAGACTCACGCACAGACCTTGAGCCAACAGGAACTAAATTTAACCGACGGTGATAGTTATGACCTCCTTTACATGAAAGTTATTTGTAATGATCAACTTAAAGATATAACTTACGCAACTGTGTTGGCTCCAATCTATATCAATGTCCATTACTGGGACGACCAATTAAGTATAGCCAACTTCTCCCGTTTAATAAAAAATAACAAAGTAGAGTTAAATGATGAATCTTTTAAACTGGCTGCACAATGTTTCATTTCCAATACTGAAGTAAAATCATTAGAAACAGAAACAATTAATACTTTCGTTCTTTGGTTCTCAAAATTTAAAGAAATATTTTTTGCTAAGACGGATTATTACCTGTGGGGAGATAGTGACAACACCTTACTTGAGAAAATGCTAACTGCAATTAATTCCTCACAGCAATTCACAGTAAAGGAAAAAGCGTCTCTATTATATAGCTATCATGAAAGCTATGATGAATCTTTCCTGAATGAGTTAACAATGCCTCATGAAATCTTAATCGATTTAATTGCTTTGTCTACGGATGATAGCTTTACAATAGACCAGATTGTCAGACTATTAAAATTAGGTTTTAGAGGAAGAAGTGAGATTGCACATTTGACTAACGAGCTTACCGAAAGAGAGTTTTCAAAAATATTCAATCAAAAAAGTGCAACATTGAATCCAAGTAAAAACTTAAACTCAGAAAGATTCCTTTCTGCACTACAGCAAGCAGGCTTGATCAAGAGATGGTCCCAGCGTGAAGATGGGAAATATTACGTTGACTGTCGTTATGAAGAGGACGAAAGTTACCTCTAATGAGTTAAGGGGGAAGGAACTTCCCCCTCTCCCCAACTATATTAAAAAAAGATTTTACGCCGAATATTTCCTTCTTGGTTTCAGTGATAATTAAAAGTTATATGTTACATGAAAAATATAAACAGCACCTAATGACTGGCATTTAAATATTAAATAGCATTTTTTGATAAAATAAAATTTCATGTTATTAAACAATGCATTATTTCTTTAAAAATAGAATGGAAACTCTTATATGTTTTCTTCATGACAAAATAAATTTGAATTTTATTTATTTCTTAATATATATTCTCTTTAACAAAAACAATAAAGGAGAATAAAAATGAAAAAACAAAACTACTCAACCTTCACAAGTTATCTTTCTAAAACGCACAAAAATGTAGATCTTTATAGATTGTACAACCCACATTTTTCAAGCTTCTGCAAAAGCTACACTTATGACCATGATTTCTATCTTACCTATTTCTCTCGTCATATGATTACGGAGAGAAACATTCTAACTATATTCTCAATTTACACTCACTTCTCTTATGGCATGACTAAGAAAGAAACGATCAAAGATTTCATATTGTTTCTTAAAAAGATTAACTCAGTTGTTTTCTGGAAATCATTCTCCTTCCGTGGTTGCAATGTTATTTATTTGGACAAAAAGCGAGAACAAAAAGAAATATCATGGTTTACCTTTTCACGAATCTATGACGAAGTATCAGGGATAAAAGAATATCAATTTAATAACAATATTTATAGAAATATAGCATAACAGGGGATAAGCAACAATGAAAAAGACTAAATCAATAAAAAAACAATAAAGATCATTACAACTAAATCCAGGTTACCTAATCGGTTCAAAAGGATACAGTATAGATAATAGGGATATATTAGAAATATGAATTCAATGTGAAATATCCATAACAGACTCAAGACTATATATCTAAAGCTATACCGGGTAAGCCTTAAATTATTTTAAGACACTCCTTTATCCGGTGTTTATTTTTTCACGATTATACACTTGACGTTTTATTATTATCTTTTATATATGGTTCATGACACGATTAAAATTTAGGTATTTATATGCATTATAATCCTCAAAAACAACAGCCTGATTTAACAAAAACATCTAGAAGGGGAAAATTTTATACTGAACGGTTACCAGAGAATGAAATCAGATCATACTGTGTAAGTGTCAGATTAAATGAAAATGAATTATCTATTCTGGAAGAAAAAAGAGGTTCCTATAAAAAAGGAGAATGGCTCAGGATGGCTTCGCTGAATAGACTTCCTTTGGTATTACCAGAGATTAATAAGAGTGCATGGGTAGAGCTTGGTCGCCTTTCACAAGATTTAAATCGCCTGCTGACTTACCTCGATGGTAAAAGTCCTGACAGCGATCCAACCCTGACAGAAATGCATGTAATCAAACGGCAGGTGCAGACACTTCGCACTCTTCTACTTCCCTCAACTTTTTGGAGTAATACAAATGAAAGGCATGCAGAAAATCAAGAGAGGTAAGCAATTTACTGGAGTAGTTGTCTATGCACTTGAACCGGCTTCACACCATAAAACTGATCCCAGGGTTATTGGTGGTAATATGGCTGGCAACCATATCGTTGACCTTATCCGCGAGTTTGGGCAAACAAAAATTTTACGACAAGATATCAAAAAACCGGTATGGCACAACTCTCTTCGCTTACCGCATGGAGAAAAATTGTCAGAAGCACAGTGGTCAACCGTAGCCGACGATTATATGTCTCGTATGGGTTTTGCTGATACCCATCTTCGTTGCTATATTCTTCATAATGATGAGGCGGGACAGCATATTCACATTATTGCCAGTCGTATCGATATTACTGATGGAAAGTTGTATCTTGGAAAAAATGAGAACCTTATCAGCACTCGTATTATCAGTGAGCTTGAAAGAGTATATGGTCTCACAGAAACAGCGACTACTTCAAACCGACGATCTCAGAGCATAAAGAGGCTTTCGCGCAACGAAAAGATGCTCTCTGAACGAACGGCAACTCCCTGCCCAAAAGCCGCTTTGCAAACTTGCATCGATAATGTGTTAGCCAATCGCCCAGATTTGTTATCGTTCATTCAGCAACTGGAACAAGTGGGTGTAACCTGCCAGCCCAACATTGCTTCGACGGGCAAAATGAATGGTTTTTCATTTGAATTTAAGGGGATTGCCTTCAAGGCTTCACAGCTTGGGAAAAGGTATGCCTGGTCAAATATTCAGACACTTATTGATTACTCGCCTGGACATGTAAAACTACTTAATACAGGATCTAAGTTTGCTCCTGCTCCTTGTAAACAGCCAGAAGCACAACATCCCAGCAGAGAAACTATTCTCGATAAACTACTGCAACTCGACGAGCAAGTCAGAAATGAAAGGGAGAATGAACTTGCCCATACCATCCAATTGAACCAAAAACTACGCTTTACGGCCCATCAGATATCCAGACAACACCAATCCCACTGCCAGGTGTGGCTTCCATTTCTTAGCAGGCTCATACAACTGCTAAGACAGTTGGGTAGTTCTGTGTTGTATGCGACCTCTCGTCCCTTTAGACAAATCTATCATCTTCACTTACTTACCTCCTCTCCTGAACCTGGCGATGAAATACATTCAGAACAATCGGTTAGCAAAGGATCCAACTACAAACCACATTTCAATTAGTTTATTTTTACAATTTAGTCAAGAAATTATTGATCGTTAATATAGATCAATAACCAATATATGATAGATAAAAACTATCAACAAGAATCCATCGATCGGTACAAGCAATTTTACTAAAGCAGTTCATTCATTGAAAATGCTCAAAAAGACATCGCCTTAAATCAGGTCAGGGAGTTGCAATGAGTAAGCAAACTGTTCAGTGCCCCTTTTGTTTTAAAGAAAGTCCCCACGGCGTAAAAATATGCACCGGATGCCATGCAAAAGTGGCCTATGGTGAAAGTCCGCTCAGTGTGGCCTTCCTGTTTCAATTCGTGGCCTTCGGTCTCGCATGGTTAGTATTTTCATTGACCGATAGCACTTCTGTCTCAGTCATTACGTTTTTTGCCAGCATCATTATTCTTATCTGTATAATTAAAAAGACATATGCAAACAGAGTTGTTTTTATTCAACGAAATTAATTCTGCACTGCATAAAACATTAAAATGAGAGAGCTTATGAACAGACTTATTGCTTCTGTATTTTTTATTTCCGTTTCCTTTACTTCTGGTTGCTCAACATCAGGCAATCAACATCTCAAAAACGAAACATCACAAAGTCTGCAGTCGCAAATTACTAAAAATAAGACAACGAAATCAGAAATCACCGCCCTCCTGGGCGAGCCAGATACAAGAACCACTCTTGATAACGGTAATGAAGAATGGGCTTACTTTATGAATAACAATCAGTTTGACGCCACCACATTCATCCCGATCGTTGGATTACTGACGGGTGGTTCACAGACACAGGCAAAAAGACTCGAAATCGAATTTAAAGACGAAACGGTCAGAAAGTGGACGTTCTCAGAAAATAACAGCAAGATGAAAACCGGTCTTATTCAATAACGCACTCTACCGTCTGGAATTATTTTATGAAAACATATGCAATTACTACACTCATTGCCTCAATTTTTTTACTGAGTGGCTGTAATAATGAGCCCTCCGAGCAAGAACTTTATAATGCAATGAATAAGGTCGTGGAACAGACGAATGCCATCGTCACATCCATTGCCGGTAAAGATGTCCCAAAAGACGCACTGCGGGAATTAAAATCAGTCAAAAAGCATGACTGTGTGAAAGTATCGGATAAAAGCTATAAATGTAATGTGACGGTTGTTGTCAATAACGACAAGGCCACCGCAGCTGTCACAATGGTCAAAACGGATGATGGCTGGCAGGTCGTAGATAAGTAAAATTCTGGAAAATTATCCCCTCAGGCAGGATCCTGGATAACCAACTCCTGCTTTTTCTTACCCATATATCTCACCGTGCCACGAACTGAATAGCGTGCATAAAGCACATTGCCTTATCCTCATAGCCTTTTCCTGCCACCTATAGGCGGCGGTACGTAATTCAATGAATGTGAAATGCTCTTCCTTTCATACTGAGCCAGCAAATCTGCATAGAGTTGTTCAACCTCCATGAGGTTACTAGAAATATAATCCACAAGCCCATTCAAGCAATAAAGCATCGTATGGCTGTTGTTGAGTTTTATTAGCACATTAGCCCTGAGTGATGAAACTACACCTGTGAACATCTGCATAATATTATCCACGTGAAAACACGAGTTGCAGTATTGCTTACGTGAGTAATAATATTTAAGGTGATATCCGACGAAAAGCACATACAGCTTTCGGTAAAACACAGCATTAATAGCATCATCACGATGCTGAGTGATATATTTATCAATCAACTGGATAAATTTTTCTTCCTGCGAAAGAGTAATGTTATTATACATAGCTTGATCCTTTTTTAGTTTTATAATCAAGTACTACCATGCCAACATAAAAAATCAACACCTAATACAAAATATTTTTATATCATTACCAATTAAAAATAATTTTCATCTTACTTTTTGGAAACAAAACAATAATATATGTAAGTTAAATAACAATCGTCCTTTAATCGAATTTAAAACCAATTAATAAAAACCTTCTACGGATATTTATAACAAAGTGCTTCGCACTGGCTTACGCCCCATATACTGATACGAAGATATTGATTTATAATTTGCTACGGACTTTCTTGCAGCACCGCTGAGTGCACAAAGCACTCACTCGCTGAAGTAGAAAAAATTTTCCAGAGGTTTTCGGCGTAAGCCGATTTTTATAATCATGTAATACAATGATTTTCAGTTATTCTGATATCTTAGCTCTTCTGCGATAACCTTGTTCATTCATTTAATTCCAGATATCTGTATATAGTGTAATTATTTACATTTAGTCCAAAAAAAAATAATGATAACCGAAGTCCAATGGCGCAACACTGAAGTTGCGCAGACTTCATTACATTATACACATAAACATAAGGGATATATCCGATATTGAATTAAGCAAGACAATATGGCAGATCAAATTAGTATTGTAATGCTATGGTTTCTTATTTCTTTATTTATCTTTTATCTTGCGAAAGACAAATAGAATAAAACTAAGCAAATCATAATATTAAATCAGATGAGCGGTAATGACTTCCATGAAGTAAATTTATTTATTTTATAACCTGAAATATTAAATTTACCACCCATAGTATTTAATTTAATACTCCATATATCAATATAGATAAAATAATTTGTGTTTTTATGAATAAAAATTTGACAATTAAATAAAACATGCAATATATATTATCAGATAAACAACAAAAGGAGATAATATGATAAATACAAATTTTATTCTAACCAGAGAACAAAAATCCGCGATTGCAGAAGCTTTAGACGTATCATTAGACGATTTAGAAGAACTTAGAATTAAAGCCAGTAATAAAAGGAAAACCTCCTTTAAAGATGATTTTTCCATGATCTTTAAAACAAATATTGGCACCCTGGCAAAAATGAAGCTAACACCAACTTCTTTTCGAATAATTATTTATCTTTTTTCAATTATTGATTATGGAAATATTCTTGTTAACTTCTCTCAATCGAGGGTAGCAAAAGACTTAGGACTACAAAAATCTAATGTTTCGAGAGCATTCAAAGAGTTATTTGAAAAGAGAATTCTAATTCGCAATACAGAAGACGATCATGTTTATTTGAACTCAAATTTATGCGTTAAAGGGATCCCTCATAAATTTAATGAGGACCAAATGAATAAATTTAAAAATTCAAAAGCGGAGACTGACGCCTTTACTAACGCATTTAATTTATATTGCATAAAAAAAACAAGAAAAACAAATTAGAAACGAAAGACTGAACAATGTTAGGAGTATTAAATAGTTGCTAAATCTCGCACCGCAGCACTTAATAAACCAATTTCATTAACTATCAGTTAATGAAATTGGCATATAAGAAGCGAATTAATTATTATTTATAGGCGTCGATTGTTTTTAATTTTCTGTATGTGATTTTGAATATCATTCAGAATACCATTAATTTGAATGATAAAATCACTATTAACACATTTATATTCAGAATGAAATTTCACCAAGCTTATGAGA
>PPYF01031997.1_pt1 | contig 10519 bp, 9 predicted proteins | sample 1559871 | NCBI WGS metagenome assembly PPYF01 (sample SAMN08240021, study PRJNA423297) | Human gut metagenome, whole genome shotgun sequencing project.
CAAAAATTGAAAACTAATAATGTTTAACATACACACCTTTCCGTTTGAAAATTCTTAATTTTATACAAGAATGTCTTCAGGTATTCATAAAAACATAAAGAAAGATAGAGGTACGAAATGATAGAATTCCATAGAATTTTTTGCAAAAAATCCGTCAATGGAATTCGTTTTTCGTAGCTCTATCTTTCTTTATGTTTTTATGAATACTCAATACATTTCTGTTAGACAATCAAATTTTACTTTTCAAGATCATCCACAATATCTTCTAATGTCTCATTCTTCCCCGTAAACTTATCGATCACATCTGGTACCATATCCAGTAATTTCACGATTGTTTCCTGATTCTTAATATTCACAAGTTTCGTCTGTCCATCTTTAATGACAAGAACTGCACTTGGAGTCATCTTTCCTCCGATTCCACCACCGCTCTTGTCCTTCTTATCACCAGAGAAAGCTCCTGCTCCCATTCCGAAGGAGACGTCAACTAATGGTAAGATGATCGTATCTTTGATGTAGATTGGTTCTCCTACGACCGTTTTTGATGTTAAGAATCCTTCCATACCGTCAAATAATGAACCCATGGTATCTTTTAAATTTTCTTTGCTCATTTTAACTGCCTCCTATCATTCTTATTGCTCGGTCTTTTTGTTTGATCAATTCATCTTTATCTTTATATACTTTCCATAACAAATGTAAGATCTTGTATCTTCGGATCCTTCCTTTGATCTTTAGCTCTCCTTTCAAGATTCTCTTCTCAAAATCTGGTGTGATATTGATATGATCACCGTAGATTGGAATCAATGCAGCGGTCCAGCCTAAGACTTTTCCCGTGTAATATGGGTCTTCGAATCCAAATATGATCTTTGCATTTAGTTTCTGTGGAAGTAACAGCTTTACCCCATTCACTCCATATCTCTTGATCCGCTTCACTGCATCAATGATATCCTCATCTTCCAATAGATCTCCGATCATTTCCATCTTATTTGTGATCTTACGGATCTTTGTTATGAAATTCTTGCATCTATTATAACATTTTTTGAGAAAATTCACGATTCTTTTGCCAAAAAACTCTTTTTCTTTATCTGTTGTTTTGTCTATCTTAGATTCTGATATCTTATCTTCTGATCTTTCGTACATTTTTCTTGTTGTTGATGTCTTTGTTCTTTCTTCTTTTTCATCCCATGTGAGATTAAATACATCTTCATCTTCAGAAGGATATGTACTTTTTTTCTTTTCTACTCGTTTCTTATTGTTTTTTTTATTTTTTTGTTTCTTTTTAGAGTCTGATCTTTTCTTATGTTTTTTCTTATCTTTCTCTTTATGCTCTCCAAATACAGACCAGTGTTCTTTCCTTGAATCATAAATCGGTATTCCAAAAATCCTGATCCCAAAATTCAGCTCTTCTTCATAGAATGCTTTTGCACGTAAAAATATAACTGCCCATGATACCTTTACCTGTGCTTTGGGACTCTTCCCATCAAAATCTCCTTCGATCTGATAACAGATCGGGAAGATTAAAAGGATCAACAATAACACGATCGGTATCAGGATCAGGATTCCTATGATCTTTAATATTAAAAATAGTATACTCATTTATCTTCCCCACAAAAATATGTTGTTACATCCTCAAGTTCTCCTTTATGATACAGATCATTGATCATGCGTCTTAACATAACAACTGCATCATCTCGTCCTGCTGCCATTCCTACGATCATGATATCTTTTCCTTCGTGAATATCGGATAATAGTTCATTATATGGATATATTTCCAGAAATGCACTGTTCCAGAGCGGCAGTGTAATACAGTACAATCTTGAAATTGATTTCTTTTCTTGTATTTTACAAAAAAGACGTTTCTTTTGTAATTTTAATATCTCTGATATGTATACACGTTCTGAAACTTTCACTCATTTTTCCTCCTGAAAATTCTCCCCATTCATTCCTGATAAAATTCCTGATAAAACAAAAAGGGATGTATTACTACATCCCCATTTTAACATATATTGTTGTCGATTACTCGCCAAATTCGCCGATTTTTACAACTTTCAGCATGTTTGTAACACCTTTTCCACGATGGTTAGCTGGTCCACCACCTGTTAAGACTAAGATGTCATCTTTCTCAGCAAGTCCTGCATCTAATACGATATCTGTTGCTTCATCTAACAGATCTTTTGTTGTCTCAGCTTTGTGAGATTTGAAAGGACGTACTCCCCAATAGATCTGCATCTGACGTACGATCGCATCATCTGGTGACAGACCGATGATCTGTGCATCTGGTTTGAATTTAGATACGATTCTTGTTGTGAATCCTGACATACTTGATGCTAAGATACATTTTGCATTTACATTGTGTGCTGTCTGTACTGCAGAATAAGCAACTGCTGCTGAAATTCCACGATTGATATATTTAGATCTGTAATCTTTGATCTTTGTGCTTAAGTGAACTTCTGTTGAGATTGCGATCTGATTCATCATCTTAACAGCTTCTACTGGATATTTACCTTTTGCTGTTTCTCCAGATAACATGATCGCATCTGTTCCATCATAGATCGCATTTGCCACGTCTGTAGCCTCAGCTCTTGTTGGACGTGGGTTACGAATCATAGAATCTAACATCTGTGTAGCTGTAACAACTGGTTTGAATGCATCGTTACATTTTCTAATGATCTCTTTCTGTAAGAAAGGTACTTCTTCAGCAGGTACTTCAACACCAAGGTCACCACGAGCAACCATGATACCAGCAGATGCATCGATGATCGCATCAATGTTTTCAACACCTTCCATGTTCTCGATCTTAGAGATTACACCAACATGCATGTTATGTGCACCGATGATATCTTTGATCTCTTCTACAGCTTCTGCATTACGGATCTGACCTGTTACTAATTCAACATCATCATCTGTTTCTAATAATCCTGTACGGATCTCTGGTCCTTTTGTATCAAGTAAAATAGCGATTGGTAAATTCAGTTCTTCTCTGAACTTCTTAATTCTCTTGATACGTCCTAACTGCTCTTCATGATCTCCATGAGAGAAGTTTAAACGGGCAATGTCCATTCCTGAACGCATCAGGTCTTTTAATACCTCATCGTCGTCTGTTGCAGGTCCCATTGTACAAATGATTTTTGTCTTCTTGGTTAGCATAATTTTTCTCCTTTGGTTTCAAAAATATATTTAAATAATAAACAACTCACCTTTTCACATGCTTATGGGTAAATAAATGATCTTGACAATATTCATAATTCCCATCGCATTTTGAACAATAACGAAATTCCAATTCTGGATCGTCAAGTTCTGTTCTGTGGCACACTGCACATTCGTGCATCGCACCATTCTTCTTTGGCGTGATCGTCTTAGCTTTGTACGCTCTCGCCTTCTTCTTATGTATTGTTTTAGCCTTGAAGTTTGCTCCCATTCTTCGAATCTTCTTCATAGAGAAGAAAAATAGTAGAAAATTTAACAAAGCTGCAACTATAGATACTTTAACCGAAATTCCGGCAACTGTAAAGCCTGAACTTAAAAAAATGTAGATTAAATATAATCCATCTAAGTATCCAAGCCATTTTACCTTGATTGGAAGGATCATATACAAATATACTTCCATCTCTGGGAACATAGACGCATATGCTAAAAATAACGTCATGTTCAGATAAAAAGTATCCATGTTAACAAACGCTCCATAGCCTTCTCCATATGCGAATGTAAGGATCGCATAAGTTAAAAATGCCCCAACGATCGTTCCTAAAACTCCGATCAGATAATACATATTGAATCGGAATGTTCCCCATACCTGCTCTAATGAGCTTCCGATCGAGTAATAAAATAACAATACAAATATTACAAAGATCAAATTCGTCTCTGGTCCGATCAGCAGGAATGTCACAATTCTCCAGACTTGTCCATGCAAGATCAGATACGGATTCAATTCCAGTAAACTATATAATCGTGGTGATATATTGGCGATCACAAAACCGACTGCATACAATAAAACAATGATCTTAGGGAGATTCGGTATCGCATATCTGCCAAACTTCTCTTCCAGTTTATTAAGCCACATAAAAAACCTTTCTTATCATCAAAAATTAAAACATATTTTTCTTTCCAAGGATATATCCTCCAAAGATCGTAAGGATCAAGGATACGATCACAAGGATCAAAAATCCATGTGCTGAATGTGCCAGTGGTACTGGAACATTCATTCCCCAGAAACTCGCGATCATCGTCGGAATCGACATAACGATCGTTATGATCGCAAGAACCTTCATTACAATATTCAGGTTGTTTGAGATAACGGATGCGTATGCATCCATCGTACCACTTAAGATATTGCTGTAGATGTCTGCCATCTCAATCGCCTGTTTATTCTCTATGATAACATCGTCCAGTAATTCCTCATCTTCTGGATACTGTTTGATCTTATCAATCTTTAACATCTTCTCAAGCACCAGTTCGTTTGATCTCAGGGATGTAGAGAAGTAAACCAAACTCTTCTCTAATTCCAGAAGCTCGATCAGTTCCTGATTCTTTGTTGAAATATGAAGCTGCTTCTCAACAGAATCACTCTTCTTATCAATGATTCGCAGATACTGCAGATACAAGGATGCATTCCGATAAAGGATCTGCAAGATAAATCTTGTCCTTTTAAATGTCCAGAAATTTCGAACCCTTCCATTCTTAAAGTCTGCTAAAACTGCTGTATCTTCCAGACAGACCGTAATGATCACTTTCTCTGTCAGGATGATACCACATGGAATCGTCAGGAAGTATTCTTTTTCCTTTCTCTCTTCTGTTGTCGGAACGTCTACGATAAATAAAGTATAACCTTCTTCCACTTCGATATGAGAACGTTCTTCTTCATCCAGTGGTGCTCTTAAGTCATCTATATCAATCTTATAGTCTGTTGCAATCTTCGCAAGTTCTGCAGCTGTGGGATGAATTAACGATATCCAGGTTCCTTCCATAGGTTCACTGATTTCATGAATCTGGTGATCCATCGTGCGATAATACTTGATCATTGTCCGCTCCTTTCTATGGAAGTACCTTGTCCATAAGTTCCCCACAAACAGGACTCTATGAATCCTGTTTTATCATCTGAAATATCTAAAATTCCAAACTTTTACCTATTCCATTATAAATAACTCATTTTGCTTTGTCAATTAACAGTACTGTACCAACTGGAAGTGTTAACTCCCTAATTTTTTTGTTACTTTTTGCTAAATTTTCCACTGTTGTTTTGTGCATCTTGGCTATATCAAGGATTGTTTCTCCTTTTTTTACAACATATGGAATGAAAGCTCCTTCGATCACGTTCGTAAATCCAGGCACACATAATTCATCTCCAATCTGTAAATTATATACATTTACAAAAGGATTTTGTCTCATGATATCTTTTACCCTGACACCATGTGCCTTCGCAATCTTATATAAACTATCCTTTTCCTTTACAACATACACTGTCCCTTTACACGAATTTGTCTGCATCATTCTTGGCATTCCTTCGCTTTTTTATAGAATATGCAGCAGCATTCCCTTGTTTCCATTATTTTCTCCGATTTTTTTAGATAATATTCCTATTTGCAATTATTTTGAAAATGATTATAATAGATATAATGTCCATGTATATTGGACAGATATGTTTTTTTAACATTATTTTAACGCTTGAAATTATAGTACTTTTATAGAAAGCAGGTATACGAGAAGATGAAACGATTAGGAATTGATATTGGCTCAACGACAGTCAAGGTCGCTGTCATCGACGAACAACATAATATACTTTTCTCTGATTATCAGAGACATTTTGCCAAGATTCAGGAAACTTTATCTTCCTTATTAAAAAAGGCAAAAGACCAGATTGGGGAAATGACATTTGCTCCAACCGTTACCGGTTCCGGAGGACTTTCCATTTCTTCTTACTTAGATATTCCATTCTGTCAGGAAGTTGTCTGTGTATCAAGTGCACTTCAGGATTATGCACCTCAGACAGATGTTGCCATTGAGCTTGGTGGTGAAGATGCTAAGATCATTTATTTCACAAATGGGATCGATCAACGTATGAATGGTGTCTGTGCCGGTGGTACCGGATCATTTATCGATCAGATGGCCTCTTTATTACAAACAGATGCTGGCGGATTAAATGAATATGCGAAAGATTATGATACGATCTATCCGATCGCAGCCCGCTGCGGTGTATTCGCCAAAACAGATATCCAGCCCCTGATCAACGAAGGTGCTACAAAACCAAACCTTGCTGCCTCTATTTTCCAGGCAGTCGTAAACCAGACGATCAGTGGTCTTGCATGTGGTAAACCGATCCGTGGAAATGTTGCTTTCCTCGGAGGACCTCTTCATTTCCTTACAGAATTAAAAGAAGCATTTATCCGTACATTAAACCTAAAAGATGATGAGATCATCGCTCCTACACACTCTCATTTATTTGCAGCTGTCGGTGCTGCTCTGAATGCTAAAGAGGAAGTTACAACTGATTTTGAACATCTTTTAAAACAGTTTGAGAAGAAGATCGAACTTCAGCAGGAAGTTGACCGTTTAGAGCCTTTATTTAAGAGTGAACAAGAATATAAAAATTTCGTAAAAGATCATAACCGTCATGTTGTGAAACGTGGAGATCTTGCTACATATAAAGGAAATTGTTACTTAGGGATCGATGCCGGTTCCACTACAACAAAAGTTGCTTTAGCTGGTGAGGATGGAGAACTTCTTTACAGCTACTACAATAACAATAACGGAAGTCCTCTTCACGCCGTTGTTGAAGCGCTTCATGAGATTGACGCACAGATGCCAAAGACAGCTAAGATCGTATCTTCCTGTTCCACAGGATACGGAGAACATCTTGTAAAAGCTGCCTTAAATCTTGACTTTGGAGAAGTTGAGACGATCGCACATTACTATGCAGCTGCATTCTTTGATCCTGATGTGGACTGTATCCTTGATATCGGTGGTCAGGATATGAAATGTATCCGTATCAAAAATGGAGTTGTTGATGATGTACAGTTAAACGAAGCATGTTCTTCTGGATGCGGTTCATTTATTGAAACTTTCGCGAAATCCTTAAATCATTCTGTACAGGAATTTGCCAAAGTTGCTTTAACAGCACAGAATCCGATCGATCTTGGTTCACGTTGTACGGTATTTATGAATTCTAAAGTAAAACAGGCACAGAAGGAAGGTGCAACTGTCGGAGATATCTCTGCTGGTCTTGCTTATTCTGTGATCAAGAATGCTTTATATAAAGTTATTAAGTTAACAGACCCATCTGACCTTGGAAAACATATCGTTGTACAGGGTGGTACATTTTATAATGATGCGGTTCTTCGAAGCTTTGAACGTATCTCCGGATGTCATGCTGTAAGACCTGATATCGCAGGTATCATGGGTGCCTTTGGTTCCGCACTGATTGCGAGAGAACGTTACGAAGATGGTATGGAAACTTCTATGCTTCCATTAGAAGAAATCTTTGCGTGGTATCTCCTGAATCTTCTCGTAAGATTTATGAGTTAGGTATCGAATCTATTCCAAGTGAATCTGAATGTTACCCTGCAAAATTAGCCCATGGTCATGTGATGTGGCTGATCAAACAGGGAATCAAGGATATCTTCTACCCTTGTATTCCTTATGAACGTGACGAAATGGAAGGTACAAACAACCATTATAATTGCCCGATCGTTACTTCTTATGCAGAAAATATCAAAAATAACATGGAAGAACTTGCAACAGAGCATATCAACTTTATGAATCCATTCTTAGCACTGGATAATGAAGAAGCTTTAAAATCCCGTTTATTTGAGGAATTAGAAGCTCAGTATCATTTGACTGCTGACGAAATAAATCACGCGGTTGATAAAGCTTATGCAGAACTTTCACAGGTTCGTACAGATATCCAGAATAAGGGTGAGGAAGTCCTTGCTTACCTTGCTGAAACTGGCAGAACTGGTATCGTTCTATGTGGTCGTCCATATCATATCGATCCTGAGATCAACCATGGTATTCCAGAATTGATCAACTCTTATGGAATTGCTGTTTTAACTGAGGATTCTATTTCTCATTTATCAAAGGTTGAACGTCCATTAAACGTACAGGATCAGTGGATGTATCATTCCAGACTATATGCTGCAGCAAACTATGCAAAAGCAAATAAACAGTTAGAAGTCATTCAGTTAAACTCTTTCGGTTGCGGACTGGATGCTGTTACAACTGATACAGTGAAAGATATCTTAACAAAATCCGGACGTATCTACACAGTATTAAAGATTGATGAGGTTAATAACCTTGGAGCGGCAAGAATCCGTATCCGCTCACTGATCAGTGCTGTCCGTGTCCGTAAAAAACATAAGATCGAACCAAAACCTGTATCTCCAGCGATCAAACGTGTGGAATTTACAAAAGAGATGCGTAAGAACTATACACTGTTAGTTCCTCAGATGTCTCCGATCCATTTTGAATTCTTAGAGCCTGCTCTGCAGTCTTGTGGATATAACGTTGAAGTTTTAAATCAGGGTGGTATGGAAGATGTTAACACAGGTCTTAAGTATGTAAATAATGATGCCTGCTATCCATCTCTGATCGTTATCGGACAGTTAATGAATGCATTGCTTTCTGGTAAATATGATCCTCATAAGATCGCACTTGTCATCTCCCAGACAGGTGGTGGATGCCGTGCGACAAACTATATCAGTTTTATCCGCCGTGCACTTGAAAAAGCTGGTTACGGTTATGTTCCTGTTGTTGGTTTAAGTGCCCAGGGAATCGAGAAAAACAGTGGATTTAGCTTTACACCTGGTTTATTAAACAAAGCAGTTCAGGCGATCGTTTATGGTGATGTCTTTATGAGAACGGTTTATCATACACGTCCTTATGAAGTAAAACCTGGTTCTGTCAACAAATTACACAGACAATGGGCTGCTAAATGTAAACGTGATATTGCCAAAGGTAACTTCTATACATTCCAGAAGAATATCCGTGGAATCATTCGTGACTTCGACCGCATTCCATTAAAGGATATCAAGAAACCTCGTGTTGGAATCGTTGGAGAGATCCTTGTTAAATTCCTTCCAGACGCAAACAATCACTTAGTAGAGCTTCTGGAACGTGAAGGTGCGGAAGCTGTTGTACCTGATCTGTTAGACTTCTTCATGTACAGCTTCTACAACAGTAACTTCAAATACCGTTATCTTGGTAAATCCAAGAAATCTGCGATCGTCAGCAACTCCGCAATCTGGGTTGTAGAGCGTTACCGTCAGACTCTTCGTAAAGAGCTAGCCAAGAGTAACCGTTTTGAGCCGCCTGCATATATCAAAGACCTTGCAGAATATGCAAAACCATTCGTATCAATCGGTAACCAGACTGGTGAGGGTTGGTTCTTAACAGGTGAGATGGTTGAACTGATTCACAGCGGTGCTCCAAATATCGTATGTACACAGCCATTTGCATGCTTACCGAACCATGTCGTTGGTAAGGGTGTTATCAAAGAAATCCGTCAGGCATTCCCTGATGCGAACATCGTGGCGATCGACTATGATCCTGGAGCTAGTGAGGTTAACCAGATCAACCGTATTAAGCTGATGCTTTCTGCGGCTGAGAAGAATATGAATAAATAGTTATTTTTCTATTGTTTAGAATCAAATGCTAATAAAAAGAAGCCATGTTCCGGCATAGATAAATCTTGTCTATGCTTGTAACATGGCTTCTTGTTTGTTTCTTTCTATTTCAATTAGATCATTCTGCTAAAATTTCTTCCAGAATGGCTGTTGCATCTTCAATGCAGCCTGGACAGGATCTTAAGACTTTTCCCGTTTCAATCCCTTTTAGGTCCTTACATTTTGTTGCTTGATTCTTCTCCTGAAAGCGTTTTACAAGCTCTCCTGTTAGTTTATAGGTTGCTGCCTTGGAAACTGGTTTCTCGATGTCTCCACAGCTTTTTATGGCACCGATGACTGCAACGGCTCCGGTGATTGCTCCACATGTTCCTTCCATGCAGCCCATACCTAGTCCATGGCCTTCCATCATCTTGAAAATGATGGATTCGTCGATTTCCATTTCTTCAGCAAATGCACAGGCAACTGCCTGGGCACAGTTGTAGCCTTTCTGGTGGTTTTGTGCTGCTTTGTCTGTTTTGATACTCATTTGTAATGTCCTCCGATTTTTATTCATTATTAATTAGATTGTAGATTTCTTCTGCTGTTTTGTCTGGATGTTGTTTTACTTGATTGTAGATTGGTCTTATCTTGGTTGTTGACTCTTCTAGTTCATCTGCTATTTGTTCTAGATTCTTGTTTTTCTTTACTTTTTTCTGAATCATAGAAATTTGATTTAGTAATTTCCCTGCCCTTACCCCACGATTTTCCGCACTCTGCAGCTGACTTACTCTATCACTCGCTGCCATCGCTTCTCTTAAATATAGATATCTGTCCCGTTCGTCCTGGCTCATCTTTACCATTTCTTCTTGTATCCTTTCCATATATCTATTACCTGCTGATTCCTGCGCAACCTCTTCCCATGTCGTTGC
>PPYF01526340.1_pt1 | contig 10519 bp, 4 predicted proteins | sample 1559871 | NCBI WGS metagenome assembly PPYF01 (sample SAMN08240021, study PRJNA423297) | Human gut metagenome, whole genome shotgun sequencing project.
GATGTAATAGCTATAACGAATTTATTACGAACTTATTACAATGTTTATTTGTTATTTTTATATATCAGTAGAAACACTTATATTCGCAAAAGTATTGAAACAGATTTGGTTAAAAAATATAGAATTTATGAAAACAATGAATTATTCCCTTATTCGTATTCTCTTTGCACTCGTGATAGGTTTGGTCTTGGTGATTTGGCCGAATGCGGCTGCCAGTTATATTGTTATCACAGTAGGAGTCGCTTTCCTGATTCCCGGTGTTATCAGCCTTTTCGGTTATTTCGGACGGAAAAGAACGGAAGGTGAGCCCGCCCCCCGTTTCCCGATTGAAGGAATCGGTAGTTTATTATTCGGACTTTGGCTGATTGTGATGCCTGAGTTCTTTGCGGATGTTCTGATGTTCCTGTTAGGGTTTATTCTGATTATGGGTGGTGTGCAACAGATTGCTTCGTTATCTGCCGCTCGTCGCTGGATGCCTGTTCCGGGAGCATTTTATCTGATTCCTTCCCTGATACTTATTGCGGGTATCATTGCTTTGTTCAATCCGACGGGAGCACGTAATACTGCTTTTATCATTATCGGTATCAGCAGCTTGGTTTATTCGCTTTCCGAGTTGATAAACTGGTTCAAGTTTGCGCGCCGCCGTCCACAGACTCCGATGTCACATAACGATGACGATATTGAGGATGCGAAGATTATCGAATGATTTTGATTTAACCGGAAAATAATAATAAGGGCTGCTCCGTTTCTAATGTTGAAAATGGAACAGCCCTTTTACTTTGTGTTATGTGTTGAATTATTAATTTACTTTGATACTTCTACGTACCCCGTCTGCTTGTACAGCCCAGAGTTTGGTTTCGTTTATATTCACGCCATTAGGAAGAAAAGCAGTAAACTTGAAACTATTAGAGAAGAATACTAATTGTCCGGTACTGCTATCTCCTTTTCTTACTTCGAAAGCGACAGCTTTAGAACCTGTGCCGGAATCAACCGTAACATCGGTACCGGAAAGTGTTGCTTTTACATAATCATCGGCAAATGTTGCTGTTGTTCCTTTGAATTGTTCATAATATCCTATATCTCCGGATTCATTGGAACGATAATCATTCGCATCAAACCATTCTTTCTTCCGGTCTTCGATATATTGAATAGGGGCGGCTTTAGCGTATCGTTTAGAGAAAATATTTCGTTTGGTTTCATTAATCATATCTTCTGTTATTTCATAGGGGAATGTACCATACTGATTTACTTTGAAGCCGGAAACCGTTGGTGTAAAAAAGCCCCATGTATCAAAGAAATCAAGTAAATTCTCTTGTGCAGCGTCACATACAGCTTCCACAAACATCATTTGTGATTTTGCCGGACCGTTATTCTGACTTTCAGCAGTATATGTTCCTGCATATTTATTCCTCATGTTTTCGAATACTTGGGGCCAGAAATCCGTTTTGCCTTTACATAAATGATAGTAAATAAATAGTTGCCAATACATCCTCATATGTAATTCAGTATCTTCATTTTTGGCACTGCCTTCACCTAATGTTACCCAGGGAGAATTAACAAAACAGCGAGATATGGCAAGACGGGATAAACCATAACCACGTGAATGGTATTTTCCCATTTTATAGATAACATAATTGGAGAATAGATTATTGGATGATTCTGAACATCCTGGCCAATTGATCGTTTTTTGGTGGATATGACCAATCTCGTGTGCCGGTCCCCAAGCATTATCTTCTACTGCCTCAACATTTTCGGGCAACAATATATTTTCAAGGTAACTATACACGAAACCTACTCGATACTCTGATTGCCACATATAACTGCCTTCCGGTGAAATAGCAAAGATATGATTATTATATCTTCTTCTGAGCTCGTTGGTGAATCCCATAATTTCGTGTTCCCAACCGACAATATTATCCCATAAGTTAATAGCTTCTACAATCTTGGTAGGTGCCACTTTTCTTAGTTCTGATGTATGGAAGTAGAAGATGATATCTTTGCCTCGTACACCGAAATATTTATAAGTGGCTTTGCCTAATAAGTCTGTATATACAGCATTGGTCTTATCTGTTGCTAAATCGAAGAAACCACTGACTTTTCCACTGGCATAAGGAATATGTATGCGTATCGGTTCGTTGGCTGGGTTAGTAGGATCGGCTGTGTATAAAACAAATAACATGCCTTTCTTTTGGATCTTAACGATGTTAAGTCCTTCTGCAAGCGCAATGACTTGTGCCTTATCCGGAGATTCGGTTTGTACATAGCTATTATCTCCTGAAACGATTTCTTCTCCCAAAACTTGCAATGAGACTGCATTACCATGTGTATTGCCTACTAGCACAATAATTTCATCATCTTTCTCTACATGTATTCCGGTAATATTGTCTTGGTTGCCATATTTTTTGGTTAGCACTTTATTTGCCGCTTCAAATACATCACTATAAGGCTTGTAATCCTGTATGCGGAACTTTCTTTCCCAGTCGGAGTATTCCCCGTTTTTCATTTTGGAAGCCAGTTGGGCAAAGTATCCCGGTAAACTATTAATCATGTCGTCTGTGGCATCTGCATTTAATTCACAGCAGGTAATGTCTTTGAATACTGCTAGTAGTTGCGCATTGAGATGAGAATTATTATTATGATAGAATTCCATTTCATTGCAGGCTACTCCTGCTCCATACGAGGATTTAACTTCAATTTTAATGCCATATACTTGTTGTATACGTTCTGGTAAAAGTAATTTTTGCGCGTCTTGGGTATTCTGTAAGATATAATCTTTTTCTATCTTTATCCATGTCCGACCTGTTGAAGGAGAACTTTCAGGACGGGTGTTTTGGTCGAAAGAATTTATTTCCCCACCGCTGAGATAGTAAATGTTAACTTCTTTAAGTTTATTATTATTGTTAGCATAGTACATGATATAATCCAAGTTCTGTGTCCCATCAAAATAATATTCTAATGTAGCGGGGAATTGGACAGGTTCCCACCAATTAGAACTGTAACAGTGGTTATTATCTATAAATGTATCGTAGGTATTGGAAATAGGCTGAGAGCCTTGTTCTGTACTTGCCCATGCATTTCTGGGAATAATTTTTGTGTCTTCTTCCAGGATATCTCCTATATCAGTAGAACGCTTTTTCTGAGTAATAGTCAATTCAACTGAGGGATGTTCATCCTCATCACCATTACCGATGAATGTGATCACCGACGAACGTTTTTCTAATGTCAGATTACTTTGTACGGTAAGTGTATATTTACTATCCACCATAGAACGTGTTTCGTTATCTTCTACCAGTGCTTTGACACTCAGCCAAGTTTTGTCTTGTTCCGGTATTTTCCAAGTAAAACTAGAAACATTGGTTGTGATAACTAGTTCATATTCTGTCGTTTCGGAAGGAACATTATCAAACTTCTCAGGATTGATAAGAATTGCAGGCTTAGTTCCTAATTGTTTAACTGTAATGGTCTCAGTAATGCCGTCGGCCTTTAGCGTTAATTTAGCATCGCGTTGATTCAGATTGAGATTCTCGTCTAACGCCAAACGGAACATTTCCGGGTTACTGCTGATGCGGTGTACGTCACACCAATCTTTGTCGGACGTGATTGTCCAATCCGGGTCGTTTGTTTCTATCTTTATGTTGTCTCTTTGTACATCTTTCAAGTAATGCACTGCCTTTACATTCTCAGGGATTCGGAGATATGTGGCTGTTTCACTTCTTTCATCATCATCTGAACATGCAGTGAAGAGGAAAAGAGCGCATAATAAACTGAATAAAATATTCTTCATTGTGTTTCAATTAATTAGTTTATAATAATTAAGGTCATTCATCATTCTTAGCAGGATCTTTAATCAGAATACCAAATTCTGCCATACAAAGGTTTCTTTTGGTATTGTTGTCTTGTCCTTCCAATTGATTCAAATTAAGGGGTTCCCATATTTTCAAACGAATTTCTTTTGTTTGATATAAGTCTGTGAAATCAAAGTTTTGCATCGCTAAATAGCCTGTACCTACTGGACCGTCTGTACCCGGTTCAGAACCTTCGTCCGTTAATGTCCCTTCTTCAATAACAGTGGTGTATTCACTTTGTCCTTCTTCTTTTACTTCTATAGAAAAGTGTTTGGCTAAGCGCCACCAACCATTTACCTTTGTTTGCCTTTGTTGGAGAATAACACCAACTATATCCTGTACTTCGGGTAAAGTGATAATAAACTCATATTTGTCTTGGAAATTAGAGCTATTCCAACCGCACGACCAGAAACCGCTACCATGATCGCCTACATTTCCATCAATGAGTTTATCAGCCCCCTGGTTGCCTTCAAGATATTCTGAGTTACAGGTAATTCCCCAGCCTTCTTTGTCTTGGGCAGTCCATAAAGGTATGGAATAGAATTTAACAACAGAGAGCGGATCTTTTGCTGTTTTTACCCATTCTTTCCCGATGCTGGAGTAAGTGCCGTATTCTACGGTACACTTTCCTGAGTTCTCCAAAACAAATTCAGCATGTCGTACTCCAAGAGCTACGGTTTTTGTTTCTACCAGTTCATTGCCAAAGTTGAATCTGAAGAATACTTTCTCAGAAGTCGAACTACTTTTTATTTGAGGCTCTTTCCATTCTGCTATCACTTTATTTCCCCCTTTGGGAGTAAGTTTGACGGAGAAGATAGAATCAGGGTCGCATTGCTTGTAATCTTTTGGAGTGATAGTGCGACTTCCTAAATCTATATGTTTATTATCATTATTGTACGCATAGAAATGTAATGTATACTCTTGATTAATCAAGTCTTTAATGATAACTTTTACGGATTCTCCGTTCTCATTAAGTATAGGATTACCATTTTCATCTTTTAAGAATGGAATAACGAGCTCACTGCCATAACGGCTGACGTTATATGAACGTTTCTTATTGTCATGGTCGGTGAATTCTATGTGGAGGAAGGCAAAATTGTTGTCTTCCGGATCCGGTGTCCATTCAACCTCACATCCACCATTTATCGGGGTTAATATGATGTGATTGATATCTATTGTTTTGGGCTTGTTACTGAAGTCGTCATCAGAGCAACTAACTGACAGAACGCCCAAGCTATATAAAGCTATGACTATATTATAAATGTATTTTTTCATAACTGATTATCTTTTCATGTTAAATTTAAAAGTTTAGTATCCGGGAGCTTGTACTAGATTGTCACTTTTATCCGCTTCTTCATAATAGAGTGGTATCAGATACAGACGGTCGTCCCATGATACCTCTTTGTATTCAGGCATTACTGTTTCCCTGTTGAATTGCTCTACTGTAGGCCCGGTGAATTCCACCATATTCATGCCATGTAATCCTTTACCCATAATTTCTTTGCCTTTCAACCAACGGCGCATATCGTAGAATCGGATTCCTTCTCCATAAAATTCAATAAAACGTTCTCGGCGTACCCACTCTGTCATATCATCCTTACCATGTGGTATGTCACTTGAACTTAATGCGTTGATGCCTGCTCTGGTACGGACAGGATTGATTGTTTCAAGAAATGCTTCTTCTTCTCCTAAGGCTGCATGGCATTCAGCAAGGTTAAGATATAATTCAGCCATGCGTATCAGAGGACGGGGAGAAGTGAATGAGCCGCTGTTACTTGAACCGTTGTCTTTGTATGCCAGACTTGGGTGACACCATTTCTGACTGAGGAATCCGGTACGACAATAATCTCTATTAGAAATAGCCGGATTATATCCTTGTGTATTCTCATCTCTCATCTTTAATATTATAGGCATTTCCTTGACAATCTTTGTTCCATATTCGCCACCATTAAATGCCATCCACGCATAAAAACGAGGTTCACGATTAGTATTTAATTTGATGATTTCGTCGGCGTCAATTTTTCCGGAATAAGAAGGCTCATTATCTACTATCTTCTTTCCGGCAAGCTCATACCATTCATCTTGAGGGTAGAAGTGATTGACATCAGTGATAGGATATCCGTCTTTGGTATAAAACTGTTTTATGGCTTCCAATGTAGGGGATACTCCTGACCAACCGTCTTGCCACGTTCCGTCAGTCTTTTCAAACATTCGGCGAGGGAGGCAACCGCTAACTACCAGACTTTGTTCTGCAAGTCCCCATACGACTTCCTGGCATTTACCGGTAGCATTGGCTCGGGATAGTAACGCATAGCGCATACGGAAAACATATCTCATGAATTCTTTTTGGGAACTACTGACATCTTTCAGTTCATCAAAATTCGATTCTTGGTAGAGTTCTAATCCTTGGCGTAAAGCAAAATCAAGAGCCTCTTGACAGGCGTCTCTGGCATCTTTCCATTTTTGTTCGCTATATACGGGATTGACGAGTTGTTTCCCGTATCCCGGAGTTTCCCAGCGGGTATTTTCCCATTTCAGGCGTCCGGATTCATATAGGGTATTTCCATTCCATTGAGGAGAGGCGGCATAGAGGAGTGCACGGGCTTTTACGGCCTTAGCTATAACTTTATCAGCACGTCCCCAATCACCACCTGTCCAGCGATCGGGCAGGTCAGGCATTACTTCATCAATCAGGTCTACAATGAATTTTGTTACAGCATCATAGTGTGAACGTCCGGGCAACTGATCTCCTGTCGCGTCATTAGGATAAGCATGGTCCATAATAGGGCAGGGACCATATTTGCGCAATACCATAAAATGATAGTAGGCAACCAGAAACTTAGCTTCCGCTTTCCATATTCTCCGTTGGTCATCTGTCAGGTTCGGAGCTTTATCCACGATGTCGATAAACATATGGCAAGTACGAATAGGATCATATCCGCAGTAACGCCAATGCCAACCGCCGCCTGTAGCTGATGAGCGTTGGTTTGTTTGAAGATTATAGGCATCGCCGTTCCAACTGGGGGGCAATACATATTCGTCTGTTGAAGAAACATCCTCATTGTAGTAGTCTACCGGATTCCACTTATTCAATCCGCTGTAGCATGAATAGAGATAAGCCAATGTCAATTCCGGTTTTTTATAAGCATCTTCAATAGTCACTTGTTCTACCGGTACCACATCCAGATAATCGCACGAGGTGAGGGCAGTTGCCATTATTGTTGCCCCGATAATGAGTTTATTAAATATATTTGGTTTCATATGTTTGTTCTATTATAAATATTTCTAGAAATTAAGTTGCATACCAATACTGAATGTACGGGAAAGAGGGTATGCATTCCAACTTAGTTCCGGATCCCATAATTTGAATTTGCTGAATGTTAGCAGGTTGTTGCCTATCAAATATATGCGTCCATATTTGAATGAATAACCTATTTCTGCATTCTTTAAGCGCATATACGAACCGTCGCGTAACCAATAACTGCTAGTTTGACGGTTATTGTTCGCGTCATCACGGTCTTCCAAACGTGGATAAGCAGCATTTGGATTAGGATTGGATTCATTCCAATAATCGTCAGCGATAAATTGTAGTACATTTTTTCGGGTATTTCCAAAAGGATGAATATTACCGATCATTATTTTTCGTTGTGCTGCCCCTTGGAAGAAGAAGCCTAAATCAAATTTCCTATAGCGTATTGTGGAACCGAATCCGTACATTATATTGGGAGTTCCTCCATAGGGAGACAGTTCACATACATCGGAGCCATCTATCATTCCATCTCCATTGAGATCCTTGTACTTGATATCACCCGGCATAGGTGAATTTCCAAATTTTTGTGAGGGACTGTTGTCGATATCTGCCTGGTCAATAAAAAGACGCTCTGCCACGTATCCCCATGTCCCGTTCAGGGCTTTTCCATCTTTACGGCGATATTCTTCTTCGCGGTATGCTTCGTCAGAATATACCAGAGTAGCTTGGTTGTAAGTAAATGTACCTCGCAAATCAATACTCCAATTTTTTCCTATATCTTGTACATAATTCATCGCTACTTCTACTCCCGTATTTTTTACCTTTCCCACAGATGCCCATGGTTTGGCATTTTCGAAACCAAGATATTCCGGAAAACGCTCACGGCGGAGTAGTATATTACGTCGGTTGTCTCTGAAAATATCAACTGTTAATGATAACTTGCTGAATAACTCAAGGTCGATACCCAGATTAAGTTTTTCTGCACGTTCCCAAGTTGCATTTGTTACTCCATATTGTGTGATAACTGGCCCTTTGTAGGTGACATCCATATCTACTCCGGTTGTATATTTATGATTATCGTCATTTAATTCGACATTAGTCAGATAAATGAAGTGAGGCCCGTCTTTTCCGGTACGTATGTCTTTTGTTCCTGTTTCATCATTACCGACTAATCCCCATGAACCTCTGATTTTTAGATTTGTAATCACTTTGTTAAACGGCTCGAAAAATTTCTCATTACTGATGACCCATCCGGCAGCAACTGAAGGAAACATCTCAAAACGATGTCCTGAGGCCAGACGTTCCGTACCGTTATAACCAAAGTTTGCTTCGAACAGGTAACGTTGGTCGTATGCATAAGTGAGTCGTCCGGATAAACCTTGGTTACGGGTTGGTAACGGATTGACGCGATATTCGCGTTGTAAGTAAAGTAACATAGCTGATAAATCGTGTTTTCCTCCGAAATTGCGTGCCCACTCTAAAGATGCCTGGAATTGTATAGTGCGATCGGCATATTTTTTCGGATCACTTTGAGTGATAAAATCATTTCCTTTATTACCTACACGTTCTAAGGTATAGTTTGCGGCATCGGGATCGTAAGGATCGTAAGAACCTGACTTTGGCATATAATAGTATGGTTCGACTTCACGGGTGAAGTAGGAGTCAGACCAATTTCTGAAGCTAATTAATCCTCTTAGTTTTAGTCCTTTGGTGATAAAGTCTAATCCTTGTTCGAGTTTTACTGTTGTTAGAATGGTAGCTTGGAAATCTTCACCATAAGTTGTTAACAGATCGGCGTATGGATTGGTATATAATACATCTCCTGTATAATATGCATTACCAAACAGCATATGATCGGTTCCGGCAGGATTTGCGCTGCTGGGATAGTAAGCCGGAAAGTTGACAGGATTAGCTTGTAGCATTTCCGCGAACAAATCAGTTGTGCTTTTAGCCGGGCCACCGCTGTTATGTAATTGAGCGTTCATACGTAACTCAATTTTAGTGCTGGGAGTAAGCTTGTAATCTATATTACTTTGGAAGGTATAGCTCCAGACATTTACATTATTATCGAATGAATAGAGCTTTTGGGTATTCAATACGCCGGTGTCATGATTGGCTTGTAAACTAAGATAATAGTTGGCTTTTGAACCACCACCACTGACATTGATATTCGCCCGTTGACTCATAGACATATCTTTAAACATCATATCCTTCCAGTTAACGTTCGGGTAGACGTACGGATTCTTTCCAAGACGTGTATTATCTATTTTTTCTTGAGAATAGAGTTGACCGTTGTAAGTTCCTTTACGAGTGTAATATGCCTCGTTTGCCATTTCCATATAAGTGGCTCCGTCTACGAAATTAGGAAAACTCATCGGGATATTGAATGAGTTTTCTACGCTGACATTGATACGTGTTTTCTCATTCTCCTTTCCGGATTTTGTCGTGATAAGCATAACTCCATTCGCGCCGCGAGCACCATAGATTGCAGTGGCGGAAGCATCTTTTAAGATAGAAAAGCTTTCTATACTTTCTGCCGGAATATAGTTTAGTTCAGTAGTACTGATCTCTACTCCATCCAGCATAATTAGTGGAGTGGCACGTCCTCCGAAAGTACTGATTCCACGAATATAAAATTCAGATGCATCTTTTCCGGGTTCCCCACTGGAAGTTGTTGAAATAACACCGGCCAGGCGTCCTGCGAAAGAGTTAGTCAGTGAAGAAGTCGGTACTTTCAATGAAGAGGCTTTGATGTTGGTAATAGAGCCTACTACCGATACCTTTTTTTGTGTGCCGAAACCTACGACTACCACTTCATTCAGAATTTCAGTATCTGAAGGTAACTCTATTTTTAATACACCCATGTCTTCAACGACTTTCTCTACGGTTTTGTATCCCATATAAGAAACGACTAATACATCTTTGTTGCTGGTTACATTAATGCTAAAATTACCGTCAAGGTCGGTGATTGTACCAATATCATTCCCTTTTAACTTTACATTAGCACCCACCAGCGTTTCTTGTGTATTTGCATCGACTACAGTACCTGTTACGGTACGTTGTTTTTTGACAGGTTTCTTTTCTTGAACACTTCCCGGGATATTTTTTACTTTTAAAATGACCTCATTGCCATTAATCAGATACTCCACATTGGTGTTCTTGAAAATTTCCTTAAGAACAGTTTCAATAGACCCCTTACAGTCGATGTTTCTTTTCTTCATTTCCTTTAGCAATGTCGCGTTGTAGAAGAAAACGTAATTGCTGTGTTTTTCAATTTGTAGGATTGCTTCTTTAATGCTTAAGACTTCTCCTCTTACGGTAATCTGCGCATTTGCGGCAAATAAAGTAATAGGGTAAAGAAGCAGAGCCAAGACGATACTCTTTAGGTATCGTTGCCTGATTGAGAATACTTGTTTCTCCATGC
>PPYF01172419.1_pt1 | contig 10517 bp, 13 predicted proteins | sample 1559871 | NCBI WGS metagenome assembly PPYF01 (sample SAMN08240021, study PRJNA423297) | Human gut metagenome, whole genome shotgun sequencing project.
ACCTAATGTCTTAGTAGTATTGCATGGTGCCGGGTGCCTCCCGGTGAGCATGTCCCAGCCGACATGGCTCGCGCTGCATTTACAGATCACTGTAAGTGACTGGTCGCCCCACCGCACAGGGGGATTCACCACACAAATAGATTAACAAGATGTTAATTTTCTGGTCAATAAGATGTGAACAAATGATGACTTGCAGTTTTCTTATTGCTGAGCAACTTCAATCGGGTTCAGGGCTCTCGCGGATGGTGTTGCTGTGTCTGCAGTACGTCCCACCTCAAAAGCCCTGACCGGATCGCAGAAACGAAAAAGACCCGGCGAGTACCGAGGCTTTATGGTTTCGTTTGCAATACGACGATGTGACAAGGGTACTGATGTAAAGCATCTAGCGAATCCCCCTAGCCTATCGCCGGAAAGCAAAAGCCCGCAAGATGGCAGGTTTTGATGATTAAGCTGTGTGTCGAAGTGACCACTCTTAACAGATTACGATACTTTTTGCGGACCGCACTAATGAAATTTTTGGAATAGTTTAGTATTTTAGGAACCATCTGTATTGCATTCTAAAAAAACAAAGAATACGAAAGGATTTCCTATGAATGAGCAAACAATCAATTTATTGAAGGACATAACAGAGCGTTTGGGCTGGAAGCAAACTAAAAAGATTGTAGGAGAACCTTTGGGAGTGACATCAGTAGGACTTGATCTGTTTATTAAAAGGTTACAGGGTACTGAAGAAGCCCAACAAGTAAGAGTTGCTGAGCATATTGACAGCGTTTGGCATAACTTGCTACTAAGTGGCACACGCTTGGTCAAGCTGTACAAATTACAACCAGATGAGATTCAAACCCTTCGTACTGCTATTGCATCTATCGAGAGAGATGATTCCTTATTTAGTCAGAACTACCCCTATCCTCTGTCTAGAGAACAACTGCTTACAGCGGATACAGATCTGCACTTTCTTGAAACTACCTCATTAAGCTTAAATCAGGTCTCTATAGAGACAACCATACTTACCTCTAAAGCATATTATACTGAAACGATCGAGTTGGATGCGTCGCACCTAAGTGACTCTGGCTTAGTGCTTCGTTCTAACGGCGGAGAGATCAAGTGTAAGACTAGAGAAGTAACGCAATGTTTCAATACAGTGATGATACTGCCTGAATTACAATTAGTTGCGCTTACAATCGATTTGTCAGTTATGCCTCGTTCAGAATCGGAACGGCAGCAATTTTTACTTGATCAATTCGTGAGAAATGCTTCTGGTATCACATTCCCATCGCCTTTAGATCTCTTTGGTTTAGTGCAAGAAATGTACGAACAGGCAGATGGAAGAATCTCTCAAATGGCGTTTCTTACCTCCGATGGTAACACAAGCTCTTTGAAGTTGCGTCCTGGTGAAAGTTGTTTACGTACAGACAGTTATCATCATGGTGGAGAAGAAGCCAGTCCTATCTTAACAAAATATAAGCTGGGTAAAATTTGGGATCTGGCCGATTCATCTTCACGGAGTTACACTGTAGAATTAGTTTTACCTGGTAAACGGGCTATGATTGATAAGCCAAATTCGCATCTTTATGACGCTATCATCGATAGGTGTTCATCGGTTGAACACATTGTTTTTATTATCAATAAGATGCTGGATTCATTAGCGAGCATACAAAGAAAACGGGGCGCAGCTGAAGCTGCATAAAGGTTTGATGATGCTAAACAAACACGACATATACTCTAAAATCAGAGACGACCTAAGTGGGCCTGTCGGTGAGTTATGTCGTGATGTTGTTGAATTTTTAACCAGCCCTGAAGCTAAACCGCTAAAACATATCACTTACATGAGCCTCGTACATGGTACAAGGCTTAATGTTGAGTCTAACGATGCAAAGGTGCTATTGATAAAAGTGACTGACTACCTGTCAAGTAATAGATTGCATCTTCTTGATATGCATTTTCAATTCATTGAGACAGATGATAGCGACCCTATCCCAGTGGATGATGATGACCTTTCTCATGCGTTAAAAACTGGTCAATTTTATCACCCAAATAGCGGAAAATTGGTAGACAATTATAATCATCATTTATTCCCCTATTTCACTCCTACGGATGCTTTGGAGCAACTGCATGAGTGAATCTAATTTCTCTTTAGCCTCTTTAGAGGCTCTCAGTCAAGTTGATCCTGAAATTAATGGGTTTCTCAAGCGAAAGTTTGCGGCTACTAATGTTGATTTCGTCAAGCAGCTTTATATTGATTTGGATGAAGCAATGTATGTGCTTGAAACTCAAAAGCATATGTACCAAGAAACCAAGTGGGGTGAAGATGAACTAACCTCTGTGATAATAGCTTTCCTAAAAGGCCGCAATTATGACGCAGAACATGATACGCAGCACGGCGGACACATCGACATTTTGGTGAAACACCAACTTGGGCGGTTTGCATGGATCGGAGAAGCTAAGTTATGGAATGGCCCAGCTTACATCTTTGGAGGCTGGAATCAACTTAATGAGCGATATGGAACAGGAACGGTTAGAGACAATCACGGTGGTATCATCATATATGTAAAACAAAGACATTCAGGTGATAAATTTTCTTCTTGGCGTAAGCATTTAAGTGAAAATGTAGCAGGAGCAACTATAATCCCTGATGATACGAATTCACTCCGTTTTTCTAGTGAAACAGTGCATCCAGCGACAAGTCAGCCATATTTTGTTAGGCATATGGCTGTATCTTTGTTTCATGCAACAGGGGATTCTGATTAGCGTTCCATATCCAGCTTTACTTCGAGCATAGATAAGCAACCATCAATAAACCCTTCCCCCATCTGTATCTCAATGCGGATCACTTTTTCGTCTTTTTTTAGAGCCTTAGCTAACTTACGCTTCGATATACCGAATAAATAATGGGCAACAAGCAAACTGTGCTCGTAGGGCTTCTTACCGCGGAGCCGTGCCATACAGCCTTCGATGATAAGTGCATCATCGTCAGTACAACATAGTCGTGTTTTGCCAGTTTGAGGGAGTAGTCCTTTGAACCCTGCAGCAATATGCGAATAATCAACACCACTACTATCCATTGCAGCCCAAGCACCCCATCGTTCCAGTACCAAAGAAATATCACGCATTAATTCATCTCCACTGAATTAAGCCAGCACGCCAATTGCCAGCGAACGATCCAGAAATCGAAACAGCAGCTCAAGCTGTGAGCCGTGCTTCTCCTCAAATGCCACGGTGTCAGCGTGCAACTCGTCGTGATGCGCTCTGCAAAGCGGCAACACAAACAGGTCATGCGCTTTTGTTCCCATTCCACCTTGTCCGTGGCCTATCAGGTGATGGGGATCATCTGCTTGTTTGTTACAGCAGACACACTGCTGAGACTTAACCCAGCGCGTCCAGCTCTCGTTTACCCAGCGGCGGCGCTTTGGTCGCAGCATGAATGATTCCGGCGTTTCAGGATCTACGCGAAGACCGAGAATCTTTTTCTGCACCACTTCGCTCGCCGCTGGCTCCGGCACAATATCGCTCTCCTTCATCACTGGTTGATGCTTTATATCCGGCAATCGCAGGGCTTTCCGGGCCAGCGATTCAGGGATGACGTGCGCCAGATTGTTTATTACCAGCCACCAGCACAACTCGGGGATCGTCAGTTGATGGTCTTCGTTGAACCCCAGCTGTGAGCGGATGACCGTTATCAGCCAGGATACCAGGTTCTCACGCGCAATGCCTGCCAGTGTCTCTGTGTACTGATCACGCACCAGGTTATCGCAGGCCCAGCAAAGGCGGATGCTGCCAGGCTCATGCCGGAACAGCGTAAAATTTTCGCTGTGCCACGAGCCGTGCGGATACTGGCATTCAAAACGACGCTCCAGCTCGGCCTCCAGCGAGCTAATACCACCCGCGCGCAGAATGACGTCTTTGTTTTCGAATACTGGCTTCAAAACCGGGTCTTCTGCCAATGGCTGCGTGGCGGGAGGGATAGCGCCAGTTGCGTAGTCGCTGTATTTTTCCGGTGCAGGCTCAATCAGTACCCGCCCTCTCCTGAACATCGGCATGAGATCAGCACCTGGGCGAAGCAGAACAACGCCCATGCGTGGGGCAATCTCAGGGGTTAATAGTGCTCTCATATCATCTCCACGTCAGGCAGCTGCACGAAAACGTCGGATGGTGATTTCTACTTTCCCTTTCTTCACGATGCTCCCCCACTCCACCAGCATACGCTTAACCTGACTGTCGTCTTCCCAGACGCCTGTTAGGGTCAGGGCATCGAACAGCGCTTTGTTGTAGTTATCGATATCCCGACGGCGTTCATCCGGCGGATACAACACAATGTGAACCTCGGCCAGATCAGAGGATGGCCGGGGAACGGCCCGGAGTTGCTCAATAATCGCCGCTCTCGCTGCCTGCTGGAACTTGCGCCCTGTCTCGCTTACCAGATGCCTGCCTTTCAGCGGTCCCTTGCTCGGGGCGCGCCAGTAACTATTTACGCTCGGTGGAAATGGTAAAGTCAGTTTCATTTAGCCCCCTTAAAGGATTGCTACAACGTCTTTTGCGACTTCCCGCGTACTGCTTTTGCAGGAGATCGAACGGCGCGCGTTGATGAATTGCAGGTTAAAACCATGCTCCCGGTACAGGTCGAGAACCTTCGGTGCAGATGAGTTAGAAATCACTACCCGAGCGCCGCGGTGAAAGGCAGATACGCATTGCTTCGCCAGGTCCACCTGGTTCTCCCAGCTAAAACCACCAGCGACGTAGGCGGTGAATCCGGTTGTTCCCGGCATCGGTTCGTAAGGCGGATCGCAGTAAACCACATCCCCTTTCCCGGCCAGGCTGATAGTTCGGCGGTAGTCAGCGGTCATGAATACGCAGTTATGCGCCATAGTCGCGAAGGCTTTCATCTCATCCATCGGGTAATACGGAGCCTTGTAGCCTCCCCAGCCCACATTGAACTTGTTCGCCTGGTTGTAGCGCATCAGGCCATTGAAGCAATGCCGGTTGAGATACAGGAATGCAGCTGCGCGTTCAGTAGCATCCAGCGTCTGAGCGTTGAACTCGGAACGGATCAGCTCATAGCCATCTGGTGACCGCATGTGCTCGAACATCCAGCGGGCCTTTAATTCCACTTCATCCGGCACCACCGCTAACATCTGATACAGATTAATCAGGTCCGGGTTAACGTCCGCCAGCAGGTAATCTGCGTGCTTTTCGCTGTTCAGGAATACCGACCCACCACCAACGAATGGCTCTATCAGGCGTATCCCTGCCGGGATATGCACGAACAGGTCAGCCAGCTGGGTATACTTTCCACCAGCCCATTTGAGAAATGGCTTGCTCATGTGCGGAACCCCGAGTTTTCTGGCAATGAGTAATCAACCCCCTCGAAGCTGGCTCGCGAAATGGACGACTCCTGGCGGGAGCTATTGAGTGGAGCAGATAGTTTTAACGACAGCTCATCCCATTTTTCCCGAAGCTTCGACGGGCTGAGTACGTTTTTACACCAGAACGAATCTTTGTTGGCGCGCTTGAACAGTGAGCAAATTTGCTTATGGGTTCTCCCGTCCTGCATCACCATCAGGCGAACCTCATTCGCCCATGCGGTCCAGTTTGGTTCTTTAGGGCGAACTACCTCACCATCACTTTCAGCCGCCAGTTCGTACATGCTGATAATTTTTCCCCAAATGAACTCGGCGCATCTTAAATCGTCCTGGCTGCCCCACTGCCGCTTTGCAGCGCTGTACACCACCGCGTCAGGATGTCGTGACAGAAATTCATCAGCAGAGCCCTGTTCGTCCGGTTGCGAAGCGTCCGGACAAGAAGGATTTATATCTGATGGATCAGTAGTTGATTTTACTGACGGATCCCCACCAGATTCTGACGGGTCAAAACTGGTTTTTTTGATGGATTCCGACGCCTCAAATTTTGAGGGGTCAATTTTTGACGCATCAGATTTTGACGCATCAGATTTTGACGTGTCAGATTTTGATGTGTCAGAAACTGACAGGTGAGAAAATGCCGCTTTCTGTAGTTTGGAAACGTTGAGCTGGTAGACGTTCGATGCATTACGGTTGCCGTTGCGGCGCTGTGTGCGAGTGAGCCACCCCTCTTTCTCAAGTGCAGCTATCGCCGTTCTGACAGTACTTTCACCAGCGCCAATCTGACGGGATATGGTCGCAATAGAAGGCCAGCAAACACCCTCATCGTTGCTGAAGTCAGCCAGGCGCGCCATGATTGCCACGCTGGATAGTTTCATCCCCGAAGATGCGCAAGCGTCCCAGACGTATCCTGTTAATTTAGTGCTCATGATCGTCCTTTATTTCTCTGAATTTACGTCTGAACTGCTCGAGGGGACTAAAGCATTCATGCTCGTACCCTTCACGCAGGTATATAACGCGCTGTGTCTGGGGCTCCCAGCGTATGACCCTGACCGGGACACCGTAGTGATCTCTGAACCATCGGTTGAGCTCTCGCATACTTTCTCCGCCTGGCCGTTAAAGTCCCCTACCACCCACTGAGCAAACTGGTAGCAGACAGGTTCGAATCCGCCTGGTACTCTTACCCCATACACGAACTGCACCGGTCCTGCTCCACCAGGAACTGGCCGCGCTACAAGTTGCGACCTGCGGTATTGTGTTGATAAACTGTTCATGCGTTAGTAATCTCCACTGATAACGAGACGCCACGACGCCAGGAGCTGCAACTCGCTGGCGTCACTTCTTTTTGCGTGCAAACAACGTGATAATTGCCGCGATCTCTTCTTCACGCGCAGCCAGGTGGCGGCGGTGATGCACCATGATTTCTTCAGCTTCATGTCTTTCGATTACCCCATCCTCAAGTGCCTGTTCGATAATCTGATCAACCTGTCCTCTGGCGGCAGAGGTACGCATTGCCCGGCTGAACAAGTCCACGCGATCCAGCTCTTCCAGATGCGGAACATCCACCAGCAGAGCACCACGGCGGCGAGCGAAGTAATCAGCCAGTAACGACGTGTTGGAAATGTCCTCCATCGCTTCCAGCTCGCTGACTTCGAAGAAACGACAGCCGTTTTTCTCGTAGAGGTTGTTGTTGAACTGCGTCACCGTCATTCCCAGTGCGCCAGCCATTGCTTCGCGCCCACCTGGATATGCTTTGCACATAGATTTCACGACTTCTTTGAGGTTCATACCTACTCCTTTCAAACTCGGGTGGTAGTTACAAATTTGATGCAGTGACATTAAGCTTTCGCATTGCTGTACCTCTTAAATAGGCCCAGTCAATGTCAGGACGAAGCTCTTCGCAGGTGACAGCACCACCAGTGGCTTTTTCAATCTCAGGGCATCGTTCCGCAGGTATTTGCCTAATGCCCGTTGTCCATTGATTCACTGTTGGTGATGAGATGCCTAGATTCCTTGACAAAGCGGCTTGTCCCCCAACAATGCGGCAGGCTTCACTGATTGCTTCAAGGCTACTTCTCATAAACGGATTCCTATGATTTCCACACAAGCAGATATTAGGCTAAGCCTAATAAACAATCAATAGGAATTGCCTAAGCTAAAGGTTATGAGGATTATTAGGCAATGCTTAGTGGTAAAGAATTGGGCCGAGCGATCGAGCAGGCCATAGACAAGAAGCTTTCAATAGGTTCTGCCAAGAGTAAGGCGGAAATCGCACGTCATTTCAAAATAAAACCCCCATCAATCCATGACTGGATCAATAAAGGCTCCATATCGAAAGAGAAGCTACCAGAGCTTTGGAACTACTTTTCTGATGTTGTGGGCCCCGAGCACTGGGGACTAAAAGGATACCCGCTAACTGATACATGTGAGCCCGCAACAGATCCCATAGTTAAAAATGGTTCTATTGACGAACTCTATAATAAGGCTTCGAGAGAGAAAAAGGCTATCATTGATTTTGTCCTCTTAGAGCAAGGACAGCGTATACCTGGCTGGGTAGATAGCGACGCTAAAGCATATCTAGACTCACTAGAGATGAAGATAAGGAGATGGGCAGAGCAGGAGGAAGATGGAAAAAAACAAACGAAAGCCAGAGCTTAAGCTTATATGGTCTAACGGACAATATCTCTAAGCTCCATACATGTTAAAAGCTCTGAGATTGATTCACTTGCATAACTCAATCCCTGTGGGGGATTGGCTTGTATGAGGCCCATCCGGGGATTGTGATTTGCTTTGATTTAACAGCAGGTTTTCACTTTGCATGGAGGATGCATGGAAAACTTCAAAGTACGTCTTAAAAATCACATTGAACATGTTAAAAATGTTAGAGAACACTGCACAACGGAAGAGACAACCAAGCAGGCTTTGATACTTCCTTTCTTGGACATCCTAGGCTTTAACGCATATGATCCGCAAAAAGTCAAAGCTGAATATGGTGCGGACTTCCCTGGTGTTAAAGTGGGTGAGCGTGTAGATTATGCTCTATTCTGCCAAGGTGTTCCCGTTATGTTTATTGAGGCCAAAGGTTGTAAAGAAAAAATGGACAACCATTGCCCTCAATTATCTAGGTATTTTAATTCTACTCCTGAGGTGACAATATCAGCAATTACTAATGGCATTGAATGGCGTTTTTTTACGGATCTCAATGAGAAAAACATAATGGATTCAACGCCATTTTTACGAATCATGATGGATGACATTAAAGATTCTGATGCTGAGCAATTATTTAGATTCCGGCATGACAAATTCAAACCAGAGGCCTTAAGAACACTTGCAGAAGAGAGTGTATATATTTCTGCATTTGTTAAAGTTGTGAGTACAAGCCTTCGGGAAGTAGATCATGAATTTGTTAGATATGTTGCAGGACGAGCAAACATTGGTCGTCAATTAAATCAAAGATTTATAGAAACAATAACTCCATTGGTGAGGCAGGCCGTAGAGAGGTCAGTAAGTGAAATGGTTGTTTCTGGTCTTTCATCAAGAACATCTATTCCTGAATTAGAATCCCCTGCTGATGTAACTGAAAATAATGTAATTGATGAGCGCGCAGATATTGTCGATGCAGAGAATCCCAACATCGTAACAACCTATAATGAAAGAATTTTATTTGAAAAAATCTGTTCTATTATAGGTCCTGCATACGAACTTCAAGCCAAAGACACAGAGTCATATTACTCTATTCTTTTCCAAGGAAAAACAAACCGCTGGCTGGTTCGCTATTATGACAAGAAGAACCGCTCAAACATACAGTTACCAATTGATATCAATGAAATAACAGGTAATGAAATTAAAAGAGCCGGACTTGAACATGATAACAATCGTATTTTCATTGAACATCCCGAGGATGTATTAAGGATTTCAGGTTTAATCCTTGATTCTTTACAATATGTACAGAATGATGAGAATTTCAGAAAGCGTCGTCCATAATCATAAAAACACTAGCTTTATTTCACACAAATCCCGCTTATGCGGGATTTTTTTTGACTGCCGACAAACATTAGGCTAAGCCTATTGACATATCATTAGGCAAAACCTAATATCAAGTGAGTCTGATGGACTATGTCATCTTGGCGGCGCCATGTGCAAGCTAAGTGTTTCAGGCACGACGTGCGCCCCACCAGCGCGGCGAAAAGGTGTGACGCCTCGGAAGAGACGAGGGCACAACCAAAAGAGCGCTGGCATGCAAAAAACATCTCGTAGCCGTTGCGGTACCAAAAGCCAGGATGGAACGGCAGAACGCGGTAGTGCTCTTTTTGTTGTGTGGAGAACTAACGTGCCGCCATTGCAGTGGCGGCCCCCCCCATCAGCAAGAAATTTTAAACAGCTATTCACCCACTCTCATGGGTTGGGTTGCTGCACCCTAAATTTACGCGTTGCAGCGCGTCAGATGGAGAACTAAAGATGGCTAAGACAGCAAATCAACTTATTAAACAGGCGTACGAAATAGCCCAAACTATGCAACCAGCACAGGCAGCAATCATCAGGGAACTGGCTACCGTCCTCGATGTTTCGAATGTAGCTCTGCGCCAGACGCGCACCGAACGTGATGCCCTTCTCGCAGAGGTCAAATCCTGGGCGAAAGAGTGTGATCGTCTGACCGAGCGACACACCAAGAAGCGCACAAATCTGCATGTCCTCGAAGCAATGCGCGACTTGAAAGCAATTTGCCCCACCAGCTTCCGTAACGTGGAGGCTCTCTGATGGCTAAAGACTCAAAGCTTGTATACGGCGCCAGTGGCAAAACGAACGTTTTAACGTTCGAACCTGAAAGCCTGCACCTGGTTACCGACAAAACACACCCGCTTTACGATGAACGGGTCCACCTTCCTATCGACGAAGGAATGGTTCTGAACATAAAAGAGCTTGGTGTACTGGAACCTATCATCGTCTGGAAAGACCCTGAAACGGGGCTCACCTGCGTAGTTGTTGGCCGTCAGCGCGTAAAACATACCCTGGAGGCAAATAAACTCCGTCTGAAAGAAGGCAAAGACCCACTGCTTGTACCTGGAGTCGTTAAGCGCGGATCAGCAAATCAGATGGCTAAATACATGGTCAGCGAAAACGAAATTCGCCGACCTGATACACCGCTTGGCCGGGCTAAAAAAA
>PPYF01623144.1_pt1 | contig 10516 bp, 15 predicted proteins | sample 1559871 | NCBI WGS metagenome assembly PPYF01 (sample SAMN08240021, study PRJNA423297) | Human gut metagenome, whole genome shotgun sequencing project.
GCGTGAACGAACCGGATGCCTGATTCAGCAGCCAACGAACGGTAGTGAGGGCTAACAAGAAGCAGGCATACCTTAATAGAGTGGTGGGAGTTAGGGAACTGCGTGTACGCTATCGCAAAACAACTCTTTTATATACTAAAAAAAGAAGGAACATCTCGGCAAATTTTATCATAAATAAGTTTATAATACTTTTTTATAATATCCTGTCCATTAAATATTTCCTCCATTGATGTTAAGGAGAATTCACCAACTGTATGTTTTTTCAGATAATCTGTCACAGCTTCATTTTTTTCTTGTCTACATCAAGTAGTTACAATTAGCTGATGTTTTGATGAAAAGTCCACGACTTTCATGCTTAGGCACCGCTATCGGTTCAAACTGGCCGTTACGGTCACGTGGAATAGAAATGACAGACTCTCCATGTTCGGTCTGGATTTTCTTCGGATAGCTGCCATTACGTGAATTACCACTGTTATTACCGGTCACAGAATTCTTTTCATACCCCAAATGGGCATCCATTTCACCTTCAAGCATCTTTTCCAATACCTGGGCATGCAACTGCTTCAGGAACTTGCTTACATCGGATTCTGTCTTGAACTGACTAAGGAACTCTTTACTTAAAACCTCATCAGGCACTACTTGATTCTTTTCTTTCATAAGCTTCTTCATTTTGCAAATGTATAAAATAAAAAATATTATTTAAGTAACACTTAAGCACTCTATTTCTTTTTCTATTAATATAATAAATTCCGGCTTCCCAAGCCATATCACCAAAATCAATATCTACCCACTTATTAAATTGAAACTGCTGAAAATCATAATAAGTACCACAGGAAATCCTAAAATCACTATTATTAAAAATATCAACACATATAAAATCCGAAGATGTCCCTAAAACGCATGGTACTACTCTCATAACAATAGAATCATTTGAAACACAATGAAGATTTTTCTGCCCCTTAATATTAAAGGATAGAAAAAAAAAGAGTAAGCTAAAAAACAATTGAACTTTAACCATATATTCAAAAAAAAAAATTCAAGTGAAGCTTTGAATTAAACTTCACTTGAATCAACAAATCAATATCGTTCTATACCAAACTTAATATTAATATTAGGAGCTTTCATATACCATACAACACCTGTCGGCTTTCCGGATTTCATTTCTATTGCACTTACTATACCTAAAGTCTTATTTGAAGAATCATAAACAATACCACCACTATCACCATAATCAGCGTCCATATTTTCTACACGCACAACATCAGTAAATTCCACTCCATTAACTGTATAAAATGTACTTTCACTCTTTACAATGCCTGTAGATTCAAAAGTGGTTCTACCATACTTCGATACACTCGTTTCAGCAGCAACAAAACCTGTTGCGACACTTAAGTTCTTACCTGTTGCCCCTATTAAATTACTTAATTCATAACGATCACTACTAAATGAACAAAATGTTGCATCAAGACCCGAATGAACCCATCTATCCTTATCACTCACTCCAACATTACTACCATTATATTTAACCGTAGCCCCTGCGTTTACAACATGAGCACACGTTACAAATCCATAGACAGTTTTACCATACTTCGTATATTTAGCACGATAACCTACAGAACCTCCACTACCTTCACCTTCATTAACCTGTATTTCTGTCCCCGGAGCCATAGGATAACTAGCTTCTACAATTTCTCCACCCGCTTGACAAAATTCAACAACATCAGAATCTATAACTTCATTTCTAAACAAAGCTATTGAACCATCTAGACAATCATACAAATAAACAACAACCTTATTCTCAAAACCGGAAATACTACAAGATTGAATATTTGAACTAACTGCACCTCTACATTTAACAACATAATCCAATATGGTATTCTTTACAGCAACCAATTCATTATAAGAATACCTGCATTTTCTAACTTCATAGTTGGCCTTTCCTAACAGACTTTCATAATCATTATCTTTTAAATCCTCAAATGGTGTCAATAGAATCAACTTTCCATTTTCCACATAGGCACCGCCATAATAATCGGGATAAGACTTAGCAACACCACGTGTACCAGAATTAAAAGCATTCAACAAAGCATCATAAGCTTCATTCGCATTCAAATAAAAAGTTGTTTTAGCCTTTGCATTATTCTCAGAATCTAAAAAATCATCCGAAGAACAAGATACCATCATAAAAGATGATACAATAAATAAACAAAAAACAAATCTTTTCATAAGCCTAAGAATTTAAGATTACTCCCATAAAGATAAACAAAATATTGGCTCTTTATCCCAATAATCTAATATTTAACTATTCAGGAGGATTTTTTTTCTCTTCAAGATAAATATCCTGCAATAACTCATCTTTTCTAGTTACTTTATAACAACACAACGCTTCACCGGTTTCCATATTATATCAATCAGCCACTTTATCTTTTACAGACATATACCAAGTATAACAACCATCATCCACATTCAAGCATTTGGCTAAATGACACACACTTTAAAACATTCCTTCAAGAACTTTGGAATCAACTACAAAAAGTGCTAGGACTTAATACAGGAAAAGAACTACATTTGTAAAAAAGGAGATAAGAAAAAACTTATCTCCTTAAAAATCTAATATTAAAAACTAATATAAAGTTACTCCTAAACTACTGACAATATAAGTAGCATAAGTAAAAAAAGCATGTTCACCATAACCAGAAGTCGTACCACTTCCACAATGAATACCCGCAATATTTCCAGAAGGAGTATAAACAACACCACCACTATCCCCATTCTGAGACGGATATTGAGCAAAAACTAAATGCTTAGCCGTAAATCGTAATACTCCAACAGGGGTATTACGATTTTCAACAGTCTTAGTTTGTTCAACTGCTAATACCTTTCCTGGTCTATACCCATTATTAGTCGAAATCCCATTCATAGTAACATTCAAAGCCGACAAAGAAGATACACTAACTATATCTTTAGTTAAAGAAACTTTACTCCATTCTGTAACACGTGTAGCTTCATATTCATCAAATAATTCAACAAAAGCGAGGTCCAATCCCGAAGAATATAAAGAAAGAACACAATCTCCACAATAAGAACCATCACGATATACAGGTCTATACGAACCAGTAGAACCTCCTGAAATTGTTAACTTAGGAATACAATGTGAGGCTGTTACAAATCCAGATTTTCCACCACGAGTTCCCCTAACTCCAATACTCCCACTATACATATTATTATTAGAAACTCCATACGACGAAAATTTACCACCAGGATTCATCAACACAGAACTACGTACATTGCTTTCCTCTCTATTAACATTATCTGAATCAACAGGACTATCTATAATAATAGACGTGCCATATCCAAAAACAATAGCAGGAGAATTACTTATTAAACGCTTAAATAACTGAATATTTTCTTCTGAACAAACCTCCAAATCAACAGAAACTCTATTTTTATCAACCAAAATCCCCACTCCATTCCAAGTCAACTCATCAGGAAAATTCCCCTCACACAAAATATCACTTAATTCAGAATTTAATTCACTCAATTCATTAAAGGAATAATCACAAGATTCTACCTCAAATTTATCACTTCCCGCCCTTCTTATCATATCTTCCTTACCTTTTGCCATATTCCCTTTTATAAGGACAACAGGATATCCACTATCATTAGTATACATTCCACCATAATAATCAGGATAAACAAACTCACCAATGTTCCCTCTCGTATAGGAAGTAAAAGACTTAGAGATATTCATTACAAGCCTCTCCACTTCCATAGGACCATTAACAATAACAGAATCGCCCTTATTTGCAGATTCATCAGAACAAGCTACAAAACTAACTGCCAAAATAGCTAACAAATAAAAATACTTCTTCATAGTAATATTCTTTAAATATTAACAGCTATAAATTTAGCCATAATAATAAAGATACACAACAAAATAAATCACTTTAACGCTAAAATATAACACTGTTAATTAGGTGGAACTTCCTCAAGGTAAACATCCTGCAATAACTCATCCTTTCGGGTTACTTTATAACAGCACAACGCTTCTCCTGTTTCCATATTATATCAATCAGCCACTTTATCTTTTACAGACATATACCAAGTATAACAACCATCATCCACATTCAAGCAGACAAGAATTTGAAGAATTAGAATTGCAGGTGCAACAAAGCGAGCTGCCGTTGAAGTCGTACCTTCAACAGATAGGTGTAAGTTATTCAACCTATCACTACTGGCGTAGAAAATGTTCCGTTGACAGGAGCAGTATCAAACACGAGTTGGCTCCTATCAGTTTTAAACAGGCATTTACGGAGTCTTCCCAAGAAGAACAATTGCCGCATGGTGTTGCGCTGCTGTTTCCCAATGGACTTCGTGCCCACTTCGGGAGCGGTTCTGAAGATTTGCTGAAGGAAATATTTACCCAAAGTCTTCGAAACGGTCATGTTTAACCTGAACGACACGATGCGCTACTTCCTGTGTCCTGGCAGGACAGATATGCGCAAGGGTATCAGTTCGCTATGCGGAGTGGTACATGAGAAAATGAACAGTGAAGTGAGGAACGGTGATGTCTTCATCTTCATCGGTTCCAGCCGCAGGCTAATGAAACTCCTTCATGCCGAAGACGGAGGTATGGTAATGTATGTAAAACGTCTGGAGGCCGGTCGCTTCAAGTTGCCGGAGTATGATCCCAAATCAAACAGCTATCCCATGGAGTGGCGCGATCTGGTGATGATGGTTGAAGGAATACAGGAAAACCCGGAGCAGAGGCTCCGGCGGTTAAGAGCCGAACGTAAGGAATACCATGTATAACATGTTTTTTATGTGAGTAAACTTTGGATATTGTTGCATAATTCACTGTTAGTTAGTATATTTACATCATTAAAAGAAGTATAGACAATGGAAGAAAAAGAAATTTTACTCAAGACGATAGAAGGGCTGAATGCCTCTATAGCCTCATTGTCTACTACTAATAAGAATCAATCCGAACAGATAAAAAATCTGCAGGAACGTATCAAGGAGTTGACGGCTCAGGTCGCATGGCTGAACCGTCAGCTCTTTGGTCGTAAATCGGAGAAACTTCGCGTATATGATCCTAATATGCCAGACCTCTTTGCCGACGAGTTTTCCGGACTCCGGCAGCAGGCGGAAGAAAAGCGGGACGAGGCTGTGGAAAAGATTGAGAAGGAATCGGTGGAAGACGTAAAACGAAATCGTCAGAACCGCAAAATGATAGAGGACTTGCCCGTATTGGAAACCGATACAATAGAACCGAAAGGCGTAGACTTGTCTTTATACCGTAGAATAGGCGAAGAGATAACAAAAGTCGTCAAACACAAGCCGGGAATGCTTTACGTCAAGGTGATCATCCGTCCCAAATATGCTCTCAAGGATAGTACCCTGCTTCCTCCAGCCGGACAGAAAGGCGTAGAGATAGCTCCCATGCCGCTGATGCCGGTCAACAAGTGCATTGCTGACACCAGCCTGCTTGCCGAGATACTGCTTCAGAAGTATGAATATCATGTCCCGTTCTACCGTCAGATACAGCAATACCGCCATCTTGGAATGAAAGGCCTTACCGAAAGTACACTGGACGGCTGGTTCAAGAAAACCGTGGAACTGCTTAAGCCTCTGTATGAAGAACTCAAATGGGAAGTCTTCTCCTGTGACTATGTACAGGCGGATGAAACTACAGTTCCGGTCATTAACAGAGAAAAACACAGAGCCGACAAGGAATATCTCTGGATGGTAAGATCAGTCATGGAGAAACTGGTCATCTTCCATTACGACGGGGGATCACGGGCCGGAGCGGTCATCGAATCCCTGGCAAATCACTATCACTTCAAGGGATATCTTCAATGTGACGGTTTTGCAGGTTATGAAACAGCCTTCAAGACCAACCCCGACGTGCGGCTGCTCAACTGCCTGGTGCATATACGCCGTCATTTTGAGCAGGCTTTGGATGAAAACAGGGAGATGGCGCAACATGCACTGACTCAGATACAGCATATCTATAAAATAGAACGCCAGTGTGACGAAGCCGGCCTGTCATATGATGAGCGCAGACAGACGCGTCAGGAACTGTCCAGGCCAATCATGGAGGCAATGAAGGTATGGATGGAGACAGAAGGAATTAAATACAGTCCAGGTTCTTTGACAGGCAAGGCCATAACATATGCCTATACCAAATGGGATAATATTATGAGATGTCTGGACGATGGCCGCCTGTACTGGGACAACAATCTGGCGGAAAATGTCCAACGGCCCATCACTCTGAGCAGAAAAAATTTTCTTTTCTGTGGTAATCACGAAGCTGCGGTTAATATGTCTGTCATATGTTCTCTGCTGGCCACATGTAAGGCGCACGGGGTAAATCCCAGAGTATACCTGAACGATGTTATCGCACAAATGCCTTATCACAAAAAGGCAACCCAAGAAGAACTTTTGAATCTACTTCCACATAAATGGAAGTTGAAACATCCGGAATGTGTACTGACAAGGCAAAAGGAGGAATCTTGTAACTGATATAAACTGTAACATATGGGTTCAACAAAACAATAGCGGCTGATACTATTAGGTTCATAGTGACAGTCGCTATTGTTGTATATAAAGGTTTAATACCTGTAGTTGGCCGAATACTTACGGTATTCTCATCCATGCAAAGATCAAACTCTATAAAGCCCAAAGTAGGGTGGATGTCTGAAATATTTTGTATCCTTGCCATATTTTAGTTTGGATATTTCCCCTATTTTGGTTTCCAAATCTTATTTGAGAAAGAATACCGAAAGATAACAAAAAAGCCAACTAATTCACAATACCATTGTATATGAATTAGCTGGCTAATTTTATAGATTTACTGAATGTCCCTTTTTAGATAAATGATCAAATATGACACTATTGAATAGGGAATCTATTTTTAGATTTTCAATCGGATTCCCAATAGCTAAAATAATATTAGTTGAATCTAATAAGAAGACAACATCTTTTCCTAATATCGGGTTTAGATTGTGAGTTTTATAGAAATTCATTGAAGAATCTACTACTGAAACATTATCAAATCCATATATTTTAAAAAGAAATTTAGCGTCTTCTATATTTTTTGTTTCAGTAAGAAAATATAATCCTACTTTATCACCAAACATCTTCTTCATCTTTTTGTAATATACTTTCCATTCTCCCAACTTTAGTTGACATGATGTACATGGGGGATTATCAATATAGCGAAGTATTGTGAATTGTGTTGGATCTTGTCTATGTATATCCATTTCTATCTTTTGCCCTATAGTATCATATATTGCATCATTGAATTTTTTCTTTTTACATCCCGTAAGCATTAGTATAAAAGCTACGCAGATAAAAGCAGGTATAACTTTGTTCATATTGATTTAATGAATATTATGTATTACCAACAATCTATTTCCCTCGTCTAGAGCCTTGACTAAGCTGTCTGGCATCATATCAAAATCATAACATTTTTCTGCAAGCTCCCGGTCCAAATAACTAATAACTTGATTATTTCTACTTAAAGCACAAGGCACTATTACATCATATATTGACATGTGGTCTGCAAATTTTTCTGCTCTGTGCAGCTTTTTGCCAGGATTTAATGTTACTACATATGCTCCTTTATTTGAGTAATCAGTAACTTCCATAACACATATTCCGTTAGGTAGTTCAAAAGGATTATTAAGCAGATGCATCCCATTTGTAAGCTTTCCTTGTTGTTCTGCACCAACGAAATTTAACTTTGCAGATTCATCAATTGTACCATTTGCGAAACTTAGCAGCCGTTTTCCAACTAAATTTCCATCATAATCCAAACGATATATTGTATCAGCAGGAGAATTATAATAAGATATACCATTATTGTTTCTCAGAAAAACATCGTTAGTTACCCAACCACCAACATATTTATCAGGATAACACAACATATACTTTAACGGCTTTAAAGTAGAATCTGTTATACAGAGTTGATAATTGTTTGTATCTTCCGATGGTTCTAGGTTGAATAAAATCTTATTATTGTTTAAAAGAATAAATCCCCTGCTTTCAAATGGAATTTTTTTGCTGTCAATATAATCGCCTATATGGTTATATCTTAGTAGCTTCCGTTGAGATACATCTAATATATATATATATTCAACACTGACATCAACATCCCACGGATAAATATATTCATCTGGAGCATTCCCATCTTTGCCATAAGAAGCTAAAGGCTTGCCATTGTGATCAAATGAAACAACAGTCCGACTTCCATATGTATCGATAATGAAATATTTTCCAAATGCATCAATCACTTGATTGATGTCTGCAAACATAGTGTTATCATCTTCTTGTAATATTACAAAATCAGTTGTAGCTGTGTTATTGCTGATTTGCTTAAAATTACCATAGTCACTTGAAATCAATAGAGTATCTACAACAGGCACATCAAAAGTACAAAAACTATTTTGATGCACCTGTTTTGTATTATTAGTACATGCTATCGCTAAAATTAAATTTGCGATTATAAGAAAGTATACAATGCTTTTGTCGCGTAAAAACATAAAATTGAAACTTTAATAACACTTTGTTTCAGTACATGCAGGATAGCCTGGTTTACATAAACAAATTTTTTTGTGTAGCCCACCTGCACATTTTACTTGGTCAGCAGGACCATAGTTTGAACTCTCTTCACCAGTAGCTAATGCTTCCGCATTAGATAAAGCTAAATCTGAAACTGTTACTTCCTGTTGTGAGGAATATACATTATAACTAACTAATGTAATAAAAGCTAAAACTAACATAGGTTTAAATACTTTTTTCATAGAAATATAAATTTAAAAATTACAAAGTAAATATACAATAATTCACTACCCAAAAACGATATTTTTCATAAATTTAACTTTAAATATACAGTTCCCAGAGATCTTTCTGCTCGTTATATACAAGGCAAAATTCACCATATGCATTTGCCTTGTATTCCAACAAAGCAGAGTTCTCAGAACACAGCCGAGCAATCTCTCTTTCTCGTCATTCGATGGCATGAGCAATCAGTTCCAGTATTATTCTCCACATCAGCAGAAGACACATCCATAAGGTCTTCTCCCCATGCTTCCGGGAAGTCAAGGATAGAACGTCCATTATTGAGAACTGCGCCACGGATGGCTTTCATCACATTCTGCCTGGTCGGTTCCAGCTTGAAGAAAAGGCAATGCCTGACTGCCATCGTAAGGGTTGCATCATCTATAAAGAAACGAATGGTAACGGTCATGTATATCTGCGTCCGTTTCTCCAGTTTCTTCTTTTTAGCCTCCAGTTTGGCCAACCGGGACACATAAAATAAAGGAATATGTTTCCCGGATTCTATGCAATCCTTCATCGCTTCATGTATTTCAGCAAGACCATCACGTATATCCGTCAAGTCAGTGCAGTTGGATGCAACCGTATAAGCCGATAACTTTTTCATCTTGTAATCCATTTTGTAAGGGAAAAGCCCTGTTTGTGAAACTTATAATATCTGAATCTCCTTATCACCTACCTTCTCGTCCGATACGACCAATGCCTCATACTTCAGCCTCTTGTAATTATAGACTATGACAAGCGTATTAAAACCACCGTTATCATACCGCCTGTCATAAACGGTATGTACATACTCATACATCGTATTTCCCATCATGAACTTGACGGAAGCATCCGTAAAGTAAAATGCTACTGCATAAGCCAGCGTTTTTCTTTTATCAATCTTCTTTGACTTCATAACTATTTGTGCTTTACTGTTTTCTGATAAAATATTCAATGGAAGAATGAACCAATATATAATGTGTAGGTGTCTGCCTGCACTGCTCCGCATAAGGATTATAAAACTGAAGAGCCAGCGTATGATATAACTCCGGTAATTCCCGCTTGATTCTCGCTACAAGCAAACGATAAGAGCATTTTCTACCATACTTCATCAGTTCACACCATTGGTCTTGTGTAATTTCCGTGCAATTCGTTTCGTAAACCATAACTTCCATTTTTAAGTTCAATATTCCGGTTGGAGAGCGGAAAGGGATTGTTCCCTCTCCGTTTATTCCCTAATCAATTCAGGCAAGCCTTTACCGTTGTACCGATTTTCAACCCTTTATCCAACTGTACGGTCAGCCCACGAACATTAACCTCTTGAATTTGAGAAAGAAGCACATAGCCCCATTCCCATTCTTGAATATGGCAATAACCGAAAAAGAGCCAGTCACCGTCTTCCTGCTGTTCGGCTTCCGTTACCAGCCATACCGCCGAAGAAAAAGGAAGGAAAAACCTTGCGATAACTTCTGCATTAAATCCCTGCCCCTCTTTTGAATACAAAGGATTGGCTTCAAACATGTTCTTTAGTTGTTCTGTCACTGTAATCATACGTCACATTTTTAATGGTTTTGTTAAACTTCTGATTTTATGCTTCAGCTAGATTTAAAGACCTTTTTTAAAAACCCTTTCCGGGATGGCCTTTTCTTTCTGCCGACTTTTTTTTTGAGCTTTCATGCCCCATCTGAGTTTA
>PPYF01269171.1_pt1 | contig 10514 bp, 6 predicted proteins | sample 1559871 | NCBI WGS metagenome assembly PPYF01 (sample SAMN08240021, study PRJNA423297) | Human gut metagenome, whole genome shotgun sequencing project.
AAAGGGAGGGGGAACCTTTCTCCAGAAAGGTTCCCCCTCCCTTCCCCAATCTGCTACGCGAGATTCGTCACCTCGTCGCCGTTGCCGCCGCCGATGGTGTTTTCGAGCTTGTCCTTGAGGTTGTCGCGGAGCCGCCCGGCGAGCTGGGCGACGGCCTCGTTGAGCCCTGTGGGCGCGGGATCGCCCGGCTGCTCCTGCGGGAGGCGGTCGTGGGCCACGGACATGAACAGCTTGATCCGGTTGATCTGGTTGGCTTCGCTGCTGCCGGGGTCATAATCCACCGCCATGAGGTTCGCCTGAGGCCGGATGCGCTTCAATTCCTTGATTACGCCCTTGCCCGTGATGTGGTTCGGCAGGCACCCGAACGGCTGGAGGCAGAGCACGTTGCCCACGCCGTGGTCGATGAGTTCCAGCATCTCCGCCGTGAGCAGCCAGCCTTCACCGGCCTGATTGCCCGTGGAGACGATGCCCCGGACGCTCCGGGCGAGATCGGCTATTCGGGAAACCGGCAGGAAGCGGCTTCCTTCCAGCGCCCGGCGCATGGCGTCGCGCAGGGACTCGATGCGCTTGATCAGGAACCAGTTGCCGAACGCCGAAAGGCCGCTTCCGCCCATGTGCTTCCAGCGATAGACGGGGTCCATCAGGCAGTAGAGGAAAAAGTCCGTCAGGTCGGTCAGCACCGGCTCACCGCCTTCCTCCATGATATGCCGGACCACCTGATTGTTGGCGTCGGGATGATACTTGAGCAGAATCTCGCCCACGATGCCCACGCGCGGGCGGGCGTCGCGATCCTGCCGGAGGGCCGAAAAGTCGCGGACGATGCCGCGCATGTGCGTCTTGAACAGGGCGCCGTCCCCACGCGCCGCACTGAAACGGACCCGGTTCATCCAGTAGGCCAGCAGGTCGTCCGTGTCCCCGGCGCGGCGTTCGTGCGCCCGCGTGGACAGCGACACGCGCTGGAGCATGTCCCCGTAGAGGCAGCTCAGGATCATCCGGTGCAGCAGCCGCGCGGACACGCTGAATCCGGGCTGATCGTTCAGGGAGCCGCCGCTCAGGGTGAGCACGGGCACGTCCGGGAATCCGGCTTCGCGCAGGGCCTTGCGGAGCAGGGCCGGGTAGTTCGTCGCCCGACAGGGGCCGCAGGTCTGCGCCAGCAGCAGGGCCGTACGCTTCGGGTCGCATCGGCCGCTTTGCAGGGCCTCGACGAGCTGCCCGATGACCACGATGGCGGGATAGCAGGCGTCGTTGTGTACGTAGTTGAGCCCGGTTTCGATGGCCTTGCGGCTCACCGTGGGCAGCACTTCCAGATGGTAGCCCGCGCTGGAAATGGCCTTGCCGAGGATGTCGAAGTGCAGGGGCGACATCTGCGGGGCGAGGATGGTGTGGGTCTGGCGCATGGCCCTGGTGAACGCCGGACGCGACGCCGAAGCCTGCCGGGTCACGGCGGAGGACGCGGGGGAGGGGGCGGGACGTTCCTCCACGGCGGCGAGCAGGGAACGGATGCGGATGCGGGCCGCGCCGAGGGACGCGCCTTCGTCGATCTTGATGAGCGTGTGCAGCTTTCCGGCGCGGGCGAGGATTTCCGTAACCTGATCCGTGGTCACGGCGTCGAGGCCGCATCCGAACGAGGTGAGCTGGACGAGTTCGAGGTTGGGACGCCCGCAGACCAGCGCCGTGGCCCGGTAGAGCCGGGAATGGTAGGTCCACTGGTCCACCACCCGAAGCGGTTCGTCGAGGCGTCCGAGATGGGCCACGCTGTCCTCGCTGAGCACGGCGGCCCCGAGCGAGGCGATGAGTTCGGGCAGGCCGTGGTGCACGGCGGGATCGGCGTGATAGGGGCGGCCCGAAAGCACGATGCCGAGTTTGCCGGTCCGGTCCAGCTCCGCGAGGATGCGTTCGCCTTCGGCCCGCAGCTCGGCCCGGTAGGCTTCCTGTTCGCGGGCGGCGGCGCGCACGGCCTCCCGGAGTTCCTTTCTGGGGATGTCGAACAGGGCGTGGAGCGCATCCACGAGCGTATCGGGACGTTCGAGGGACACGTAGGGCGTGTACAGCGTGCAGTCCTTTTCCAGCAGTTCGTCCGTGTTCAGGCGGATGACTTCGGGGTAGCCCGCCACCACCGGGCAGTTGTAGCAGTCGGCGGCGGTTTCGACCTCCTTGCGGTCGCGGGGCAGGCAGGGGAAGAAGATGCGCTTGAGCCCCCGCCGGAGGAGGGCGGCGACGTGTCCGTGCGCGAGCTTCGCCGGGTAGCAGACCGTCTGCGAGGGCATGGAGGACAGCCCGAGGTCGAAGAGTTCCTTGCCGGACGGCGGGGAAAGTTCCACGCTGTAGCCCAGTTCCGTAAACAGAGTGAACCAGAACGGGTAGTGCTCGTACATGTTGAGCACGCGGGGGATGCCGATGCGCCCGCGCGGCGCTTCGTCCGGCGGCAGAGGCTCGTACCCGAACAGGCGGCGCTCCTTCCACGCGTAGAGGTTGGGCATGGACGGGCGGGCGGCTTCGCCGCCGGACGCGCCGCGTTCGCAGCGGTTGCCCGAGACGAGCTTCCGGCCGTTGGAAAAACGGTTGACCGTGAGCAGGCAATGGTTGCCGCAGCCCTTGCAGCGCAGGGTTTTGGTGGAAATGTCGAGGGAACGCAGGGCTTCCGAAGACAGGGGCGCGGGGGCCTCGCCGTCGGGGGTGCGGCGGCGGGCGATCAGGGCCGCGCCGTACGCGCCCATGAGCCCGGCGATGTCGGGCCGGTACACATGGCGGTCGAGCAGGCGTTCCATGACCCGCAGCAGGGCGTCGTTCATGAAGGAGCCGCCCTGCACCAGCACCCGATCCCCGAGTTCGGCCGGGGTGCGGAGGCGCAGGACCTTGTACAACGCGTTGCGGGCCACGGCGTAGCACAGCCCGGCGGCGATGTCCCCGATGTCCGCGCCTTCCTTCTGGGCCTGTTTGACCTTGGAATTCATGAACACGGTGCAGCGTGATCCGAGGTCCACGGGATGTCGGGCGAACAGGGCGGCGCGGACGAACTCGTCCATGCTCAGGTTGAGGCTGCGGGCGAAGGTTTCGAGGAAGGCCCCGCACCCGGCGGAGCAGGCTTCGTTCAGGGTCACGCCCGCGATGAGGCCGTTGCGGGCCTTGAGGCATTTCATGTCCTGCCCGCCGATGTCGATGACGTAGGTGGCGTCGGGCACGAGGCGGCAGGCGGCCTTGAGGTGGGCCACCGTCTCCACGTCCGCGGACCGGGAGCCGAGGGCGGCCTGCGCGAGCTGCGCGCCGTAGCCCGTGGCGGCGCTGGATTGTATCCACGCGCCTTCGGGCAGGCTGTCCGCGAGGTCCGCGAGGTAAGGCAGGAGCCGGGCGAGGGGATCGCCCTGATTGCGTTCGTACCATGAAGTCAGCACCGCGCCGTCGGCGTCCGCGAGTACGGCCTTGACCGTGGTGGAGCCGAGGTCCACGCCGAGGAACAGCGGGCCGGAGGCCGCGGCGAGCGGTTTGCGCGGGGCCGCGTCCCGGTTGTGGCGGTCGCGGAACAGGGCGTAGTCGGCCTCATTCTCGAACAGCGGCGGCAGGGAGGCGGTCCGCTCCCCGGCGTCGCGGGGCAGGCGGGCGCGCGCGGCGAGTTCGTCCAGCGGCACGGGATCGGCCTTCGCGCCGGACGCGCCGGGCAGGCCCACAAGGCTCAGGGCCGTGCCGAGCGCCACCATGTACTGGGCGTTCGGGAAGGGGACCACGTCGTCGGGCGCGAGCCGGAGCGTGGCGACGAAGCGTTTGCGCAGTTCGGGCAGGAAATGCAGCGGCCCGCCGAGGAAGGCGACCTTGCCCCGGATGGGGTTGCCGCAGGCCAGCCCGCCGATGGTCTGTTCCACCACGGCCTGAAGGATGGAGGCGGCGAGGTCTTCGCGCGCGACGCCCTCGTTGAGCAGGGGCACCACGTCGGTCTTGGCGAACACGCCGCAGCGGGACGCGATGGGGTACAGCGTCCCGTAGCCCGCCGCCAGCTCGTTGAGCCCGGCGGCGTCGGTGTGCAGCAGGGCGGCCATCTGGTCGATGAACGCCCCCGTGCCGCCCGCGCAGGCCTCGTTCATGCGCAGGTCCATGCCCTGACTGAGATAGAGGATTTTGGCGTCTTCGCCGCCGAGTTCCACCGCCACGTCGGTCTGGGGGGCCAATACGGCGATTGCCCGCGAGGCGGCGACGACTTCCTGTACGAAGGGCAGGCCGAGGGCTTCGGAAAGGCCGAGGGAGGCCGAACCGGTGATTGCCGCGGAAACCGGCATGCCGGGGTAGCGGGCGGCGAGCTGGTCGAGCATGGCGGAAAGCGTCCGGCGGACGGCGGCCCCGTGGCGCACGTACTGCGCTTCGAGCAGCTTTCCGTCCGCCGCGACGAGCGCGAGCTTGGCGGTGGTCGAACCGACGTCCAGCCCCAAAAACACTCTCTTGTCCATCATGCTTCTCCTTACCAGCCTTACGGCGCAGGCCCTTCCGTCGGCGTCCCCCCCGCATGCGGTCGCTCCGCGCCATGACGCAACAGGAATCCCGTTGAAGAAAAGGGACTTTTCCCTTTCCTTATCTCTATAACATCATGTCGCTTTTTTCCAGACCCGCATGCTTCTTTAAAAAGCATTTAGTATCAATATGTTCTGTTTGATGTCGACAATAGCGTTCAAAACGGGACAGTTCCGTGACGTTTCCGGGAGCGTTTCTACAAGGTTCCGGAGAGGGACAAAAGCGGCGTTGCATTGAACAGCCACCCCGCAAGCGTACAGAAGATGAACAGTACGCCGAGGAACAGCGCCAGCAGCTTCCCGCGCATGACCTGCCGCAGCATGAGCAGTTCGGGCAGGCTTACCGCCACAGTGCCCAGACAGAACGCCAGCGCGGTTCCGGCGGGAACGCCCTTGAGCAGCAGGCTCTCAAGGACGGGCACGACGCCGGTCACGTTGGCGTACAGCGGGATTCCCGCCGCTGCCGCCGCCGGGACGGTCCACCATTGCCCCGCGCCGAGGTGCTCCACAACCCACGCCTCGGGCACATAGCCGTGGAGCAGCGCGCCGACGCCCACGCCCGCCACCGCCCACGGGGCCACCTTGCGGAAGATGTTCCGGGTTTCGCCGAGCGCGAAACGGTGGCGTTCTTCCCATGACGGGCGCGGGGAAGGGGCCGCCCCGCAGGCGCAGATCGGGCGCAGTTCCACCAGCCCCGGTTTGGGCTTCGCGAGCGGCCTGAGCCAGCGATCCGCCCGTATCGCGTCCATGAACAGCCCGCCCGCGATCCCGGCGAGCATCCCCGTAGCCACATACGCCAGCGCGAAAGGCCACCCGAGCAGGCTCCCAAGCATGATCACGGCGATTTCGTTGATCATCGGGGAGGTGATGAGGAACGACATGGTGATGCCGAAGGGAATCTTCGCCGTGGTGAACCCTACGAACAGAGGAATGCTCGAACAGGAGCAGAACGGCGTCACGGCCCCGAACGCCGCCCCGAGGGCATAGCCGACGCCGCGCCGCGTGCCCGCGAGCCGGGCTCGGAGGCGTTCCGTCCGCAGTCCCGCCCGAGCGAAAGCCACACCGTATACCATGAGTCCCAGCAGGAGGAGTATTTTTACGGTGTCGTATACGAAAAAGTGTACGGCCCCGCCCGCTGTGGACTCGGGGGCCAGCCCCAGCAGTCCGTAGGTCAGCCACGCCGCCAGCGAATCGTTCGCGGCGTAGACCGCCGTCCACAGGACGAGCGCCGCGACGCCTTTTCCCAGAAGTCGTTTTTCGTTCATGTCCATTCCTTTCCTATTTGGCTTTTTATACAAATATGAGACCGAAAAAAACGCCCGGAAGGGCGTTCGCCGCAATAGACCGATGGCGCAGCCTAGCGTATTTTCCGGAATTCCCGGAGCTCCGTGGCCTGCGCATCCTTGAGCCGGGCGAGGAGGCGACTCCTGATCACGTCGCCGGTACAGTGGAGGAAGGTGTCGAGACAGGCGAGGGACAGGGAATAGAATACGCTGGTGCCCCGTTTTTCCACTTCGACGATGCCGGCTTCCTTCATGACGCCGAGGTGCCGCGAAACGGTGGACAGATCGCCGCCGACCAGCTTGTGCAGGTCGCACACGCACAGCGGGCCGCGCGTCAGCGCCTCCGCCATGATCAGCCTGCTCGGATGCCCCAGCGCCTTGAAGATGTCCGCCTGCGCCGCGAAGAAGCGCCTCGTCCCCTCGTCCATGAAGACTCCTTGTTTGTATGAAAAGCCAAATAAACAATCAGGGACGGCGCGTCAAGCCATCTCCCGGCGTTACTTGATTTTTCCCGTATAGACCAGAATGCCGTCGGCGATGCCGCGTGCGACGGAGAGGCGGTATTCCTTGAGGGCGAGCCGTTCGGCTTCCGACTTGTTGGTGCAGTAGCCCACCTCGATGAGCACGCCGGGAACGCCGGAACGCCGCAGGACGTGGAACGGCGCGGTTTTGATGCCGCCGTCGTGGGTCCGGTAGTTTTTTTTCCTGAGGAACTTGAGCGTCGTCTCGTGGATGTTCCGGGCGAGGCGGCGGGATTCCTGCTTCTGAATGTTGAACAGCCGCTGCGGGGGCATTTTTTCCCTGACCTTCGCGCTGCGGTCGCGGAGGGCGTTCTCCACGGCGGCAAGGCGCGTCGCCGCCGAGGTGCGGGATACGTCGAGGTAGTAGGTTTCAAACCCCTGCACCGTTTCCCGGGGATTGGCGTTCACATGGATGGAGACGAACAGATCGGCCTTGTTGGTGCGGACTTTCCCGGCGCGCTGCTCCAGCGTGATCCATGTGTCGGACGTGCGGGTGTACCGGACCTTGAGGCCCCGTGCGGAAAGGAGCGCCCCCACGCGCTTGGCGATGTCCAGCGTGAGCGTTTTTTCCTTGATGCCGTTGTGGTGGGTGCCGGGGTCCTTGCCGCCGTGTCCGGGATCGATGAGCACGGTCCGGACGCCGAGCCGGTAGGGCTTGCCCTTGTATTTGACCTGTCCGGCGGGGGGCGTCTTGTTCTTCCGGGCGGTTGGGGCCGCGGCCTTTTTCGTGTCGGGGGCGAGGGTCGCCAGATACGTTGAGGCGTCCCTGGTGGAGCGCGCCGAGGGGTACGCCTTGATCTGGCGTTTGAGCAGGGCCCGCGCTCCGGCCTTGTCGCGGATGACGTCGCCTTTGAGCCGCGCCGCCCGGTACAGGGAGTCGTCCGCCAGCGAACTGCGGGGATGCTGCCGCACCAACTGGAGATAGCGGTCCACGGCGCGCCGGGCGTCCTTCTTGTTGGAGGCGCAGCGGGCGAGGCGGTCCAGCGCGAGCGCGGAGCGGTACAGCGCGGACGGGCGGTTTTTCCATTTTTTTTCGGATTGGTAGACGGAGAGGAACGCGGCGGACAGTTTTTCCCACGGCTCGCGCTGGAGGCGTTTTTTCGATTTTTCAAGTCGGGCCATGTCCTGAACGGCTTTTTCGTAGCGCGGGGGATCGGCCGCTTCGGCGGGCGGCCCGCACAAAAAAACGACGCAGAGGGCCAGCAGCACGCACCAGAGGGGGAACAGGCCGTATGAAGGAGGGGTGCTCTCGGGGATGCCGGGTCGGTGTGTCGTATCCATGCTCGGGGGGAAAAAGGTTGCCGGAACGGTAAGCCGTCCCGAGAGTAGCAACCGGACACGGAAAAAACAAGGAAGCCCTCATGAGCCTGTATGAGAAAAGTGGTATTGGACATTTCCCGGAACCGGGGGCAGGGTAGGCGGGACTTTTTTCGTTGCATGTCGACGAGGCGCGGTATATAGGTGGCAACTTCTGGTTGATTGATCAAACAATTTTCTCCGAGGCTCTCCCATGCTGTCCATCCTTTCCACGCTGGTTCCCGTCTTCGGCATCATCCTGTTCGGCATCGTGGTCGAACGGATGGGCTTTTTGCCTGTTGAAACTTCGGTTTGCCTGAACCAGTTCGTCTACTGGATCGGCCTGCCCACGATGCTGTTCCACCAGCTCGCCCGCATGGAGTCGGGGCAGGTGTCCGGGGCGCTGGTGTGGGGCATGCTGCTCAGCTTCGGGGTCGCCTATGCGTTCGCGCACGGCGTTTTTTCCGGAGGGTTCCGCAGGCACCGTCAGGAAAGCACGGTATTCGCCCTGCTGTCGAGCTTCCCGAACTCGGCCTTCATGGGGCTGCCCATCGTCGTGCTGCTGCTGCCGGACAACGCCGAAGCCGCCATCGTCGCCAGCCTCGGGGCCGTGCTGACCTCCGCGAACATGCTGTTCGCGGACGGCAAACTGGAACTCGGCAGGCACAAGGGCGAGGGCCGGAAACAGGCCGTCCTGTCCCTCTTCCGCGCGTTGTACCGTAATCCCCTGCTCATTTATTCGGCGCTCGGCGCGGCGGTGAGCCTCTTCGGCATCCCGATGCCCAAGTCCATCCTCGCCATGACCGGCATGCTCGGCTCCACCTCGGCGCCCTGCGCGCTGTTCTGCATGGGGATGATCCTGTCCCGGCAGATGACTTCCTCGCGCGGCTTCGTGAAGGGCTGGGCCCGGAACCAGTTCCCGCTGCACCTGATCAAGCTGTTCGTGGAACCGGCCTTTACCTTCGGCATCCTGTATCTGCTCGGCGTTCGCGGCATTTCGCTGGCCGTGGCCACCATCATCGCGGCCATGCCGACGGCGGTGGCGGCCTACATCATCGCGGAAAAGTATCAGGTGGCGGCCGAGGATTCCTCGCTCGGCATCGTGGTGGATACGGCCCTGTCGGCGGTGACCATTCCGGTGCTGATCGTGCTTCTCCAGTCTTACGGCCTCCTGTAGGCCGCCGGAAAAACCATGCCGCAGCAACAAAGGGAACAACGGAACATGCGCCGCTGGCTGGTCCGGCTCACCGGCCCCATCTTTATTGAGATGGTGCTGATCATCCTTCTCGGCACCGTGGATACGGTGATGCTCAGCCAGTGTTCGGACAACACCGTCGCGGCGGTGGGCGTGGTCGTGCAGCTCCTCAACATGGTTTTCCTCGCCTTCGAGGCCACCACCGCCGGGACTTCGGTGCTCTGTTCCCAGTATCTCGGGGCGCGGCAGACGGACAACGTGTCGCGCACCATCGGGGTTTCGCTGCTTTTCAACGCCATGATGGGCGTCGTCGTGAGCTCCGGCCTGTTTTTCGGCGCGGAACGCATCCTGCGGCTCATGGACCTGCGGCCCGAACTCATGGCGGACGGCGTGATCTACATGCGTATCGTGGGCGGGTTCGCCTTTTTTCAGGCGATCTCCCTGACGCTTTCCGCGATCCTGCGGAGCGCGGGCATGGCCTATTACCCCATGCAGGTGACGTTCCTGATCAACATCCTGAACATCGCCGGAAACTATGCGCTCATTTTCGGGCACTTCGGCTTTCCGGCCCTCGGCGTGGAGGGGGCGGCGATTTCGACCTCGTTCAGCCGGGGCGTCGCCATGTGCCTGCTCATTTTCATCCTTTTCCGCAAGAAGCTGACGTTCCCTCCGTCCTTTCTGTGGCCTTTTCCCTTCCGGGTGCTCGGCAAGATGCTGTCCGTCGGTCTGCCGTCGGGCGGGGAGCAGCTTTCGTACAGCCTGTCGCAGGTGGTGATCACCTATTTCGTCAACATGCTCGGCAACGAGGCGCTGGCGGCCCGCACCTACGCCATGAACATCGTGACGTTTTCCTACGTGTTCGCGATGTCCGTTGGGCAGGGCGGGGGCATCTGCATCGGGCATCTCATCGGCAAGGGGCACAAGAACGCCGCGCTGCTGCTCGGGCGGTACTGCATCCGCATCACCCTGATGATTTCCCTGACCGTGTCCCTGTTCGCGGCCCTGCTCGGGCACACGGTGATGGGGCTGCTCAGCGACAACGCCGCCGTGATCGGGCTTACGGCCCTGATCCTCTGGATCGACGTGCCGCTTGAGCTCGGGCGTGCGGTGAACATTCTTTGCGTGAACTTCCTCCGTTCCACCGGCGACGCGATGTACCCCTTCATCATCGGCCTGATTTTCATGTGGGGCGTGGCGACCGTCGGCGGCTACGCGCTCGGGATTCTGTTCGGGTTCGGGCTTGCGGGCATGTGGGTGGCGTTCACCTGCGACGAAGGCATCCGCGCCGTCTGCTTCTGGTTCCGCTGGCAGAGCCGCAAGTGGATGGGCAAGAGCATCGTGGTCAGGTAAGGACCGCCTCCGGCGGGCAAGGCTCCGCCCTGCACTCGTAAAGGCATGCCTCCGGCGGCTGGGGGGCATGATGCCCCCCAGACCCCCTCGAAACGACAAGAAACGGTTCCGCATCCGGCTGTCGCCGGACACGGAACCGTTTCTTGTCGCCCCGAGGCCCTCAGGCGTACCCGTTTTCAGGTTTGCGGGTCGTCGTGAGCCTTGTGGGGGGAAGGCCGTCGGGCCTCCGAAAGGCGTCACCGGGGAACGTCCACCGCGGTTCGGGCCGCCGCGCCTCCGCTGCCGTCAGCCGCCCCGTTTATGAACGTCTTTGAAGAGGAAGGGGGGAGGTTTGGAGGGGGGAGGGAGAAACTTTCTTCAGAAAGTTTCTCCC
>PPYF01115573.1_pt1 | contig 10513 bp, 5 predicted proteins | sample 1559871 | NCBI WGS metagenome assembly PPYF01 (sample SAMN08240021, study PRJNA423297) | Human gut metagenome, whole genome shotgun sequencing project.
GAATGTGCGGCGCGATGATGTTCGGCGAGTGCGGTACGGGTAGAAACAAGGTCGTTCATCATTATTATAAGTGCGCCACCGCGAAGCGTTTCAAGACCTGCAAGAAAAAGACCGTCCGTAAAGAGTGGCTGGAAGATTTGGTCATAGCTGAAACCATGAAGCTGATTCAGGACGATGCCGTGATTGATGCCATCGTTGCGGAAGTGATGGAGTTGCAGGATCAGGAAAACACCACTCTCCCTTTGCTGGAAAAGCAGATGCGCGAGGTAGAGAACGGCATTGAAAATATGCTGAACGCCATTCAAGCAGGTGTGCTGACCAACTCCACCAAATTACGTTTGGAAAAGCTGGAAGCCCAGCAGAAAGAGCTTGAAGTTCGGATTGCCGAAGAAAAAATCGCTCGGCCACGGTTAAGCGAAAATCAGGTTCGTTTCTGGCTGACCCGGTTCCGCAAGCTCGACCCGAACGTAAAAAGCCACCGGGAGACGCTTATCAACACATTCGTGAACGCCGTTTATCTTTATGATGAAAAAGTTTTGATTACATTCAACTACAAAGACGGCACAAAAACCATCACTTTCGATGAAATCGCCGCCAAAGATGCCCCAGAGGGCAATGGTTCGGATTTCGTCGTGGCTGCTGCGGCAGCGCTGACCGCCTGCGGCGGCAAGACCGAGGCTGACAAGGGCAGCAGCCAGAACGGCAAGATCCAGATCACCTTTTACCTGTGGGACCGCTCCATGATGAAAGAGCTTACTCCGTGGCTGGAACAGAAGTTCCCGGAGTATGAGTTCAACTTCATTCAGGGCTTCAACACCATGGACTACTACCGCGACCTGCTGAACCGTGCGGAGCAGCTGCCGGACATCATCACCTGCCGCCGCTTCTCCCTGAACGATGCGGCTCCTCTGGCAGAGTACCTGATGGATCTGAGCACGACCGAGGTTGCAGGCACCTTCTATTCCAGCTACCTGAACAACAATCAGGAGCCGGACGGTGCGATCCGCTGGCTGCCCATGTGCGCCGAGGTGGACGGCACGGCTGCAAATGTCGATCTGTTTGCTCAGTACAATATCCCTCTGCCCACCAACTACGCCGAGTTCGTGGCGGCCATTGATGCCTTTGAGGCTGTCGGCATTAAGGGCTATCAGGCAGACTGGAGATATGACTACACCTGTCTGGAAACCATGCAGGGCTGTGCTGTCCCGGAGCTGATGAGTCTGGAGGGCACCACATGGCGCATGAACTACGAGAGCGAGACCGAGGACGGCTCCACCGGTCTGGATGATGTGGTGTGGCCGAAGGTCTTTGAAAAATACGAGCAGTTCCTCAAGGATGTGCGGGTGCAGCCCGGTGACGATCGGTTGGAGTTGAACCCCATTGCCAAGCCTTTCTATGCGCGGCAGACCGCCATGATCCGCACCACGGCAGGCATAGCGGATGTAATGCTCGACCTGCACGGCTTTAACGCATCCATTCTGCCCTATTTCGGCGAGACCGCCAATGATAGCTGGCTGCTGACCTACCCCATGTGTCAGGCAGCAGTTTCCAACACGGTAGCACAGGACGAGGCAAAGCTGGCTGCTGTGCTGAAAGTCCTTGGGGCCGTGTACAGCGCAGAGGGGCAGAGCAAGCTGGCCGCTGGCGGCGCGGTGCTCTCTTATAACAAGGAGGTAAACATCACCTCCTCCACCTCTCTGGAACACGTTGCGGATGTCATCAGCGCAAATCATCTGTATATGCGTCTGGCCTCCACCGAGATCTTCCGCATTTCGGAAGATGTGGGCCACAAGATGATCACCGGCGAATACGATGCCAAGGCCGGATACGAGGCGTTCAACGAGCAGCTTGTCACCCCCAAAGCAGACCCCGAAACCGAGATCCTGTTCACCCAGAATACCGCATACTCCATCGACATGACCGACCACGGCAGCGCTGCGGCTTCCTCGCTGATGACCGCCCTGCGCACCACCTATGATGCGTCTATCGCAATCGGCTACTCGCCGCTGGTGTCCACTTCCATCTACTGCGGCGATTACAGCAAGCAGCAGCTTTTGTGGGTGATGGCAGGAAACTACGCCGTTTCGCAGGGAGAATATACCGGTGCAGAGCTGCGGCAGATGATGGAGTGGCTGGTGAATGTAAAGGACAACGGTGCAAACCCCATCCGGCACCGGAATTATATGCCCGTGACCAGCGGCATGGAATACAAAGTGACCGAATACGAGCAGGGCAAGTTCCGTCTGGAAGAACTCACCGTCAATGGTGCGCCGCTGGACGATACGGCCACCTATACCGTATTTGTGGCGGGCACCGATGTGTGGATAGAGAACGAGGTCTACTGCAGCTGCCCCATGCCGGAAAACCTGAAGACCAAGCGAACGGAATATGCCATTGAAGGGGCAGACAGCCGCTCCTGCCTGAAGGATTCGCTGGCGGTCAGCAAGCAGTTCCCCGCCCCCTCCGAGTATCTGACCATTGTACAGGGAGAATAAGCTCTTGAAGAACGAAACTAAGATGCAACGCTCTGTAAAAAGCCGTATCCTCGCGGTCATAGCAATGCTGCTGCTCGGCATCAGCATTCTGACGAGCCTCGTTGTCTTTACGGATTTTATGGAGCACACCATCTACGAGGAAAGCACTGCACACCTTACCGAGATCTATCATCAGGCAAACCAGACCCTCTACAATAAGGTATCCTTCAACTGGGGCGTCATGCGGATGTGGGCGCCCTATCTGGAAAGTGCGCAAAGCGATGCCGATGTCTGCTCTTTCCTTTCACAGGCAAAGGGAGAATACCATTTTACAGACTTTTTCTTCGTTTCGCGGGATGGCTCCTATGTCACACTGGATGGTGAACGAGGCTATCTTGATCTGGGTCGGACGCTGTCGCAGCTGATTCTGGAGCAGCAGCCTATCGTGGCAAACTCGGTCGTGCCGGACAAGCCGGAGATCATGGTGTTTGCAGTCCCCACGGAAAAAGGCAGCTATCAGGGCTTTGATTACGAAGCCATTGCCATCACCTATAACAACAGGGATCTGGTGGACTCCCTGAAGATCTCTGCCTTTGAAGGGCACGGCAGCACCTTTGCGGTGCTGCCGGATGGCCGTGTGGTACTGGACAGCAGCAGCGCGGACATGAGCGGTGTGCACAATATCCTTGCCCTGCTCAAAAACTCGGCTGGTTTTACGGCAGAACAGGTCGATGCCCTGCAAGATTCTTTTGCTGCCGGGGAGGGCGGCAACCTTGAGTTTTCCATCAATGGCGTCGGCTATTACATGGTTTATGGTTCTGCCGCCTTCCAGAACTGGACGATCCTTGGCATTGCTCCCAAAAGCGTTGTGAACGCCAATATGAACCGGCTGCAATACACCACCATGGCCGTGATGAGCGGTATAACGGGTATGCTGGCTGTTGCCGCTCTGCTGCTGGTGGTGCAGAGCAACCGGCAAAAGCTGCGGAAAAAGGACCAGCAGCTGCTGGCACGCGAGGAGTTGTTCTCGAACCTTTCCCGCAATGTGGACGACGTGTTCCTGATGATCGACACCGAAACCAGCAAGGCGGAATACGTCAGCCCCAATGTCCAGCGCATTCTGGGCCTCTCCCCCGAGGCGGTGCAGGAGGATCTCCACGTTCTATACCCTGCCGGAGACGACAGCGGTGCATCGCGGCTGGAAAGTCTGATGCAGATGGAACAGGGCGTCCAGCAGGAATGGGAATGTGAATTTGTCAATCAGGAGACCGGTGAGCCTCGCTATCTCCATGTGACCGGCTTCCTCAATGATGTGCAGGGCGCAAGAAAGTGCATCGTGGATATGTCCGACCGCACGGGCGAGCACCAGACCACGCTGGCTGTGGAAGCCGCACTGGAAGTAGCCGAAAAGGCCAGCAAAGCCAAGACCGACTTCCTCTCCAATATGTCCCACGACATCCGCACCCCCATGAACGCCATCATCGGCATTACTACCCTGATGAAAAACGAGCTGCACCAGCCGGAAAGGCTGGCCGAACATCTGGGCAAGCTGGAAACTTCCGGTCGGCTGCTGCTGGGCATCATCAACGATATTCTGGACATGAGCCGCATCGAGAGCGGCAAGACCACCCTGAACATCGAAAAAATGAACATTTCCCAGCAGGTCAGCCAGCTGGACAGCATTATCCGGCAGCAGGCCAGCCAGCGCAGCCAGACCTTTACGGTGGAGACCCATATGCAGCACGAAAACGTGCTGGCCGACCCCAACCGTCTGAATCAGGTGCTGATGAACATCCTCTCCAATGCGGTCAAGTACTCGGCATGGCTATCACCAAGAGCATCATAGACCTGATGGGCGGCACCATCCGGGTGGAGAGTGCCACCGGCAAGGGCACCCGCTTCGAGGTCGTTCTGGAATTTCCCATCGACGCCGAGGCGGACAAGGTGCAGACGGCGCCGGCTCTCCCGGAGGAGGCCGAGGCCGTCTCGCCCCTGTCCGGGATGAACTTCCTCTGCGCCGAGGACAACGCCATCAACGCCGAAATTCTGGAGCTGCTGCTGGAGACCAAGGGTGCGCGCTGCACCATCTGCTCCAACGGTCAGGAGATCGTAGACACTTTCGCCAGCGTCAAGCCCGGCGAGTACGACATGATCCTGATGGACGTGCAGATGCCCGTCATGGATGGCCTCGAAGCCACCCGGCGCATCCGCAGCGGCGAAAATCCGCTGGGACGCACCATCCCCATCCTTGCCATGACCGCCAACGCATTCCTTGAGGATATGCAGAAGAGCCGGGACGCCGGGATGGACGAACATCTGTCCAAGCCCGTGGACATCAACGCACTGGAGCAGACGGTAAAGCGCTTCCGCGTTACCCCCCCCCCGAAAATAAATAGTGGAATCGCACGGTTTCGTAGATGGCCGACACTCACGACCTAGCAGGGCCGCCCATTTGCGGCCCAGCTCTTTTTTTGTGAGAGAGCAATCATGATGAATCAAAGTATTGGATGGTATTGCGTATGGAACAACAGCCAAATAAAATCCAGCCTATGCTGCTATCGGCACTTGCCCAATTGAGCACCTGCCTGATCGTCTGGAATTTTCATATTCCAAATCCAAATATCCTGCTTTTTGTTGTTCTTTCTGCTGTGCTCGTGAAATACGGCTATGCAGCAGGAATCGTAAGCGGCCTCATTGCATTCCTATACTCCGCGTTTTTCTTTTCTACCGACCACAGCTTTTTTCTTTACACCTCTTTGAACCTTCAAAAGCTCATCGTGATCGGCCTTGGTATCGCTGCGAACATTCTGCTGATCGGTCGCCTGCAATGGCAGTTCGAGCGCTCCAGCATGGAAGAGATGCAGGCCGAAGCCGAGGAAAAGCTTCAAGAAACAACAGAGAGCTACCGTGCAAAACTTTACTACGATGTCCTGACTGGCGCATACAACCGCCGCTACTATGAGGATATCGCATCCCGTATCGTCGGCCCCGCAGGCATCGCGCTGATGGATGTGGACGATTTCAAAATCTGCAACGACACCTATGGACATTACGCCGGTGATATGGCGCTGAAAGCGGTAGCCGCCGCCATCCGCTCCTGCATCCGGGATTCCGACCTGCTCATCCGCTACGGCGGGGACGAGTTCCTGCTGGTGCTGCCCGGCATTCCGAGCGACATCCTGCAAGCCAAGCTGGAGCAGATCAGAGCCGCCGTGCAGCAGGCTACTGTACCCGGTTATTCGCATTTTCGCCTCTCGCTGAGCATCGGCGGAACGATGCAGGCCATCACCGACCCGATGGAGAATGCGGTTCGCCGGGCAGACCGGCTGATGTATCAGGCAAAGTGCCGCAAGAACGCCGTCATGGCGGAGGTTCCGGGGCATAGTCTTGCAGCGCTGGAAAAACTTTTACAGAATAAGTCGCAGATCTTACTTGTGGATGACTCCGCAATGAACCGCATGCTGCTAAAGGAGATCCTGGGCGGCGATTACAGCATTCTTGAAGCAGAAAACGGACAAGAATGCCTGGAAAAAATGCAGGCGGAGGCCGGGAACATCGCACTGGTGCTGCTGGACATCAACATGCCGGTCATGGATGGCTTCGAGGTGCTCAAGGCCATGAACGCCAACCACACCATCGAGGACATCCCGGTCATCATGATCTCCAGCGATGACTCTAACGCTGTAATTCGGAAGTCCTATGAACTAGGCGCGAGTGATTATGTCAATCGACCTTTCGATGCACGCATCGTATACCGCCGCGTGACCAACACCATCAAGCTGTATGCCAAGCAGCGGCGGCTGGTGAAGATGGTGTCCGACCAGATCCGCGCCCGCGAAAATAATACGGATACGCTGGTGGGTGTGCTGAGCCATATCGTAGAATTCCGCAACGGCGAAAGCGGTGCTCATGTGCGGCATATCCGTATCATCACAGAAATGCTGCTCCACCGCCTATTGGAGATCAGCAACAACTACTCGATTTCTGCAGAACAGCAGGATCTGATTCCGCTGGCCTCTACCCTGCACGACATCGGCAAAATCGGGATCGACGAAAAGATCCTCAACAAGCCCGGCAGGCTGACCCCGGAGGAATTTGAGGTCATCAAGACCCACAGTATGCTGGGCGCGGAGATGCTGCAAAAGCTGGAAAATTTCGGCGAGGAGCCGCTGCTGCAGACCGCCTATGAGATCGCCCGCTGGCACCACGAGCGCTGGGATGGCCGGGGCTACCCGGATGGGCTGAAGGGCGACGACATCCCCATCAGCGCACAGCTGGTCGCGCTGGCCGACGCGTACGACGCCCTGACCAGCGAGCGCTGCTATAAAAAGGCTTTCTCCCACGAGAAAGCGGTGCAGATGATCCAGAACGGCGAATGCGGCGTGTTCAACCCGCTGCTGCTGCAATGCCTGACGGACACACAGGACGAACTGAACGAAAAACTGCATCCGCAGATGCAGGAAAAACAGGAGAAGGAATGAAACACAGAATCTCACGCCGTGCCTTTCTGCGCGGGTGCGGGCTGCTGGCGGCCTCTGCGGCCGCCGGGGGCCTGACCTCCTGCGGAGAGACGAAAGCGAAGGACGGCGGCCTCCCCCAGATCGTTGTGGGAAGCGACACCTATCCTCCCTATATTTATCTGAACAACGACGGCGTTCCCGCCGGGATCGATGTGGAGATTGCCACCGAAGCGTTCCGCCGCATGGGGTATTCCACCCGGTTCGAGCCGATCGACTGGGAGCAGAAGACCACCCTCGTGGAGAGCGGTGCCATCGACTGCATCTGGGGCTGCTTTTCCATGGAGGGGCGCGAAGCGCTCTACCACTGGGCCGGACCTTACATGGTGAGCCGTCAGGTGGTCGCCGTGAATGACGACAGCAGCATCCAGTCCCTCAGCGACCTTGCCGGAAAGAGCATCGCCGTCCAGAGCACCGGCAAGCCGGAGGAGCTTTTTCTCAGCGGCTCCGACCCCCGCCTCCCGCAGGGGGTCGATGTGTTCAGCATCGAAGACCGCAGCGTCCAGTATGCGCTGCTGGGCTGCGGCTACGTGGACGCCATCGCCTCCCATGAGACGACCATCCTGCAATATATGAAGGACAACTCCGTGGCGTTCCGCATCCTGTCCGAGCCGCTGCTCGTCACCGGGCTGGGCGTGGCCTTTGCAACGAACGACAGCCGGGGGCTGGACAGCCAGCTGAACGATACCTTTGCGCAGCTGCGCGAAGACGGCACGCTGGAGCAGATCGTCGGCAAATATCTCGAAAACCCTTCGCAGTATCTGGAGGTGGACGCCATTGGAACATAAAAATAAGCCCACTCCGGCTGCGCGGATCTGGGCGCTCTATCTGATCGTCGGCGTGCTCTTCATGGCAGGCGTCGTCTTTTTCTCGAACTGGAAAGCGCTGTGCACAACGGAAGAGCGCTTTTGCCAGATCCTCAATTTTGTCAAATCGCAGTCCACCCGCTACGAAAAATACAACGATACCGTTGCAGCGAAGACCCTTCGCCGCACAGCGGTCTCGGTGCAGGCGCTGGTCGATGACCCCGCGCTGGACTTCTCCGACCCGCAGTGCCTGAAAAAGGAAGCCGAACGGCTCTGGCTCACCGGCATCTCCGTCCTTGACCCGGAGGGCACGCTCCTCTGCGAGTATACCGCGAACGGGATCGGCTATGCCCGGTTTGGCGACCAGCTCAGGACCGATGCCGCTCTGGATGTCTTCCGCTACCCGCAGAAGACCTATATGAAGCGCGTCCTGCTGGAAGACGGGTCTGTCGTGGATGTGACGGCACACCGGGCAGGCAGCGGCGCGGCCATCCTGCTCACCTATCGGTACACTCCGGCGGCGCTTGTCGAAGGGACGGCGCTGTCGGTCCAGAGCATTCTGGATGGCTACCCGGAAGAGACCAGCGGCACCCTGTTCATCGTGCAGAACAATCAGGTCATCGCCTCCAACCGCCCGGAGCTGATCGGGCAGGACACCACGGACAGCCCGACGGTACAGGAGATCCGCAAAGTCGGGGTCGCGGAGATGCTGACCCACACCCGCGGCTGGGACGGCTCCGGCTCCTATTTCGGGATGTACAGCCACGGGCGTACCTTTGACCTCTATGCGTATACAGATGGCAGAACGATCTTCCGTGCGTCCGTCTCCACCATCCTGATGGCACTGGCCGGTTATATCCTGCTCGTGGTCGTCCTTCAAACGCTGCGCAGGCGCTCGGCACAGGAGATGGAGCAGCAGAAAAAGGAGCAGGAGAAGAAGTATCAGGCCCAGCTGGAGGAGCAGAACCGCAAGCTGGAGATCGCGCTCCAGCACGAGGGGGCGGCAAACCGCGCCAAGCGGGAGTTCCTGTTCAACATGAGCCACGACATCCGCACCCCGATGAACGCCATCATCGGCTTCACCTCTCTGGCTGCGACCCACATCGACAACCGGGAGCAGGTGTTGGACTACCTGAAAAAGATCTCCACTTCCAGCCAGCACCTCCTCTCCCTCATCAACGATGTGCTGGATATGAGCCGCATCGAGAGCGGAAAAGTAAAGCTCGAGGAGCGCGCGGTGCATCTGCCGGATCTCGTCCACGATGTACGCTCCATCATCCAGCCCAATGTCTCGGCCAAGCGGCTGTCGCTCTTCATCGACACCATGGATGTGGAGAACGAGGACATCATCACCGACCCGCTGCGGCTGAATCAGGTGTTGCTGAACATTCTGTCCAACGCCATCAAGTTCACCCCCACCGGCGGCACGATCAGCCTCCGCATCGCCCAGAAGAACGATGCGCCCACCGGGCGTGCCCGCTATGAGTTCCGCATCAAGGACAATGGCATCGGCATGAGCGCGGAGTTCCAGAAGCACATCTTTGAGGAGTTCAGCCGGGAGGAAAGCTCCACCGTCAGCGGCATTCAGGGCACCGGCCTCGGAATGTCCATCACCAAGAACATCGTGGACCTGATGGGCGGCACCATCGCCATCGAGAGCGAGCCGGGCAAGGGCAGCGAGTTCATCGTGGACCTCTGCTTTGCACGCTGTGAGCAGAAGGTGGAGCAGCGGCAGCTCCCGCAGCTGGAAGGGTTGCGCGCACTGGTGGCGGACGACGACACCGACACCTGCCTGAGCGTCAGCACCATGCTGTCCAAGATCGGGATGCGGCCGGAGTGGACGATCTCCGGCAAGGAGGCGGTGATCCGCACCAAGTACGCGGTGGAGCGGGGTGATGAATTTAGCGTCTACATCATCGACTGGCTCATCCCCGATATGAACGGCATCGAGATCGTGCGTCAGATCCGCAAGGTGATCGGGCACAACTGCCCCATCATCATCCTGACCGCCTACGATTGGGCCGACATCGAGGAAGAAGCCCGCGCTGCTGGAGTGACCGCCTTCTGCGAGAAGCCGCTGTTCCTTTCCGAGCTGCGCAAGATCCTGTCTGAGCCGTTCTCTGCCGAGGTGTCTCCCCGCCTGCCGGAACCGAATGCTTCCGCCTTTCAGGGGAAAAAGCTCCTGCTGGTGGAGGACAACGAGCTGAACCGCGAGATCGCAATGGAGTTTCTGACGGAAGCGGGCTTTGTGGTGGATTCTGCCGAGGACGGCGCGATCGCCGTCCAGAAGATGGAGCAGGCTGCGCCCGGCCAGTATGACCTGATCCTGATGGACATCCAGATGCCCAACATGGACGGCTACGAGGCGACGCGGCGGATCCGCGCCCTGCCGGATGCGAAAAAGGCCGGCATCCCCATCTTTGCCATGACGGCGAACGCCTTTGAGGAGGACCGCCAGAACGCGCTGAAGGCCGGCATGAACGGCCACATCGCAAAGCCGCTGGACGTCCCCCGCCTGCTGAGCATCCTTGCCGATGCACTGAAATGACCCTGCGCTCCGGGGCGCAAAAGCAGCCCTCCGCGCTCCGAAGTGCTGCAAAAACCGTATAACAAAGGAAAAAGCCCGATGGTTTCAATGAACCATCGAGCTTTTTCTTGGCGGAGTAGGAGGGATTTGAACCCTCGCGCCGTTGTTTAGACGACCTACGCCCTTAGC
>PPYF01221200.1_pt1 | contig 10512 bp, 7 predicted proteins | sample 1559871 | NCBI WGS metagenome assembly PPYF01 (sample SAMN08240021, study PRJNA423297) | Human gut metagenome, whole genome shotgun sequencing project.
GTAATAATCTATTCTATATACTGTATTATTCCTGTCAATCCACTCGACTCTGCTGACCATTCTTTTCTCTATCGGATTCTTAAAATAGATGTTTGCCTTTTTGGTTTTATTATCATATATAGCACCATTTAGACCATCTGCACGAACACTCCAATATTGAGGGATATCTATGAATGCATAATACCTGTCTTTTTCCTTAAGCACATCGTTTTTTTCAGATATGCCACAAAACAAATCTATGGCTTCTATTGTTTTGCATTCTTTAAATCCCACATTTTCTGCCAGCTCTATTATATTTTTCTCAAACTTACCTAATTCATCAGTAATAAAAATCATAGGGCAAACCCACCCTCTGTATAATGTAAAAACCTCTGTGTTATAAAATAATTCTCGCCATTTTCTAATCCGGCATTTGCAAGTATTTCTAATCCATTACTATCGTCCGCATCCGCTGAAACTATATAGACCGTATTATCATCACAGATAATCTCATTCTCCTTTAAATGCTCATGCCATTCACAGCTATCGAATTTTCTATTTAATAGCCTCATTGCATTCCTTATAGAGCTATTCTCTCCACCATAGAATACGAGTCGTATATTGTTTTGAGTAGCTTTTTTTAGCAGCTTCTCCAGCATAGCTGTTCTATCCACAATTCTGCCCATAGAATTACACAATAAGCCATCCTCCATCTGCTCTCCCCATGGGGTTCTCAGTATTGTGAAATAGCAGGCTCTGTCAATTTCATTATTTGTATGCAGCATCAACAAGGTTGCAGCATAATGATATATTTTTTTCTCTGCTTTCTCATTATTTTTTCTTGCCTCATCAATAAAATAATTCCATTTTTCATCTATCAATAAGGTTTTTCCGCTGAATATGGCATTTAAAGCATCCTGGTCAGGAAGCCATGTTCGTGGATTATCGCTCAGATAATCCATAACCTGTTGAAACAGGCTTCCATTTTTCCTGATATTGTCAAGATTCATGCAAAGAACACCTGCATTAAAATATCTGTCTCGACTTGTCTGCCCTGCTGCTACAGCGTATGGAGTTCCCCAATTTCTTATTGTCGAACAATCCTGAGCAGCCGCCAGACAGTAATTATCTATATTTAGGTTCCATAATTCTTCAATATCTGTATTTACAAATAAATCAGAGTCCAAATATATTATTTTTTTTAAATCCGGCATAATATCGGGCAACATAATTCTGAACATTGTTCCAATTGCAAATCTATTCATTGAATCAGCAAACGTGCCAAAAACGTCCGAATTAAAATGATGAAATTCTATATCATTTCCACTATTATCAGCAATAAGACTCAGCTTATTTTTATTTATTTCGTTCAATGTGTCATCATGTAATATATGAAAAACTATTGGCGCTTTTGTGTTTTCAACAATGGATTGCATCGTTGTTCCAGCCCAGACACTGTAATTTCCATCCTTATCATGTATACCAAGACAGATATGCATTGCATTATCCAAAAAGTATGCATTATCCATTTTTTTCGCAGTTACTCTCAGCCTTGACATTCTTTTCAATACCACATCATCTGAAAAAAACTTCACATATGGATTATTAAATATATCCGGTTCACTCTTTAAAAACTCTTCTTTGCAAATATCCAGTTCCCTATTCATAAAGGTTTCTATTCTACTATATGGCTCAATATATTGGTGCCATAACAAAAATGTCTGGATTTCACAATAACACTGCTCAATTACATTTCCCAGTTCTGCTTTTCTACTTTGAATAGCCTGCCTTATATGATCCATAATAATCTTAGCATCCCGGATCTTTGCATTGCTAATTTCAGAACGTATAATGCCCTCTGTATTCTCAAAGTAATAGTATAATGTCGATTGCACCTTACAATATTTCTTTGCAAGTAACACACAAAGCATAGAAAAATGTGTATCCTCATAATATACATCTTCTATAAATCTTAGATTATGTTCTATTATAAATTTGGTTGAGTATAGCTTTGCCCATGCTGTTACATTAGTAAATCCGGTCAGACCTATAATGAGATTTTTCCTATTATCAACATTATCCAAATCAAGCCTTTGAATTTCAAAATCATTTACTTCTAATACATTTGGCTTATCTGCTTTAAAGCACGATACACCACACTGTGCCACATCATAATCGTCCTCTGTCATTCTGTCATACAGCACCCTGAGCATATCCGGATGCACATAATCGTCCGCATCCACAAATGTGATATATTTGCCGGTGCAGATATCCATTCCCAGATTACGTGCACCGCCACACTTTCCTTTTTTCTGTATTTTAAGAGATATAACATTCTCCGGGTATTGTCTTTGTAAGGATTCTAATATAGACCATGTATTGTCTGTTGATAAATCATCTATGAGTATCACTTCGAGATTTTCAAAGCCATATGTCTGGCTGTAAATTGAATCAAAGCATCTCATAATATATTTTTGCACATTGTAGCATGGAATAATTACTGATATCTTGTCTTTACCATTCATAACATTTTCTCCATAATATATAAAATAATCAAATTAAATCTTCCTCTAATTATGTAACAGCACCTTGCAGCTTTTCCAACTAATTTGTACTATTCCCTTTACAACTCACAAACTATACTGTTCACATGACATTTCTCTGCGGCTCTCGGATTTTTCTTTGCGAACTGGCGGTTGATTCTCTTTTTCACTATCTCGCAGTCCTCACGCTTTAATCCGATTAGCATGATAAGAAACTGCACCTTTCCATACGAGGTATATATGTCACTGTAGCGGATTGATTCACCGACGCACTTCTTGAGCTGCCTTGAATACTTGTTCATCTTTGTCTCGCCCTGTACCTGTCTGCCTTCCTCGTCCTCCAGAGTACAGAGCATGAGATATACAGGTACCCTTGTGCGCTTCATAATACGGATGGACGCCTGGTATATTCCCTTGAATACCGGATAGCTGCAGAAATATCCGCCTCTTTCCGTTTCCTCCTGCTCGTTCATGCCCTCCTGGATGTTTTCCAGTATCTCATGTGCATGATTCATCTGATTACTGTATTTCTCAAGGATTTCCAAGAGTCTTGAAGATGGATAAATACCACACTCCCTGAGATAATAGTCCACGACATCCGTGTATAACTCTTCCGCCTCATCATAGCGCCTGGTCTCTACCATCGCCTCCATGATGAGCTCCTCCCACTCATTGAACGGGTCGACCTTTGCCGCATATACTCCGATCTTCTCCAGTCCCTTGAATTGTTTTCTCTTTCGCAGTATGTACGCAGCTTCATTTATGATTTTCTCAAACATGGTGTGATAGCGTCTGGCCTCCTGTGCTATCCACGTCTCGCCTGTATATGCCGCCAAAAACTCTCCCTTGTACAGATATAGTGCTTTTACGTACAGCTCAAGCATATTGTCTTCTATTTCCTTTATCCGCTCATCACACACTGTCTCTGCACTCTCCGGTTCCTGTGGCATCTGCTTTTCCAGTGCACAGGCCTCGTTATAGAGCTTCTCAAACTCTGCTGCATCCTCTTCTATCTCTATATCCGGAGTCCAGTAATATATGCCTCCCTCCAAATATATGAGGTTCTTTCCCGGCAGTCCGAGCTGTGCGAGCTTTTGCTTTGTCTTGTATACAATAACTCTTAGTGCCGTGTGAGGTGCATCTATATCACGCTCACCGATTACTATTTCCTCGAGCTTATCCTTTGCTATTCCGCAGTCAGAATAGTGTATCAAAGCCTGCATCATGCGGTTGAACTGGCTTTCCTTATGCATTTTTTCCGCCACAAATGGTGCTCCGTTATAGTCCATTCTGAAATTGCCAAACATCTGTACCTTGATTTTATGCGTCATAGGTGCCTCTCTTCCCGAGTTTTATAAACCTGCTTATTATAGAATTCATATTATCATTGACTCATATATTCAGCTAGTTTTTAACTAAACAAATTAATCTAATTATCATTATACATCAATTCCGCGCATGGCAATAACAACGACAATTTACACAAAAAGTGTCAAAACTCGTACTTGACAAATCGTAAGATATATGATATCTATTCGAAGCCAGAAATAAAAAAAGATCCTGCAAGAAAATCTCACAGGATCCGGCTATTTCTGATATATTAAATCAGATATGTTAAATCAAATATTAAATTAGAAAATAGCATTTACAATTGTTGAACCAATGGCTGTTGCAAGGAATGCCAGTCCACACACAAGTGGAAGCTTGTTGTCATCCTCTTCTATTGCCCTTACTCCAAAGAATATGCTTACATATCCTACTACACCAGCAAATGTATGCAGCCAGCCGCTCACATTGCCAAAGAACTGGAATGGGATTATGTCGATGATTGCTGCCACAAGGATAATCGGAAGGTATACTGCATCATACAGACATGCTGCTGAAAGTGTCTGTGCAAATGTCACCTTTTTATCCTTCTGCACTGCGTTTAATACAACCAGAATGACTGCTGCCAGAATGAGTACTCTCACTGCCTCTCCTACGATTCCTGAGAAGATTCCCTCAAAGAAGCTCGCCGGGTAAAATGAGAATCCAAAGCCGCCTATGCTGCCAATTACGCTTGATAACAGATATACTACAGACAGCACTACCTCTACTATGGCAAATAAGCCAATAAATATAAAGCCTGATGCCATATTTGCATTCTTTACAAAGTCTGCTGCAGCCTGTGCCGGCTTCTTAACAAGACCCTTGTAGAATGTGATGATAGATGCCACATTCTTGTCATTCTGCAGCTGCTGTCCTGCTGCACTCACCTGCTGTGTGAAGTTATCAAACGCCTGCGACTGTGCGCTGCCCTGTGGCTGTCCGTTGAACTGTCCCTGTGGCTGTCCATTGAACTGTCCCTGTGGCTGTCCGTTGAACTGTCCCTGTGGCTGTCCATTGAACTGTCCCTGTGGCTGTCCGTTGAACTGTCCCTGTGCGTTGCCCTGCGGCTGTCCGTTAAACTGTCCCTGCTGTGCTGCATTATCTGCCTGTGCATTGTTGTCCTGTGTCTGATTTGGTGCCTGTGGCTGTGCCTGCTGACGACATGTGCATACCTCATCATCAGCTAACTGCCTGCCACAATTTGTACAGTATTTCATAACTGAAACCTCCTTAAAATAATTAATAAACTGCTGATAATTATATTAGCATTTCGGATATTTAATAGCAATATTTATTTGATATTTATTTCATATTATATTATGATTATTTATAATCATTCACATTCTACAGAGGAATAAACATGCCACAAACACTTAATATAGCTGTATGCGAGGACGAAGCTGCAGAGACCGTGCTGCTTTGTGATATTCTCAACCACAGCGATATCCAAAATACATACACTGTCTTTACGGATGCAGATTCTTTTCTTGCCTCATATGAGTACGGAAAGTATGACCTGCTGCTCATGGATATATACATGAAAGATTCCATGACCGGCATCGAGGCAGTCTCTATAATCCGCGAGACAGATGCCGATATCCCGGTTGCTTTCATCACAACAAGCACGGAGCATGCCTTGGAAAGCTACAGGCTGTCTGCCATCGGCTATATCGAAAAGCCGGTTTCTGCAGCTGAGCTAAGTAACATTCTTCACCTTGCCATGCTGAAGAAATCCGATGCCCCATCTCTTTATGTGAAGAGAAACAAGAGTATGGAGAGGCTTGCCCTTTCTGATATCATGTACATAGAGCAGAGAGCCAGGCAGATTTTCATACATTTAAAAGAAAATGAGGAAATCAGCTGCTATGAGAAGCTTTCAGATCTTTCAGATCAGCTGCCCGCTGAGCTGTTTTTTCTGCCGCACAAAAGCTACGCGGTAAACCTGTCGTATGTCACACGCATTGATACTTCACTCAAATGCTTCGTGATGGCCGATGACACAAATATCCCTATCAAGAGAGAGCTCTCCGGCAAAGCCAAAAAGGCTCTGGAGAGATACTACTTTGATCACACCAGAGGGCTTAAATAAGGCACTTTCCTATTGATTTGATATGAGCTAGACTGTCAAAAGTAATACACTGCAAGGAGCCCGGATTATGAAAAAAATTAGCGCTATACGAAATATTCCCTATCTGACAATTATACTGCTTACACTGATTTGCATACTGCTTCTTTCATCAAAAAACATGATTATGAGCCAGGCGAGCTATCCTGAAGCCACTATCGTAAGTTCTGCATATGCCGTAGTGGAGGGCTCGGATTCAGATAAAGAAGAAATCACATTTCCACATACCTTTAAGCACCTTTCGCCGCGCACACATGTCACCGTCACAACACATATCAACCTGAACAAGGATGATCCAATCTACATAAAAACTGTCTATTCCCCTGCGAAGGTCTATCTGGACGATGACCTCATATATGAGTTTGGCAGGGCCGAAAACTATCCATCCTATATGAAGGATCCCGCAACCGAGGGGTACCTGATAGGCACTGACGGTCATTCAGGTGATACAGAGCTTCGCATAGAGTATCTGTCTCCTGTTACCAGAAGCTCGCTTACGGTATATTCTCCTATCTACGGAGCATACAAATCCTTATTTTTCACTCTGTTAAAGCTGAATAAATGGTCATTCTTTATAGCACTGCTTGAGCTTGCCGCAGGTGTTTTGTTTATATTTATCTCACTGATGCTTTTATACTACGATAAAGAGGTTTGCAAGATGATATTTCATTTTGGATTCTTCTCACTCATGGCCGGCATGTGGTCTATCGGCGAGTGCAACTATACAGGTGTCATAGTCAAAAACCCTACACTGCTATATCTGTGTGCTTTTATAGGGCTTTTCTCGCAGATGATTCCGCTGCTGTATTTCTGCAGGCTTGCAGTTGGTTTTAAGAATGACAAGCCAATTATAGTTATCGCGAAGCTCCTCACCGTGCTTGACCTTGTTGCTTGTGTCTTACAGCTTAGCGGTACGGTTGCACTATCCCAGAGCATGTACGTGTTCCATGTCATTCTGCCTCTCATACTTTGCTTCCTGACTGCATACATCATCCTTGAGGCTGTTCGTAGCCAAAACAGCAGGGCAAAACGGCTGATGGTTCCGGTATTCATACTGGCACTTGCTTCATGTGCTGAGATAATCAATTATCATTTAAAATTTGTGGCCTCATTGTCATTACTGTACCAGATTGGAACTCTGCTTTTCATTATAATCATGGGAATTATAATGGGGCTTAATATAAGCGATATGCTCATGATAAAACGTGAGAATGAAAGACTCATATTCGATATGAATCTCCTTGAGCATTCCCTGTTGGAGCAGAAGAAATATAATTCGCTCATCACAACAAACGAACAGCTTTTTAAGAAGCAGCGCCACGATCTGCGTCACCAGCTGGTTGCAATAAAAGGCCTCGCAAACACTGAAAATAAACAGCTGAATGAATACCTGGATGCCCTGATCCACAGCATACCATCTGCGCCTGCAAGCTATTGCGAAAACAGGGTAGTCAATTCCATTCTGTCATACTATAGTGCCATATGCAGAAATGAAAATATCGCTCTTGAGACAAAGCTTATTGTTCCGGAAACCGATGATGCGGCCTTGGACAATGACCTGTGCCTGGTATTTGGAAATCTGATAGAAAACGCTATAGAAGCCTGCAGACGCATGGATACTCTGGATTCTTCAGACGAAACACCATCACGTTTTATCCGACTGCATGCCCACGTACACTATAAGACACTTATTATTACTATGGACAACAGCTTTGACGGACATGTTACCATCCAAAACGGAAAATACCGTTCTTCTAAGAGGGACGACTATGGTATAGGTCTGTCATCCATCCGCTCTGTTGCCGGCAAATATGATGGTGACGTTGCATTTGAAGCAGCTGATGGTATATTTCAGTCATCAGTATACCTTCAAATATATAAATGACACATTAAAATCATTAATTTATATTAATGCTTCATACCTAAATTTCATTTTCAGAGCCCAACTAACTTATTGTATATAATGTATACATATGCTATAATAATAAAAGAATTTTGTGCATTATACACATATGGAGTTTTAATTTATGATAGAACACACGATATACAAGGAATTTATTGATAAAATTTCAGAATTATCAGACGGGATATATCCTATCATCACCGACCTGGATAATGACTTATCATACGTACCGGATAAGACAGCTGATTTTTTCGGCTTTGAAGCCGGCGAGCATACCTGCTTCTTTGAACAGCTGAGCTCTTGTGTCAACGACGTTGACCTGCCGGAATATAAGCAGGAAATCCGCTATCGCTTAAATGGCGAAAAACCGGATGATATATTTTATGTCCGCATGGGAAAGCATACCAAAGAATATATGATGGGATTTTATTCTGATATTTTTACCGGTGATGACGGACACCGCTACCATGTCCTCGTGCTCAGAAACGAAAATACCCTTCCGGATATCGACCCATATACATATCTTTATGGTCAGTCAAAGTTTGAAAGAGACATCAACGGCTATATCATGGAAAACAGGTCTGTAGCCATAATCGAGGTGGAGATAGGTCATATAGATGAGTTCAATATACTGTATGGTTCCAATTTCAACACTGCAATCCAGCGTGAGCTTGCGCTCAAGTTCATCGACATGATGGATGGCAGCACCGCTACCTACTATATGAATAATTGCAAGTTTGTATTTGTGGTAAAGGAAGCAGACCGTGCCTTGGCCAAGGCCTTCTATCAAAAAATTGCCGATACAATAAAGTCCATGTATTTCTTTAAATGCTTTAAATTTGAGTTTGATATATATGCTGCGTGTCTGATTCTCAAGGATTATGATGGTGATACCTCAACTGTCATCAGCAAGGTGGAATACACTCTAGACCGCGCGAAGGAGCTTCACAGCCCTGATTTGTTATTTTTCAATGATATGGTCAGGTTCAATGGCAGCTCGCATATAGATATCATGAAAATCATTCATCAGTCGGTTATCAATAGCTGTGATGGCTTTTTTGTAGAGTTTCAGCCCATTGTAAAGGCTTGCAATGGTGAAATAATGGGTGCTGAGGCTCTGGTTCGCTGGAAAAAGGAGCCTTTTGGCACGGTGCCACCCGGACTGTTTATCGACTGGCTTGAGGATACCCCGGCTATGTATGAGCTAGGAAATTATATCATGAGGACTGCAATAAGCTCAGCCAGTGAATTTGCAAAGATAAAACCGGGCTTTTTCATCAATGTAAATGCATCCTCAGAACAGCTTGAAAAGGAAAACTTTGTAAAAGATACTCTGGCAATTCTTAAAGAGTATGATTTTCCACCTTCACAGCTGTGGATAGAGATTACAGAGCGATGCAGAGATCTGCCTATATCTATGATAAAGAAAACCGTCACTGCATTCAGGGAAGCCGGAATCCACATCACTATGGATGACTATGGCACAGGAAGCTCTTCATCTCAGATGATGCTTGAACTTCCTGTAGAGGGTATCAAGATAGATATGTTCTTTGTTAAAGACATTCTCGAGGAGAAAAAGAAGCAGGCACTTGTAATCGGAATGATTAATTTTGCCAATGCCGCAGACTTAAAGATATGTATTGAAGGCATAGAAAATGATAGCCTTGAGAGCTATCTCAGGCAGTTCGACGTCACCTGTTTTCAGGGCTATCACTACTCTAGGCCTATCTGTCAGGATGAGCTCATGAAGCTTCTTATAAAGCCATAGCCCTGGATATTACTCAAGATTTTCCTTAAATACTGTCAGTGCTCCATTTTTCTTTAAAATCAGCATGACAATTGTTGCCACTATGCTTCCGGCCACTGTAGAGATAAGGAATGGCACTATGTATATAAACATGCCTTCCGGCTGAATAAGCATCACGTATTTTGCAAGAGGATACGCTGCCAGACCTCCGAGTATGCCTGTGCCAAGCGCCTCTGCAATACATGTCGGTATAATTTTTTTGCTGAATCTGTACATCAGTCCACAGCACAGAGCACCTACCATGCTTCCCGGGAATGCCATGAGGCTTCCAAGTCCTGTCAGGTTTCTGATGATACTCGCACAAAATGCCACACCGACACCCCATGCAGGTCCTAAAAATACTGCTGCGCATATATTTACCATGTGCTGTACAGGTGCACATTTGCTGCCGGCAACAGGGAAGCTTATTAAGCTTCCTGCTACAGCAACTGCCACAAGCACTCCTGCCATGGCAATCTTTCTGATTGAAAGAGTTCTTTTTTTAGTGTTCTTTTTACTTTCCATTACTACCTCACCTTAAAGTATACCGTAACTGTTTTGTACCTTCACAGTTGCGAGTCGTTTCTGTACTAAAAAGTTATAGTATATCAATATACTCTCCTGCAAGTGCCTTGTTCATGCTTCGCACAGCACAGAACTTACCGCACATACTGCATGCCTCGCTGTGGTCATCCTCAGGCAGACGGTCATCCCTGATAGCCTTAGCTGTCTCCGGATCAAGCGCACATGCAAACTGTGCATCCCAGTCGAGCACACGTCTGGCATCTGCCATCTTATCATCTATATC
>PPYF01306393.1_pt1 | contig 10509 bp, 9 predicted proteins | sample 1559871 | NCBI WGS metagenome assembly PPYF01 (sample SAMN08240021, study PRJNA423297) | Human gut metagenome, whole genome shotgun sequencing project.
ATGAAGTACAGACAGGATGGTGCAGAACAGGTGCTGTAATGTCTTATATGAATTATGGCATCAAACCGGATATTGTTTCCATGGCTAAAGCACTTGGCGGCGGAATGCCGATCGGTGCAATCTGTGCAACAGCAGAAGTTGCCAAAGCATTTACCGCGGGTTCTCACGGAACAACCTTTGGTGGACATCCGGTAAGCTGTGCAGCAGCACTTGCAGAAGTGAATGAACTTCTTGACAGAGATCTTGCAGGAAATGCAAAGAAAGTCGGCGATTACTTCGCATCCAAACTGGAAAAACTTCCGCATGTAAAAGAAGTAAGACATCAGGGCCTTCTGGTAGGTGTGGAATTTGATGATACCATTGGCGGGGTAGATGTGAAACATGGCTGTCTGGATCGAAAGCTTCTGATCACTGCGATCGGAGCACACATTATCCGTATGATCCCACCGCTTATCGTAACAGAAGAAGAGTGCGATAAAGCAGTTGCTATCATTGAAGATACGATCAAATCTCTGGAAAAATAAATACAGATAAAAGTGACAAGGGCGTCGCGGATCATCAGGGTATGGTTCGCGCGCCTTTTTTGTTACAGAATAAAAGTGTGGTTAAGAAAAAACGGTAACAAAAATTCGTGTGAGAGGAAATCGATATGAGACATCTGGTTATAACGATTGGCTGTGAATATGGAGCCAAAGGAAATGCCATTGGCAGAAAAATAGCGGAAGACCTCAATATCAAATTTTATAATCGTGATCTTGTCGATGAGATCATTGAAGAGGTCGGAATTCCGAAAGAGATCATGGAAAAAGTAGAGGAGGGCGGAACGATTGCCGGTAAAGGTGCAGAAGGCGATGTACGTGGCTCGTTTTCCAAGTATGCGGATCTGACTGACCGTGCGATCCATGTGCAGAAGCAGATCATACGAAAACTTGCAGAGAAAGAATCCTGCGTGATCATTGGCCGTTCCGCAGATTATATCCTGAAGGATACAAAAGATATTGATCTTTTAAGAGCATTTATTTATGCCCCGGATGAGGTACGTATCCATAATATTATGGAGAGTCACAACCTTTCTGAAAAAGATGCAAAGATCTTATTACTGGAAAAAGATAAAAGATACCATAAACGTCATCTGGCGCTGACAGGCAGCAACCGAGGCGACCGTCATAACCGGGATATTCTTATGAACAGCTCATATCTTGGAATAGAAGGAACTGCAGAATACCTGGAAGAACTGATCAGAAGAAAATTTGGAAGCGAGGAGGAATAAGACTATGGGACAGAAAAAATCAGAATTTGATAAAGTATTCAGTGCATGGGACATTCTTGTAATCGCTTTTGGCGCAATGATCGGCTGGGGCTGGGTTGTATCTTCCGGAACATGGATCGATGCCGGTGGTGTTGTCGGAGCAGCACTTGCCTTTGCAATCGGTGGTGTCATGATCTTCTTTGTTGGTCTTACCTATGCAGAACTTACCGCAGCCATGCCACAGTGTGGTGGTGAGCACGTATTCAGCTATAAGGCAATGGGACCTACCGGTTCCTTTATCTGTACCTGGGCGATCATTCTTGGATATGTAGGAGTTACCTGTTTTGAAGCCTGTGCGTTTCCAACGATCATCACTTATCTGTGGCCGGGATTTCTGAAAGGCTATCTTTATACAGTTGCCGGATTTGATATCTATGCTTCCTGGCTGATCGTTGCAATTATTGTTGCCTTCTTAATCATGATGATCAACATTATGGGAGCAAAAACAGCTGCTGTTCTTCAGACAGTTCTTACATGTATAATCGGTGGTGCAGGAATTCTTTTGATCGTAGCTTCTGTTATAAATGGTAATGTGGATAATCTTCAGGGACAGATGTTTATGGGTGAGACAACTGGTACCATGGCAAAAAATGTACTGAAAGTCGCAGTCATCACACCATTTTTCTTTATTGGTTTTGACGTTATCCCGCAGGCAGCAGAGGAAATCAATGTACCACTCAAAAAGATTGGTAAAATGATGATTCTGTCAGTTGTACTTGCAGTTGTATTTTATTCTTTTGTAATCCTTGCAGTTGGTTATGTTCTGAATCCGGAAGAGATTGCACTTTCGCAGAGTACAACAGGACTGGTAACTGCAGATGCGATGGCAAACGCCTTTGGAACCTCGGTGATGGCAAAGGTTATCATCGTAGGTGGTATGTGCGGTATTGTTACATCCTGGAACTCCTTTATGATCGGTGGTTCCCGTGCATTGTATTCTATGGCAGAATCTTACATGGTTCCGAAAGTATTTGCAAAACTCCATCCAAAGCACAAAACACCGGTCAATGCACTGATCCTGATAGGTATCCTTACGATGATCGCTCCTTTCGCAGGACGTGTCATGATGGTATGGATCTGCGATGCAGGTAACTTTGGCTGCTGTCTTGCATATTGTATGGTTTCACTCTCTTTCCTGATCCTTCGCAAAAAGGAACCGGATATGCCAAGACCTTATCGTGTACCGGCTTACAAATTTGTAGGTACAATGGCAGTGATCCTTTCCGGCTGTATGGTTCTGGTGTATTGTATCCCGGGTTCCGGCGGAACACTTATCATGCAGGAATGGATGATGGTAGGTGCATGGAGTCTCCTTGGTGTTGTATTTTATGCAGTCTGCAAAGTGAAATACAAAGAAAAATTCGGCAGCCTTATTGAGATCATTTCGGATGAAGATGCAGCATCTCTTATGCCGGAGGCTGATGATAAAGAACTGGATCTGGTTATTGATGCGGCAATTGACCGTGTACTTTCCAGAATGACGGCATAAGATCGGAAATATGGAGTTTTGAATGATATGATATAGTTATATAGAAGAAAAGAGGCTGATTAGTTATGGAAGCATTTGAATTTTTTATTCCACAGAATATTATGGTAGGTGCAGGAACGATGGCAAAACTTCCGGAATGTGCAAAAAAACTGGGTGGTTCCCATGCCATGCTGATTTCCGGCCCTACACTGCGAAAAATGGGAATTGTGGACAAAGCGGCTGATTATCTGAAAGAAGCTGGTATGAAAGTGGATATCTTTACGGATGTAGAGGCCAACCCGTCCGTGACGACTGTTGAAAAGGCTACAGAGGCATTTAAAGAAGCCGGAGCAGATTTTATCGTGGCACTTGGTGGAGGATCTCCGATGGATGTTGCCAAAGCAGTTGGTGTGACAGCAAAATTTGGCGGCAGTATCACAGAGTATGAAGGGGCACATAAAGTACCGGGCAAGATCATTCCGCTGATCGCGATTCCGACTACCGCAGGTACCGGATCAGAGGTGACTGCATTTTCTGTTATTACGGATCATAGCAGGGATTATAAGCTGACAGTATTCAGTTATGAACTTCTTCCATCATATGCAATCCTTGATCCGGAGCTTCTGACATCTGCGCCGGCTTCTGTGGCAGCGGCATGTGGAATTGATGCATTTATCCATGCGGAAGAGGCATATGTTTCTACCGCTGCATCACCATTCTCTGATGCCATGGCAGAAAAAGCCATGGAACTGATTGGAAAAAATATTCGCAGATTTGTTGCAAGACGTACAGATCTGGAAGCAGCAGAGGCCATGCTGACAGGGTCACTTTTTGCAGGAATTGCCTTTTCTTTTGCAAGACTTGGAAATGTGCATGCGATGAGTCATCCGGTGAGTGCATTTTTTGATGTAGCACATGGAGTAGCAAATGCAGTGCTGCTCCCGGTGATTGCTGAATATAATGCCCTGGCAGACCATGGAAGATATCTGACAATCTATAATTACATCAGTCCGATTCCGGCATTTGAAGATGAGTTCGAGCCATTGATGCTGGTTGACGCAATACGTGAACTGAATGAAGATATCGGAATTCCGGCAGATCTGACAACAGCTATCCGCCAGGCGGCCAAAGGAAAAGAAGTATCAGAGGATGAGATTGAAAGTAAAATCGATGCGATGGCAGATGATGCCATGAAGAGTGGAAATATTGCTGTAAACCCACGTTCTTCGCGAAAACAGGATATTGTTGCGCTGTATTACAAGGCATTATAAAAGATAAATATGCCGAAGATAAACGTTTTGTAAAAGTAAGACGTACAGATGTAGTCCATATGTGGAAACATCGGTATGTCTTCTTTTATTTACAGAGAATTGCTATACAACTGTCCTGTGACATGCTATACTTTGGAGCAGATAAAACAGCTGAAGATCCGCAGGAGGGATAAGATGAAGCTTTTTGAATTATATAATGTACTGAAAGACGGACAGAAGGGAAGAAATAATTTTCTGGTGACCGTGATACAGGGAAATGGGACTGGAAGCAGATATTTCCTGGCGGACGGAGAAGTGAAAGCACAATGCAGCAGCGGAGACATAGAGACAGAACGGCTGCGGGAACTGGTGCAGCCGGGGGAGAGTGGTATTGCAGAAGCAGATGGGAGAAGATTATTTGTGGAATCACTGAAACAGCCGGCACATCTGGTGATCTGTGGAGCGGGACATGTGGCACAGCAGGTGATCCTTCTGGCAGGAAAAGTTGGATTTACGGTGACTGTTCTGGAGGACCGTGTGAGTTTTGCAGGAGAAGCACTACGCGCAGGAGCGGATCAGGTGATCTGTGACAGTTTTGAAAATGCACTGAAGCAGATTCCGGGAAGTGAAGATACGTATTTTCTGGTAGTGACCAGAGGGCATCGTTATGATCGGGTATGTCTGGAGGCAATTTTGAAGAAAACCTATGCTTATGTCGGAATGATGGCAAGCAGGGGAAGATCGGCTCTTCTGAAAAAACAGATGGAGGAAGATGGTTTTGACAGAAAGGTTCTGGATGAGATACATACACCGGTAGGACTTGATATCCATGCAGAAACACCGGAGGAAATTGCAGTCTCCATTGTTTCAGAACTGATCAAAGAGAAAAACAGTGTGCGTAAGACAAGTGGTTATGACGCAGAACTGCTGGACTATCTGACTGGTGAGAAGGAGCCGGACACAAAGAAGGCACTTGCGACGATCGTTGCAAGAAGAGGTTCAGCACCCAGAGGCATTGGAACAAAGATGCTGGTCCTTGAAGATGGAAGAATCATAGGAACGATCGGAGGCGGATGCATGGAAAGTGAAGTACAGCATCTCTGTTTGCGAATGCTTCATGAAGAGAGTGCACAGGGGCAGATCTTTACAGTAGATATGACTGCTTCACAGGCAGAAGAGGAAGGACTCGTATGTGGCGGTACGATCCAGGTATTTATGGAAGTAATATGATATCTGAAAATTGTTTCGTGCTGTGCATGCCCATGATTCTGTCTGGTATCAGAAAATAAAAAATACAATTATGGCAGAATGTGTGTTATAATACTGGATATTAAAAAGAAAATGTAATTGCCGGTCGGAAGATACTCGGATTTTCTGTCGGCGTGAACAATGGAGGATGAAGATATGAAGAAAAGAAGCGTTATCGTTGCAATGCTCTGCAGTATGTGTCTGGCAGTCAGCACACCGATTCCTGCAATGGCAGATGCGTCAAAGGTAGTTACACTTGGAGCGGATCTTACTGACGAACAGAAAAATACAATGATGAATTATTTCAAGGCAGATGCGAGCCAGGTGCAGGTTATCAGTGTTACCAACCAGGATGAGCATGATCTGCTTGGCAAATATATCCCAAGTGAACAGATTGGAACGAGAACACTGAGCTGTGCCTATGTAAAACCTACACAGTCCGGTGGCATCAAGGTGCGTACAGCCAATCTGAATTATGTAACATGTAATATGATCGCAACAGCACTTTCTACAGCAGGAGTAACGAACTGTGAAGTTGTTGCCGCATGCCCGTATGAAGTATCCGGTACTGGTGCACTTACCGGTGTCATGAAAGCATACGAGTCTGCAAGTGGACAGAAACTGGATTCTACCAAGAAAGACCTTGCAGCCAAAGAAGTTGTAGTTACAGGTGATGTGGCGCAGCAGGTTGGACAGGATAATGCAACCAATATCATCAACCAGGCAAAGATGCAGATCATTGGTGACAATATTCAGAATGCAGATGAAATCTACAATATTGTATATAATATCGCTGAGCAGAATGGTGTAAGCTTAAGTCAGGATGAGATCGACACGATCGTATCACTGCTTCAGCAGATCGCACAGCAGAATTATGATATTCAGGAAATGAAACAGACTCTTGCAAATATTCAGCAGAATCTGGAACAGAGCAAAGCAGAAGCAGAAGGGCAGCCTACACCAACTCCGATCGAGAGCAACGTTGCTGATGAAGGTACCGGTGAAGATATTACAACGAATGTAGACAGTGGTGCGCTTGGCGGAAATGTCAAAGAGACATCTACAGAGGATCCGGGACTTGCAGAGCAGACAGGTGCAGATACAAACAATGCAGGTGAGAGCAGTGACAGTTCTGACAGTTCCACAGGAATTCCGGATGCGACAGAAGACGGAACCGTAAATACAGATGGAAGTTCAGATGGAACAACAGAAAATGCAGATGGTTCCACAGAAGGAACAGACGAAAACACAGATGCTTCTACAGAAGATACTCTGAATACAGAAACACTGACAGAAGAAGGCAAAGCAAAATTTGAGCAGGCACAGCAGTTCTGTAAGGGAGAATATGAGGGAGATCTTGCTGTACTTCAGAGCATTGTACCGAATGTGACAGAACTTCCGGTAACACTTGATCAGGATGTGGCTTCCAAACTCAGCAAAAAAGTTCTGGAAACCTATATCAAAGTATTAAATGATGCAGGGGCTTCTTATGTACCGGCAGACACAGACAAATACTTCTCAGCTGAGCTGAACGTACTGGATAAAGAGATGAAGACAGTCTTCAGTATTGATACAGAAATTGCAGATGATGATCTGCTTGTAAATGTAGATGCTGAAGTAAGACAGAAACTGTATGATGATACAATGAAGTTCTTTGCAAACCTTTATGGAGAAACTACATCTGAAGATACTTCCACAGATACCGCAGAAGCCGGAACTGACGAAAATACAGAAGCATATTCTGAAGATGGAACTACAGAAGAAACTTACTAAAGATAAAAAACAGCGATGCAAGATGAGGATGTCTCCTTTGGGGAGGCATCCTTTTTGTTCCTTTAGAGGAAACTGTGCTGTGAAGAGATTGTGAAAAGCTGGAAATCCATATCTTTCTGTGCTAAAATAAAAAGAGTTTTTTATCTCAGATATAACTTTGAAAACCAAAAGAGAAGGATCCGAAAGGAGAAAAACTATGAGTCTTGCAGTGGTTACACTGAAAAAGGGAGAGGGCCGTCTTCTGAAATCAGGCGGAATGTGGATATTTGATAATGAAATTGCAACGATCATGGGCAGTTTTGTAAATGGAGATATTGTATTGATTCATGACTTTGACGGATATCCGCTGGGAAGAGGATTTATCAATACGAATTCTAAGATTACAGTCAGATTGCTGACAAGAGATGAAAATCAGAAAATTGATGAAGAATTTCTTGAGAAACGAGTGCGCGATGCATGGGAGTACAGAAAAAAAGTAACAGATACATCCAGCTGCCGCCTGATCTTCGGAGAGGCAGATTTTTTGCCGGGACTTGTTGTGGACAAATTTGAAGATATTCTGGTCGTACAGTCACTGGCACTGGGAATTGACCGTCTGAAGAATACGATTCTGGAACTGCTCAAAAAAGTTCTGGCAGAAGACGGAATCCAGATTCGCGGTATTTATGAAAGAAGTGATGCAAAGGTCCGCAAACAGGAAGGAATGGAACTGTATAAAGGCTTTATCGGACCGGAATTTCCTACACTGGTTGAAATTGTGGAAAATGGTGTAAAATATCAGGTAGATATCAAAGACGGACAGAAAACAGGATTTTTCCTTGATCAGAAATACAACCGTCTTGCAATCCAGAAACTCTGTAAAGATGCAAGAGTACTGGACTGTTTCACACATACAGGTTCTTTTGCCCTGAATGCGGGAATCGCCGGAGCGAAAGAAGTTACAGGTGTGGATGCATCGCAGCTTGCTGTGGATCAGGCAACAGAAAATGCAAAATTAAACGGGCTGGATGACAAAGTAAAATTTATTTGCGAAGACGTATTTGAACTGCTCCCAAAATTGGAAGAAGAGGGAGAAAAATATGACGTGGTGATTCTGGATCCACCGGCATTTACCAAATCACGCAGTTCTGTCAAAAATGCAGTCAAGGGATACCGGGAAATCAATCTTCGCGGACTGAAACTGGTAAAGGACGGAGGATTCCTTGCGACCTGTTCCTGTTCTCATTTTATGGAATATGAACTGTTTACCAAAACAATAGGTCAGGCTGCCAGAAGCGCACATAAGAGACTGCGCCAGGTGGAATACAGAACACAGGCACCGGATCACCCGATTCTCTGGGCATCTGATGAATCTTATTATCTGAAATTCTACATCTTCCAGGTATGTGATGAGAAATAGTCGGGTGAGCAGACAGAAAGAAGGACTTAAATGAGAGACAAATTTAATAAATTTATGCAGGGACGTTATGGAGTGGACGCATTTGCACGTTTCACAATGGGAGTTGCACTTGTAGCAATCATTATTTCTATCTTTTTCCCGGGTGGAAACAGAATTGGTGCGTTATTTGACACAATAGGGCTTCTGGTGCTTCTATATACATATTATCGAATGCTGTCCAGAGACATTCAGAAGCGATATGCAGAGAATGAAAAATATCTTGCAGCAACAGCAAAATTCAGACAGAGATTTAACCGGGAAAAAAATATGATGAACCAGAAAAAGACACATCATATTTATTCATGTCCGGGATGCGGTCAGAAGATCCGTATTCCAAAAGGCAAAGGCAAGATTGAAATCGAATGTCCGAAATGTCATACGAAATTTGTCAAAAGAAGCTGATAAACTGACAGAGAGGTATCTGTATGTTTGGATATGTGGTGCTGAATAAGCCGGAAATTAAATTTAAAGATTTTGATATGTACCGTTCTTTTTACTGCGGACTGTGCAGGGAGCTGAGAGAGCGTTACGGGATAAGCGGGCAGATCACACTGAGCTATGATATGACATTTGTGATCCTTCTGCTCAGTGCGTTGTATGAGCCACCGACCAGAAAAGGTACGACCAGATGTATTGTACATCCGGTACGTAAACAGACGGTACAGAAAAATGCCATAACAGAATACGGAGCCGATATGAATATCTTTCTGACTTACTATAAGTGTAAGGATGACTGGAATGACGAGAAAAAAATCTTAAGTTTTGCATATGGGAAGCTTCTGGAGAGTAAAGAGAAAAAAAGCGAACAGCAATGGAAGAAAAAAATCGATGTGATCATTTCCTGTTTGAATGAACTTTCAGAGATGGAACAGGAGGGAGAGACAGATATCGATCGTGTTTCGGGCTGTTTTGGAAGAATCATGGCAGAAATCTTTGCATACAGAGAAGATGTCTGGGAACCAACACTTCGCCGCATGGGATTTTATTTGGGTAAGTTTATTTACCTGATGGATGCCTACGATGATGTGGAAGATGATGTAAAAAAAGGAAATTACAACCCTTTTGCAAAAGATTATATAATAAAAGGGTTTGATGACAGGATAAAAAATATGTTGCTGCTAATGATGGCAGAAACCTGTCGGGAATTTGAAAAACTTCCTATTATAAAATATGCAGACATCCTGCGGAATATTTTATATTCCGGAGTATGGTGCAGATTTGAGAGTATATCGCGAAAGCGCAGGGAAGAGCGGGAGAAAGAAGATGTTTGATCCATACAGTGTGCTGGGTGTTTCGAGAGATGCATCTGATGATGAAATAAAGAAGGCATATCGTAAGCTGAGCCGTAAATATCATCCGGATGCCAATATCAACAATCCGAACAAAGCACAGGCAGAAGAAAAATTTAAAGAAGTCCAGCAGGCATATGAACAGATCATGAAAGAACGGGAATATGGTTCTTCAGGAAACTATAATTCATATGGTGGTTTTGGAGGCTTTGGTACACAGGGCCAGAATACGTATCAGGATGAAGAGGCAGTGCGCCGACAGGCAGCGGCAAATTATATCAACAGTCGACATTACAAAGAGGCAATGAATGTGCTTTCGTCGCTTCAGCAGAGAAACGGCCAGTGGTATTATCTGTCCGCAATGGCGAACATGGGACTGGGAAATAATGTAAATGCGTTAAATGATGCACGAAGTGCAGTAAATATGGAACCGGATAATATGCAGTACCGAATGTTGCTGCAGAGACTGGAAGGCGGAGGAACCTGGTATCAGGAACAACAGAATCCATTTGGAGGAATGCCAAGTGACGGAAGCGATTATTGTATGAAGCTTTGCCTGGCCAATCTGGCATGTAATCTTTGCTGTCCGGGTGGAATGTTCTGCTGTTGAGAAGAATCGTCAATAATGAAAAGAAATAACAGACCTTCTGGAATATCAATAAAATATTTTAGAAGGTTTTTTATAAAAAAATTGACAATTGTCGATTGGGATATTATGATAATGGGTGTGCTGT
>PPYF01269989.1_pt1 | contig 10508 bp, 7 predicted proteins | sample 1559871 | NCBI WGS metagenome assembly PPYF01 (sample SAMN08240021, study PRJNA423297) | Human gut metagenome, whole genome shotgun sequencing project.
TTCCCAACGCTTTCTGTTCAGTATGCCTTGAGGAATGGGAATAGTCTGTCGCTTACTTATGGCAAACGGATTGTCCGTCCGAATTACCGGGACCTGAATCCGTTTGTATATATCCACGATGAGTATACGTATGATAAAGGTAACACCTTATTACGCCCGGAATTATCCGATAATCTGGAACTGGCCTATATACATGGCGATTTATTCCGGGTGGGGCTTGCTTTCAATTATACGAAGGATGTAATTATCAAGAGCTATTTGGATCAAGGGAACTATGTCGTTTATGTCTCACCGGAAAATCTCTCTTCCCGCGTCAGCGTAGGTCCCCGGCTCAGTACCTCCCAATTACCGCTAACCTCATTTTGGAACGTGAACGTCAGCGCATCCTTGATCTATAACCGGTATCGTTTACCGGAGAATTATCAAGTAAAGGTGAATAAGAGATGGACACCGAATATCGGGATCTCGAATCAGTTTAACTTTGCCCGGACTTGGAGCGCTGAACTTATCGGTTTCTATAATGGGAAAATGGCGGCGGGACAAGCTACGATCTATCCGTTATGGCAAATAAATGCCGGTATCCAGAAGAAGATATGGAAAGGTCGGGGAACGATCCAGTTATTCGCACGGGATATTTTCCATTCGAATGTATCGAGAATGAGCGTGATGACTCCCACCCAGCACGCTTTTATAAAAGAGCGGATGAACCGGACGGTAGTCGGTATTTCATTGACCTATCGTATAAATCGTGGTTTGGAGGTGAAAGAATCTCGCCGGAAGCATAGTGTAGATGAAAGTAAAAGAATAAATTTGTGAAACCTCTAGACAAATGGTTTATGAAAAAGATATATAAGTGGGTATATGCCATGATTTTTGCGGTCTCTTTGTATTCTTGTATCCGCTGGGTAACGGATTATACGAAAGAAGGACACTATTGGACACAGTCCTTGGGGAATAGTATCTTAGAAATCGTGATCCTTGCTTTTGTCTCTTATTTGTTTTTTATTTATTTCAGATGGCAGATCGAGAAGAGCCGAAGAGCGAAAGAACCGAATAGATGGAAATTTGTTTGGAGATCGTATGGAATGCCTTTCTTATTGATTATATTGGGTGTGAATGCTACGTTGGCAATAACCCGTATATTTACCGGTGATGCTTTCCATATGGACGATATAATAATCGCGAACGTGATAGGGTGTTTGTTTGCGTTTATGGTCTATAATGTTCAGCGAGCTCAAGTATTGGATAAAGATTACGCCGAGCAGCGTATCCAACTGGAAAAGATCAAGAATGATCAATTACAGACGGAATTGAAGTTCTTGAAATCCCAATATCATCCTCACTTCTTGTTTAATGCGCTCAATACCGTTTATTTCCAGATTGATGAAAGTAACAAGGCGCCTCGTCGCACGTTAGAGATGATATCCGAACTCTTGCGTTACCAACTGTATGGCGGTAATCAGAAGGTCAGTATCCTACAAGAAATTGATTATTTGAAAACTTATATAGCTTTGCGTAAGCTTCGTATGAGTGAACGCCTGCGGTTGCGTGTAGAGTTTCCGCCCGAATTGAATGAACTGAATATTTATCCGTTACTCTTCCTCCCGTTGGTAGAGAACGCTTTTAAATACGTAGGTGGCGATTATCAATTGGATATTATCATGAAATGGGAAAATAACCGGATCAGTTTGTTTATACGAAACTCCATCCCCGAGCTTTCAGCGGAGGACGAAGCGTTGCGTAAATCGGTGGATAAACGGCAACGTAAAGGCATCGGTCTGGTAAATTTACGCCGCCGATTATCTTTGTTGTATCCCAATAAGCACCGTTTGGAAACCCGGAAAGAAGAGACTGAGTTCGTAGCGGAATTAATGATTGAAATAGAAGATATATGACAATAACCTGCGTGATAACAGATGATGAGCCGATGGCCCGTAAAGGATTGCAATCGTATGTGGAGCGAGTGGATTTTCTCTCCTTGACCGGTGTATGTGAGGACGCTATCCAATTAAATACCCTGTTGAAAACTCAGCAGCCGGATTTACTTTTGTTAGATATCGAGATGCCTTATCTTTCCGGTTTGGATTTATTGGCGACCTTAAACCAGCCTCCCAAAGTGATCGTTACTTCCGCTTATGAGCAATATGCCTTGAAAGGGTATGAGCTGGATGTCGTGGATTATTTGCTGAAGCCTATTTCCTTTGAGCGTTTCTTAAAAGGCGTGAATAAGGTGCACGACCTGTTGGCTCGGGAGAATACGCCGGATGCGGATGCCTCGTTCTTCGTGAAAAGCGAGAAGCAAATGCGTAAGATCTACCTAAGAGATATCTTATTTGTAGAGGCGTTGGAAAATTATGTTAGTATCTATACTACTTCCGGTAGAGTATTGACCCATTCAACCTTGAAGCGGATCGGGGAATCCCTACCCGATGATCAATTTCTCCAAACGCATAAATCGTATATAATTAATGCGGATCGTGTCGATTTGGTAGAAGGGAATAGATTACGTATCGAATCCTATCAAATCCCGATCGCCCGTAATCTCAGAGATGTTGTATTTAAGCGTATCCTTAAGAATACGTTGTAATTACCAATTTATTGTATTTATACGAATTTCGTTCTTCAGGCGTTTTTGTAGTAAACTAAATACGGTAAGTTATGAAGATCAAAAGTTGTGCATGGTTGGTTTGTCTTATTTTGTGTTTGCCTATAATGATGAAGGCGCAGGTTCTGAAAATAGAGAATGGTATGGCTTTCTCTTCTTTGGTGAATGAAGGTGAGGACCTTTTTGATAAGTCTTTGTCATCGTATCAAATGTCTATAGGATTGGATTGTTTGGATCAGGGTTGGTATGCATTGTCAAGTAATGTGGGTTACTTACGTAAAGGTGGAAGTTTTGATTTCTATGAGGCTACAGATCCGGGACTCAATATGCTGAAGAGGAATATGAAATACATGTTTGATTATATCACCTTGAATACTACTTTTCGAGTAAAGACTCTTTCGGATAGTGGTTGGAATTTCTACGCAGGCGTCGGACCTCGTGTTGATGTAAATGTGAAGCGTCATATTTCTTTAGGCGATATGGATTCTTTGTTTCCCGAGCAGACAGCTCCTGCCGTGAACCGGATTATTGTCGGATTAAAATGTGAGACCGGCGTTAATTATAATTTCGATCGTTATTTGTTGGGACTAAACGTCAGTTATCTTCCGAGTTTTATAAAGCCTAATAAAGACTTCATTGCCCATGATCGAACCTTCACGGTTGGGATTTTACTCGGATATAGGTTATAAAGCGATAGAGACGCGGCATATGCCGCGTCTCTACAACTGGGGTATTTTGTTATTTGAATAACATTGGGGCGAATTTTGTGAGGTAGATGCGCCAGTTTTTCCAGATATGGCCGCCGTCGCTCTCGTAGTATTCGTATTTGTAGCCGTTATCGTCTAGTTTCTTGCGATAGTCTACGTTGTTTTTGTATAAGAAGTCGGTCTTGCCGATAGCGATCCAGTATAATTTCGGATGCTTGCCGAATTGTACTTTCAGCTTCTCATCCATATTCTGGTAGATGGGAGATTCGGAGCCTTCACGGGGGAGGATAGCGGCAGAGAATAATCCCACGTAATCGAACATATCAGGATATTGCTTAGATATATGCAAAGAATGGAAACCGCCCATGGAAAGTCCGGCTATCGCACGGCTGGATTTCTTTTTTTCCACACGGTAATTGCTCTCGATAAACTTAATGACATCCGGGAAGCTGCTTTCCATGCTACCCTCCATGGTTTTAGGTAGTTGCATATTCGGCTTAACTAAACCTAGGCTGGATTCTCCCGGAGCGGCCTCTTGATCCGCGTTTCCGTTTGTCATAACCACGATCATCGGTTTAGCCTTGCCTTGGGCGATTAGGTTATCCATGATCTGGGCCGTACGTCCTAAGGCGATCCAAGCTTCCTCGTCGCCACCCATGCCATGTAAGAGGTAGAATACCGGATATTTTTTGCCACTTGTCTCATAGCCAGCCGGCGTATAAACGGTAATACGGCGAGTCTTTCCCAATGTCGGGCTCTCATACCAACGGCGGGCGACCGTTCCGTGAGGAACATCATTAACGCTGTATAAATCACCCTGTCCACCCTTAATGATAAAGATATTCGTAACGGATGCCACGTCACGGTTCAGATAGACATTGTTCGGATCTGTAGTCTTTAATCCGTCGACAATAAAGGAGTAGCTATATAATTCGGAGGGAAGAGGTTCCGGTGTGGTATATTCCCAAACGCCTTCTTTACCTTCCTTTAAATCAACGGTACCGGGTACATCCACTAAACCGAACTGAGTCTCCATCTTCTGTGTGGGAAGGAAATCTCCTGTTACCTGCACCTTGATCGCTTTGGGTGCCATGAACCGGAAGGTTACGGTGTTATCCGGATGAATCTCCGGAGAGATGATGTTCTGACTACCCCAAAGGGCTTGTTGGGCGAACGTGATCACGCTGATCAGCATGAATACGGCCAAGATTGATAATCTTTTCATAATGATAAATTTATTAATGGTATTACTGAGGTCTAAAGATTTTTACAAATGTAATGAATAATCTGTTACATGAGCAATAAATAGGCTCGATAATGTGTGTCTTTCGTGACGGGGCATAATGAGAGGTAGCCTTCTTGAATCCTTCCATTCGCAAAGCGAAGTGGATAAGTCTCAGACATGAGGCGGTGTTTCTCGAGAGCTTCTCCGGCTTCCTTCTCGTAAGAAACCCGGTAATCGCCAACAGCCCTAGGCGCTACATAATGCTGGAATAGACGTAAAGCGACCATTCCCATCGTGTACCGCATATTGATCTCAATGCAGGGATGAATAGCGAAAGATCCATCCTTTTGTCTATAGGCCAGCATATCCACACCTATACAGCCCGCGTAAGTAGATCCGTACACTTCTTGTAATACAGAGCGTACCGCCTCTTGGATGCGGGAATAGGTTTCTTCGCCCGTGAATCGGGTGATGCGAGAGAGCATGGTGGATTGTTCCTCTAGGATGTTGCCTGTATAGGAGCCTCGCTCCTCGGTATTGAAAACGGATAATCCCTCGTAACGGACAGTACCTTGCCCGTCGGAATAAAATTCCATGGCGAAATCCTGTACTTTGTCTAATCCGCTTTCGATACTGATCATTCCTTGTTTGTTGAATGCGCCCTCTATCCAGTTTTTCGTTTTTGTATCCGGTTTTCGTTTCTCTACCCATAGCAATCCCCGTCCGGAAGAGGAATAGGGTGTTTTTAATACGAAGGGAGCGTTGCATAAGATCATGTATCTCTCCACCTCCCGGATTTTCGTGCAGAAACGAGGCGCTACCGGAATAGGGAGATCGGGTAGGAGGGCCTGTATCTTTTCCAGACATTCCGCCGCCGTTTGCCTACCGGTAAGGCGAAAATAATCCTCTTTCCAAGTCGGGACGGATAGCCGGACTTTTGCCTTGTCCCTCAACTGCTCGAATAAATGAAGACTATGCGGGGAAAGTCCCCACGGGGCCGCGTCCATAGGAGAGAGGTAGGGAGCGTTTTTCGCCAGCATCGCTTTTGTTACAGGTATAGGAGCCGGGTGTAGGTCTTTGGGCAAATGGGCGAAAAACGGAGGGGTTGCCTTACTATCTTCCAGATAGACAAAATCATCCTCTTCCGCATACCAAACCGGCAGCAGTGCCAAGTCTTTTTGCATTTTACGGACATTTGTCGGTGCCGTGTAGTTCTGTGTCCCTAAAAGTACGGCCGTCTCGTGGCCGGGATTGAAATAATGTATCCGTGACATAAAAGCGTAAAAACAACAAAGCCGTCTTTTTAAAGGACGGCTTTGCTCGGGTTTATGAGATTGTTATTCCAGATTCTCGTCGATGGCATCGATCTTCTTGACCGTTAAAGCCATATCCTCTTTCAGCTTTTCGATCTTGCGTTCCATTTCTTTCAGTAAACCGCCGCCGCCCTTGGAGGAAATGCTTAGGAAGCCGATGTTGTTTTCGTAAGTCTGAAGCTCGTTCTTCATGCGCTCGTACATACGCATCAACTTATCACGTTCGCTGAACAAACGGCCTTTACCTCTTTCGCCGCTGGTCATCTCGTTTAGGTTGTTGCGGAACGACTGCATCTTGCGATCGTTCTGGTCTACCTTCAAGCGATCGAATTGTTGGTCAACCGCCTCGTGATATTCCTTGTAGATCTTATCTTTCTCCTTGAACGGTACGAAACCGATCGTGTTCCATTCCGCCATATAAGACTTCAAGGTTGCGATAGCCTCATCATGTCCAAGGCTCTCGTCCATGCCCTTGATCTTAGCGATCAGCTCTTTCTTAGCGGCCAAGTTGGTCTGCTCTATGCTCTTTTGGGAAACAACGTTCTTATTCTTTTGCTCGAAGAAATAATCACAAGCCGAGATAAAACGTTTCCAGACAGCGTCGGAATGCTTACGGGCTACCGGTCCGATCGTCTTCCATTCTTTCTGCAAAGCGATCATTTTATCCGTCGTATCCTTCCAGTCAGTACTATCCTTCAAAGCCTCGGCTTTCTCACATAACGCACGTTTAGCGTCGAGGTTTTTCTCCATATCGCTCTTGATCGCCTTGTAGAACTCGCTTTTCTTCTCGAAGTAGACATCGCAAGCGGCACGGAAACGTTCGAATATCTTTACATTATATTTTTTCGGAGCGAAACCAATCGTCTTCCATTTCTCTTGCAAGCCGATTACCTCCTTATTCTTTTCTTCCCAATCCTTAAACGATTTCAACGCACTGAAATCAATCGCCTCGATTTGTTCGCAAATCACGGTCTTCGCATCCAGATTCTCCTGCTCTTTCGCTTTCAGTTTCTCGAAGTGCTCTTGGTGACGCTTATTGATCACGGTTGAGGCAGCTTTGAAGCGAGCCCATAAATCCTCACGCAACTCTTTCGCCACCGGCCCGATCTCACGCCATTGCTGGTGCAGCTTCTGAAGCTGGTGGAAAGCGGAGATAACATCCGACTCATTACCTAGTTTCTCTACGGTTTCGCACAAGGCGGTCTTCAATTCCAGATTCTTCTTGAAGTCGTAATCACGGAACTGATTGTTTATCTTGATAATATCATAGAATTTCTCGGTGTAGATCTGATAGTTCTTCCAAAGCTCGTTCACGTGCTCTTGGGGAACGGCCTTCACCTCTTTCCATCTTTGTTGGATGTCCTTGAAAGAGTTGTATAATTTATTGAAATCATCTTGGCTTTCACAAAGCTCTTTCAACTGGTCGATTAACTGCAATTTCAAAGCGTAGTTAGCGGCCTTTACACGCTCTTCCTCGGCGAGGATAGCGGCTCTTTTCTCTTTATAAGAAGTGAGCAAATCCTTGATCTTGTTCTCGGTTTCGTCAGCGGGAGCTGTAAAATCCTTTTCTTCGCCACCATCAGCGATGAATTCCTTCTTGAGCTCTTCCACCTCGTTACGACGGATCTTGTAGTAAGCCTGTTTCAAAGCCTCTACTTCTCCACGGGAAGTCTCTACGGAAGTCTCAACAAGTTCGGTTAACTTAGCGAGAATTTCTTCTTTGGTTAATTTACCTGCGGCAATAGCAGCGTCTGCCTCCGCTGTATCGTTGGCTTCAACGTCTGCGGTAGCATCGATTTCCGGCGTCTCAACCGGTTTTTTAGTTTCTTCCAATTTCCCGGCTTCTTCCGGCAAATTAGTCTCAAGAGTGTCCTTCATATACAATCGCTTTTAAGAAAAGGATAAATACATTCCTATATCAAGTCACAAATTAAACTAAATATTTTTGGATTACAGCATTTCGGGGAAATTATTTATCTAAAAAGTCATTTTGGATACTAATAGATGTTAAGGTTGGCCTATTTCTCTTGATTCCGGTTGTAGAGACGGGGCATGCCCCGTCTCCCACCGTCTACTTATACTATTTAATCTTATTTATCCCAAGAAGGAAATCAATACGCCGGCAGCTACCGCCGAGCCGATCACTCCCGAGATATTACTAGCCATGCAATATTGCAAGACATGGTTCTTCGGATCATATTGCAACGCGATCTCATTCGCCACACGAGAGGCCATGAAGATCGTGGCTGCGTTCATGATACTGTTGGAAGCGGCATCGAACAGACGGAACGTATTGGTTCCGATCTCTTTTACAAGATTACCGAACATCAACATACCGATCAAAGGAACGGAGCTGGGAACAAACAGGGCGACTACGGTAGTTACCACGATCGGGAAGATAATCTTCAATACACGCAAATTCTTGATCTCCATGTTAGAAGGGTATTTCTTCTCTTGTTCCTTCATGTTGATCTGTAATTCTTTCTTAGAACACAGTAGCTTAACGACCAACGGGATGATAACCGGTACCAAAGCCATGTAAGAATAAGCGGCGATAGCGATCGGGCCTAGCAAATGCGGAGCCAATTTAATGGTAGTGAAGATAGCCGTCGGGCCATCGGCGCCACCGATAATACCTAAAGACGCTGCCTCTTTTGGTGTGAATCCCATCAAGATCGCTACCAAAAGCACCGTGAAGATTCCCAATTGAGCCGCGGCGCCGAAAATGGATAGGCGAAGGTTACGGAGCATCGGACCGAAGTCGGTCAACGCACCGACACCCATGAAGATAATCGGCGGCAAGAAGCCCGTCTTGATCAACATATAATAGATGAAGTTCATCAAGCCAAGCTCGTGTGCGATATCATGCAGCGGCATTTCCCAGATGTTTCTCATCACGCCGTGTACATTAACCAACCCATTCTCATCCGCTTGAATCACTCCCATATCGCCTCCGGGGAAATTGGCGAGCAATACGCCGAATGCGATAGGCACGAGCAATAGCGGCTCGTATTGTTTCTTGATACCGAGGTAGAGCAATACGAACGCTATGGCATACATGATCAAGAACTGCGGTTCAGCAATGATATTGCTGAACGCAGTCATCTCATATAAGTTTTGAAATATCTCGTTCATTATTGAATCGTCATTAATACATCATCCTCAGATACGGCATCACCGGAAGACAGGCAGATCGCCGTGATCGTTCCCCCGAACTCGGCACGTACGGCATTGTATGTTTTCATGGCTTCCACGTAGCAAAGGACATCCCCTTCTTTCACTACGTCGCCCACCTTCACCGGGGTATCGGAAGCGTTCTTTACTAGGAAGAATTTACCTTCCAGCGGAGAAAGCACCTCTTTCCCAGCGCCTGCGGGAACGTTTGTTACCTCTGGGGCTGTCGGGGCGGGAGCCACTGTCGGTTTAACTTCCGGAGTTGAGCTGTTGGTATCACCAAAAGCGACGGTCACATGGTAAGCCTGTCCGTTTACATCTACGGTCATGACTTGCGGAGTCGTCGGCATCGTTAATGCAGCGGCAGGTGCCGGAGCCGGTGCAGCAGGAGTGGCGGGTACCGTCGGTTTACCGGCGTTCGCTTTCTCTGCCTTACGTTTTGCCACGTCTGCCTTAAACTCGACCTTGGCCTTTCCAGAGCGATATGCCTCGTATTGAGCGGGGTGCATGGCGTATTCGAAGAGTTCTTCCTCGTCCTCGCCAACTTCCCATTGTTTCTCGTTCATCAACTTGCGGTACTTATCCAACGCGTCCGGGTAATTGTCTTGAGGATTACCTTCGAAGAACTTACGTCCCTCGGCTTGCGCCTTCTCGATAATCTCGGGAGCCAACGGACCTGGGAGTCGTCCGGCTTTTCCAAGGATCATATCCCAGATATCATCGGCGATCATGCTCCAGCGGGCTTTCCCCTTCTCCATCTGCATGACGTTCATCAAGGCTAGGTTCTTCACGTATTGGCTGAATGGAGTTACCAATGGAGGATAACCGACACGCGGCCATACGTAAGCTACCTCGTCGAACAACTTGATCAATAACTGGTCTTGAGACATCAGGGGTTTGTTGTTCTTTATATTGCTCTTGTTGATCGTCTCTAGGTTCTTCTCAAGGTCTGCCATCAAGCTACCCATCATACCGCCCGGAAGTCCCGGTCCGATCAGCAAGGAATTCATCAACCGGTTCTTCGGGCTGATATACAATCCCAAGAAATCATCCATGAATTCTTGAACCAAGGCACGAACCTTCATATAAGCCTCCATATTGATCTCGGGCACCTTATAACCGGCATCCTTCAACATAGCCTGTACGGTCAGCAAGTCCGCGTGCCCTGTACCCCAAGAAAGCGGCTCCATACCTACGTCGATATAGTCGCAACCCGCGTTACAAACCTCCATGATGGAAGCTACGTTAAAGCCGGGACCGGCATGGCTATGATATTGGATAGGGATCTCTGGATATTTTTCCTTGATATTGGCTACGATACGGCCTAATGTGTACGGACGTCCGATACCGGCCATATCCTTGATACAAATCTCATCCGCTCCGAGTTCGATCAACTCGAATGCCATCTTGGTATAATACTCAACCGTATGTACCGGAGAATGCGTGATACACAAGGAGCATTGTGAGATCATACCGGCCTCTTT
>PPYF01028963.1_pt1 | contig 10507 bp, 7 predicted proteins | sample 1559871 | NCBI WGS metagenome assembly PPYF01 (sample SAMN08240021, study PRJNA423297) | Human gut metagenome, whole genome shotgun sequencing project.
CACAATTAAAGCATACACTCTTTTTTCTGATAATCCGAGGAATATTAGACAGAGGATTATCAGAAAAAAGAGTGTATGCTTTAATTGTGTCATATTAAGGTTCTGCTGCTATTGTGAATGAATCATTGGTGAAAGTAGAGTATGGACGTGATGGCGAGTTACGCTTGAAATTCTCGGCTTGTTCGAGGATTTCCTTGAATACTTCGTCATGTATGATGGGCGGATATCCTGCTGTTGATAGCAGAATTATGATGTTCATTTTCAATGTGTCGCGGATATCACCACGGTTAGCCCAGTCAACGACGGAGGCTTGCTGCTCGACAAGTTCCTTGACTTGCTTTGCGAGGTCGGTAAGTTTGTCATCGGGGAACTTGTCGATAAAGTCATACTTGACGGCCACCGACTTCAATATGTCGAAGAATGCCATCTCTTTGAAGTCGAGACCGAGCGAGTCTCCGGCGGTTCTCGCATTGTTGACATCAGTCATGAGGTCAACCATCTGCGAAACAACCTCGTCGATAACGTCGTTAGCGAGGGCGGCATCGTCCGAGCGGTCGTTATATTTCTTCACTATTTCTTCGAGCCTCTTGGTAAAGTCAATGCCTTTTTGCTTGTTGACTTTCTTAAGTGATTCAATCACTTGTTTAAGCAGTTGCTCCATGAGCTTGACCTGCGTATTCTTATAAGGAATTTGGCTCAACCGCTTTATATATTCGGCAGAAAGGAGGTCGATTTCCTCGTCGGAGGCAACTCCGATATTCTGAATTTCTTCGACAGCCTCGCTTGTCAGTGCGTCCTTTATCATTTCGGCCACGCGGCGGTTCATTTGAGCCGCATCGGGTGCCTCTCCTTTGGTGAGCTTAAAGATGACTGAGCGCACAGCGAAGAAGAAGTGAATGTCATCGTCCTCCTTCACCGTAATTTGCTCGGAGTTGCAGCAAATAGTGTATGCCTCGCGCATCTTCTTGCAGTGGCGCATGAATTTGGTTTCTGACTCCTTGGTGCGTTGAATAAACTCCACTGCCATATTGAGACAACGCAGCTGTTCGAGCGGTTTGCCTGTAAAGTAGATCGACCAGTCGAAGCCTGTAAACATACGGCGTATGATGTCGAGTTCATCTTTCAGTATTTTCAGCGACTGCTCTATGGAATCGAGCGAGTAACCATCTACGCCACCTCCTGCATAGTGGCTGAGGGCGGCGTTCATCTGTTTCTTTATGCCGAGGTAGTCTACGACAAGACCTTTTTCCTTGCCGGGATAAACGCGGTTCACACGGGAGATTGTCTGAACGAGCGTGTGCATCTGCAATGGCTTGAAGCAATACATAGTGTCAAGGCATGGCACATCGAAGCCGGTTATCCACATGTCTACGACAATGGCGATTTTGAAATTGCTCTTTACAGCCTTGAACTGCTTGTCGAGACCTTTGCGATACTCGTCCGAACCGAGTAAGTTCCACATCTCCTGTGGATCTTGCTTGTCGCGGGTCAGCACCATGCAGATGCGCGGCATCGGCTTGATTTCCTCGCGTTCCTTGTCGGTGAGGGTTTCGCCGTCGATGCACTCTTTTACCTCCGTCCATTCGGGGCGCAGTCGGGTGATGGCCTGATAAAGATTCCATGCTATGGCACGGCAACTGCATACAATCATAGCCTTGCCCTCGACTGTCGAACCCTCATCGACACGCTTCTCATAATGCTCGACAATATCCTTTGCGATGTTGGCGAGCAGGTCGGGGTCGTTGAGAATTACGTCGATGCGCGTCATGCGTCTTTTGCTTTCTTCTATCTGATAGTCGGTAGCGCCCTCGTCCTTACATCTATTATAGTATTCTTCAATCTCCTTGACTTTAGAGGAATTGAGGATAACCTTTGCTGCGCGACCTTCGTAGACTATCTTTCGGGTGATACCGTCGGCAACGGCTTCGGTCATTGTGTATCGTGTCACAATCGGGCCGAACACATCGATTGTATCGTCTTTGGGTGTGCCTGTAAATCCTACATAAGTGGCGTTGGGAAACGAGTCGCGCAGATATTTGGCGAAGCCATAGTTACGCTTTACGCCTTTTTCGGTGATGGTTGTTTTCTGTTCCAACCCTGTCTGCGAACGGTGAGCCTCGTCAGATATGCAGATGATGTTAGCTCGATTGCTCAACAGTCCGGTGTTCTCCTCAAATTTCTGAATTGTGGTAAGGAATACTCCGCCTGATGCGCGGTTCTCGAGCTGTGTTTTCAAATCTTCGCGGCTCTCTACCTGCATCACTGTCTCGTCGCCGATAAATTTCTTGGCGTTCAGAAATTGCTTGGCAAGCTGATCGTCAAGGTCTGTGCGGTCGGTGATGAGTACAATCGTCGGGCTGCTCAGCTCTTTTGATTGCATGAGTTGTCTGGCGAGGAAAAGCATTGTGTAGCTCTTGCCGCAGCCGGTGGCACCAAAGTAGGTGCCGCCCTTGCCGTCGCCGCCGTTGATTTTGCTGTGACGGAGAATGTTGTCGAACAATAGCGTAGTAGCGAAATACTGCGGATAGCGGCATACAACTTTAATCTCGTCGGTGGTCGTGTCGGGAAGGAATATGAAATGATGCACCACATCGAGCAACCGCTCTTTGCGGAACAATCCCTGCATCATTGTGAACATGGAGTTGAAGCCGCCCTCCACTTCCTCATCGTCGTGCTCTACTTTGCGCCATGTGTAGAAGTATTCGTAAGGAGCGAAAAACGAGCCAAACTTGTTGTTTACGCCGTCGCTGATGACGACAAAGGCGTTATAGCGGAATAGGCTCGGAATATCGCGTCGGTAGCGGACGGTGAGTTGGTCGTAGGCGTTCTCTATCGTGGTGTTCTCTTTGATTGCGCTCTTGAACTCCAGCACAACGAGAGGAATGCCGTTGACGAAAACGATGCCGTCAGGTATACGGTTGTGATTTTCTACTATTTCAAGCTGATTGACAAACTTAAAAATATTGTTTTTAATGTCCTTATAGTCAATCAAGTTAATATATAGATTGGGTTTTGATGTGTCCTCGCGTTTTATGGCGAAGCCTTTCATGATAAGGCGCATCGCCTCGACGTTCTGCGCATATACACTGCCGCCCTCGGTCGATTCGAGGTAGTTTATGGCTGCGGATATTTCGTTCTCTGTAATACCGTCAGTCTTATATCGCTCGCGCAGAAACGAGCGCAGGTCATCATAGAGAATTACATCGCGGGGATCGCGAACCATGGTTCCGTCATGCACATAATCGTAGCCCTGCTCCTTGAACAGGTTTATAAACGCTTTTTCTAACTGAGATTCGTTGAATCGTGGCATATGCCTATTGTTTTTTTATGCACGCAGATATAAATAACGTACCAAATTGAGTTACTTTGAAGTAACTCTTTGTTACTTCAATCGCTTTGAATATATTGGGCACTAACCGCCCCCTTAACGATTCAAGTCCATGTTTCTCACAAATTTGATTATATTCTGTGTCGTCTACTTTAAATAGTCCATTTTCGTCAGAAAGAATACCAAGACTAATCAGGTTAGATATGTATGCAGAGATGTTTTGTGGAAATTTTAAAGAAACTTTGAACGGCAACAAAGTAGCATGATCTACAATTGTTGAAAATCCACCATTCTCAGATCTCTGCATCGCTCGAAAAGAACAATATGGTATTTCAAGGCAATTTTGAAGATACTTGATGATTTGTGCTTCATCTTCTGATAAACGACCAATGATATCAACGAATGCAGGATGCGCACGATTAACAGTTTCTGTATTGGAAGCGTTTGTTAGTAACGTCGTAAACAAATCGGCAATTTCATCATTGGTTGTATATGTTAGTTTCTCTACAATAGGGGTGCCTATTTGAGTATCAACCTCACATCGTTTATCTTCGGGGATATCCTCAATCTTTTTTGCATACTCATTTAAGCGCTTTTTGAAATTGAGCTTGCGCTTTTCCGTCCAAATTTTAAGGCTTAAAAGTGATGTCGGACAAAGCTCAAAAACGGTTCCCAAAGCCTGACCCAAAGCACGAACACTGGGCTGAGCTAAATCTTGATAAAACTGTCCCAAAACATTCGAGCCAGCTTTAACCAGTTCAACGATTGGTCTTGAAGTATTTTCTTCCATCTTACTTATCTCGTTTTTCAATTGAATCTTTCACTGATTGAGGAAGAGCATCGAAGATGCCATCAATTTCTTTTGGCTCGGTTATCAAGCGTTCGCTTATGATATTCAGAAGTTTCATAAGCGTTTCAGCCGTAGATTTATCATCAACATCGAAAGCAATTTGTCCAGGATGAACTGCTTTATTGCCTATAACTCGAACAGCGTCTAAAGCTTTCTGTACAATTACGGGCAATCCATTTTTCACAAGATTACCTATCATAGTATCAATTTTACCTGTTTCGCCAAGTTCATTACATAAACGTTCAACAGCAAGGCGTAACAATGCACAAGCAGCTCGGGGAGACTTATTGTAAATCGATGCAGCTTCATTATATAGAGTTTTCACTGAATCAGGCATATCCTCGTTGGGGGTGGAAGCATTGATTTCTGGAAAGACATATTGGTCATCAATCCAAATTACTGCTTTATCGCAATTTTGACAAATTGCAACATTCATCAAACTACAATCACCTAGAGGTGTGCACCACCAACTGTGAGCTTCTTTCCATGAGGCACTAAAATATATCATTTGAGCCACAGTGTTACAATGTGGACAAGTGAATTTCTTTGAATTATTTTCTGGCGGGATATAATTTGACATAATTACTTAAAATCTTGACAAAGTTGATAATATGGTATTTAGCATTCTTTCAAGCCAATAGTTCTCCTTGCAGAATGCTATCTTTGATTTGAGTATCTTTGAATATAGATCATATTTGCGTATGTCATCGCATATAAGTATTGATTGGGCACATATAAGTTCTTGACTTAAATTTTCTTGGGCTCCACCATTAGCAAGACGTTTGATATTTTCTTGTTGAAAGAGACAATGGAAATAAAGATATGCAGCTTCTTCTAAAGAATCTGTAAGCATATTACAACAAGCTTGATTCGTTGTAGCATCGCAGTCTAAATATGCTACTTGTGAAGCTGTTGCTCCATACATTGCCATGATAACTGCACCTGAAGGAATTACTTTGGCAGAACTCCCTTTCAGACCTTTTTCACTTATATATTCTTCGGTATCGAAAATAACATTATTAGCGACTTCTCCTGATTTAAGCCATCGATAATCTTTGCGGTCCCAGTATTCATTTTTAGTTCTACTTGGTGTTCCTCCTGACTTTGTTTCCTTGCAAAACTCACCGATAGTTCCCATGCGCCAACCTTGGGGGAGATTTTCGGGGTCGATGTTGTCGACGAACATTTGGCGATAGATGGTCTGGGCTGTGGATTCAAGAGTTGATATTAGACGGCGGTTGTTTTCAATACGTCCCTCCACAGTCTGATACTCCGCAACAATCTTACGTTGCTCCTCAATCGACGGCACCGGTAACATAACATCACACATCTCATCCCACTCAAAAACCTCACGGGCAGAGCCATGAGACTTGAATCGAGCATACCTGTCAAACTCCGGACGACGAAACCACATCATCAGATATTCAGGGAGTAGATTATCAGTGTCGGTAACTTCAAAGACAATGTAAGCCTGTGAGATAATACATGGTTTATCTCCATCATATAAAGCAACGGTTATTTTATCGCCATTACGGGAAGTAACCGGCACATATCCAAATTGGCGAGGTTGTACTACCTTGTAGTTTGCCATGTCCGTGCCAATCGTATTTGCAATAGAAGGTATGAATTGCTTGCTGATACTTAGTCCAAGCAAATTATCCACCGCAAGGTCCCGATTGCGGACATCAACCTGACGTATGTAATCTCCAAGTCTCTTCATGTATGATTTATTCATTCTCTGCATCTGGCGATTGAGCGTTATCAGTAGGAAATGCTACCGGACGAGGCTCTAAATGAAGCTCTAATTCGGCATAGGCTATTTCCAGTTCATCAAATATGTAGCGAAGACCTGTGAGCTTGTTGCGATTGTTGGCATTCTTCCATAGATAGACACCTTCGCCAATCTTCTCATACTTGCGTTGCTCTTCGCCCATTACATGATGAACCCACATGTCCTTCTGTGCAAGAGTTTCAAGCTCATCAGGGTAACGACGATAAACTTCTCTGACAACATCTATCAGCATATCTACCCAGTATGTTTGCTGGTGTTCTTCGCCAAATAGGGTATAACCTACAAGACTTCTATTGGTAGGATTGAAGTCTTCATCTTCAAGAGAAATTTCTTCGACCGGTTTCGGAAGCGGTTTGAAATTAGTTGTCGGGAATGGATATAGCGAGAATAGTTTGTCCTTGATCTTGTTAGCGCGGTGTTCAAGGTCGCTTAAATGCCATGTGTCGTATGACGTAAGTTCCTGTGTCAGCCGATAGATTGAACCACGATAACCGTTTATGAACTGACCGTTCACCATCTTGCCATTCTTCTTATCCTCAAATTTATTGTTGCTCAACTCAGAGTTAACACCTGTAAGGGTAAGGTTGGCAAAAGTATGAAGGTATTGTTCGTGAATAGCGTCAGCCTCATCACCTAATTCTTTTCTCCATTCCGGAGTCAATGTTTGGGGCATGATGTGTTCGATAGTCGCATCTCCACTTTGCATTTGCTTCTTGATATCAATAAACTCCGTGTGATTGAAATTTTCAAGCCTCTCAAAAAGAAAATGCTGGGCTGCCTTGGGCATCAAGTATACTTTTCGCGTCAAAATATTCTCAGCAAAAACATTGTCGCGAGGTATACGGAAGTTACCTTCACGTCGGAGAATGTGATAGGCAAGAATATCATGATATGGTACAGACAGAAGCTGTTCTGCTTTCTCATATTCCGAAATGGAGCGTAAGACGTCTCTATGAAGAGCGCAAAATGTCTGTGTCAGTGAGTTTGATGACATCGAACAGATTATGCGGCGTGCGAGATAATCTTCAACCAGATCAAGAACTTTCCAGACTTCATCCTCACTGAAGCTGTTTTCAACAGCATATTTGAGGAACGAAATCAGGAACACGTTGATAACATCCGTGTCGAGATTTCTCAGCTGAGCCATTTTTTTACTTAGCCTAGCACTTCTGACCAGTTGACCGTCCTGCATTACTTCAATCTCCGCCATATTGATCATGTGATAATAGCGAACATAATCAAGCATCGAGGCCAATTCTGCTTTACGGTCTCGACCTTCCTCCTCCATATATTTTTTCCAATGGAAGTAAAGATTGTTAAGTTTTACAGGCCGCAGAAGGTTGTCAGAGATTGTTATATAATCTCGGAGGAACATCGTTGGCGAATCATTGGTCGCCATCTGTATCTTATGCCAATATTTCTTATAGCACTCTTCCTGATCGACCGGAGAAAGAGACATGAGAAGATAGTTTCGTATCTTATCAGCTTCTTCAAGAGCCAGACCAGTGGAGTTAAGGCTCTCAAATATCAACTGTGGATCATCGTCATTATCAAGGTCTATGCAAATTACCTGAAGTCTATCGACAACATCAAACAGCTCATCGAATGTAAACTGCTGTGGCAATGAAGTCAATTTCTCATAAAAGAAATTGAAATTGTGAGTGATTTTTGATTCCTCGATGAATTGATTGTTATCGTATGTAAACAGGCGGTCATAAGCAATGCGGTCCTGCTCAATGGGCAATAACTTGTATTTACATGTCGGATGCGAGCCATACTTAGACCACAACATATTGTCATGGGTCTCTTCGAGCAGGCCTTCCTGACTGACTTTCATCTTCCCGTCCTTCACTGCTTTGATTGCAGCGAGCATTAGTAAGGATGTTGTAGTCAGTCGTTGCTGTCCGTCTATGATAAGACGGTCGAGACCGGAACCTACTGGTGCGGTAACTATTGAGCCAAAGAAGTGGCCGTTTCTATGGCTGTCTTTAAGTTTTACAAGGTCTGAGAAAAGCTGATTACAGTTTTCTTTCTTCCACGAGTAATTACGTTGGTATACAGGTATTACAAGTTGGGTACGACCATTACCCCAAACTTGCTGTAACGGCATTGCTGTCCCTCTCATTTTACATCAGATTTTGATTTCATAACCAAGGGATTTGAAAACTTCAAGAATGGCAGCGCGGCTTTCAGCCTCTTTACGGAGGATGTCGGTAAGCTCGCCTTGAAGCTCTTTCATGCGTGTATCGTAGTCAATGGTTTCGTCCCGGTTGACAAACTCAATATACTTTGAGGGGACAAGAGAAAAGCCTTTTGCCTTGACCTCATCGAATGAAGCGGAATAGCAGAACTCAGGTTCGTTGGCATACGACTCTGAGGCGCCTTCTCTCTGCCAATTGTGGTAGGTTCGCGCTACTTTTTGAATATCCTCATCCGTAAACCGCACATATTTCTTCTCGAACGGTTCTCCCATCTGTCGCATATCAATGAAAAGGATTTCCTTTTCACGATCGCGATAATGGATTTCCTCGCCGTTGCGATTTATGACGCGAGCCTTTTTATTGGCGTTGAGAATCCACAGAGTTACGGAAATGTCGGTGGAGTAAAAGAGATTACGCGGCAATATGACAATCGCCTCGACAAGTCCACGCTCTATCATCTTACGGCGGATCGCTCCTTCAGTGCCGTCGGCACTGAGCGCTCCGTTGGCAAGAATGAAACCGGCCACACCGTTGCACGAGAGTTTGCTCACCATGTTGAGAATCCAGCCATAGTTGGCGTTGGAAGTCGGCGGTGTCTCGTAGCCGTTCCATCGTGGATCGTCGGTGAGCTGATTTTCGGCTCGCCAGTCCTTCTGATTGAACGGTGGGTTTGCCATAATAAAGTCAGCTTTCAGCTCTTTGTGGCGGTCATCGGTGAACGTGTTGGCAGCATATTCGCCGAGGTTGGCGGAAATGCCGCGAATAGCTAAGTTCATCTTGGCGAGCTTATAAGTCGTCTTCGTAAACTCCTGACCGTAAACAGACACATTGCGGCGGTTGCCGTTATGACGTTGAACAAATTTCATCGACTGAACGAACATACCACCTGAACCGCAGCAGGGGTCGTAGATTATACCCTCGTAAGGCTCTATCATCTCGGCAATGAGGTTTACAATGGTTTTGGGCGTGTAGAACTCGCCCTTACCTTTGCCCTCCTTGATGGCAAACTTTGAAAGGAAGTATTCGTATACACGCCCGATAATGTCGTTCTCTGTATCGTTTTCAAGAATGGAATCGAAGCCGTCTATCTTGTCGATTAGTGAACCGAGTTTTTCAGACTCAATACCGAGCGAGCTATAATAATTGTTGGGAAGAGCACCGCGAAGTGACTTGTTTTCTCTTTCAATGTCGGCGAGAGCCTTGTCGACAATCAGAGCGATGTCGGCTTGCTTGGCGTTCTCCTTAATGTATGGCCAGCGGGCGGTTTCGGGGAGATAAAACACATTTTTAGCCCCATAGAAAGCAACATTATCGACGAAGGCTTCCTGCCCGGCGGCAATGATTTCCTGACGGCGCTTCTCGAAATGGAAGCCCGCATATTTCAAAAATATAAGAGACAGGACAACGTGTTTGTACTCGCTCGGCTCGATAGAACCACGCAGAGCGTCACACGCCTTCCACAGCATCTCCTCCATCGGAAGAGCCTCTTTCTTATTTTGCGCTTTCTTAGCCATAATCAAATCGATTCTACAAATTCCTTGTTAAGCAATTCATCTAATTCAACATCAAGCAGTTTTGCAATCTTAACCAATAAGGCTATATCAGGTTGTGAAGAGTTTGTGCACCACTTTGAAACAGTCGATGGGTTTATGCCTAACTCCGAAGCCAGCCATTTATTCGTTTTCTGTTTTTCTGCTAATACTACTTTTATTCGATTTATCCTTCCAATCATAACATAAATTCTTTGACTGCAAAATTAATGAAAATTTTTCAGTGCGCAATAGCCAAATGAAGATTATGCCTATTACAGGAGTCTAAAACCGTCTCCTCACTGAGTAGCGAAGTCATTGTAAGATAATATAGATTGGGAACGGATGTATATGGAAATTTACCAGATTTCTGATAACCAAGAAAGAGCGCAGTAAACGCTACATAATATGTTCACAAACCACTTGATTATGCTTCACTCTTGAAGCCTCAAAGGTCTGCGCCACAAATTTACTATTTTTTTTTAATTCAAACGAAATAATCAGAAAAATAATAAAAAATACTCTTGATACTCCTGCCTAAGTTTACATCTAAGCAATGGCGTCAGGACGCAGATTATTTAGTAACCGGTCACACCTCCGCCGAGGCTTCGGTGTAACCGGTTACTCGGTAATCTGCGTCCTGACGCTACCGCTACTTTATTTTTTTTGGCATAGTATTTACCACAGCGCAGACACGCTGGTATATTGTCGACATGATTAAAGAAATAGTCCCCGCATAAACCATAGTTTTATAGCCAGGTCTATGTGGGGACAGATTTATATGTAAAATGCAAAATATTTGTGCAA
>PPYF01104209.1_pt1 | contig 10507 bp, 11 predicted proteins | sample 1559871 | NCBI WGS metagenome assembly PPYF01 (sample SAMN08240021, study PRJNA423297) | Human gut metagenome, whole genome shotgun sequencing project.
GGGCGTTTTGTAAACCCGATCACGGATATCTGCTGGAGCTGTATTTTCCCGCTCTCGCTGGGCAGTATCAAAGTCAGTCAGGGTAAGGTCCCCGACACGGCGAACCCGTCGATGCCCATTCAGATTTGTCCGGCACCGCCGCCGCTGTTCAGGCGTATCGGGCTGGCCATTGGTTACTGGGAGCCGATGGTGCTGACGGATGTCACCCGGTCACCGGGATGCATGGTTAACCTGGGCTTCAGCCTGCCGGCTTTTGGTAAAACGGCACAGGGAACGGCGAAAAAAGATGAGAAGCAGGTGAACGGGGCGTTCTATCACGTTCACTGGTACAAATACCCGCTGACGTACTGGCTTAACATCATCACATCGCTGGGCTGTCTGGAAGGTGGTGACCTAGATATCGCTTATCTTTCTGAAATTGACCCCACCTGGACGGACAGCAGCCTGACCACCATTCTCAACCCGGAAGCCGTCATCTTTGCCAATCCGATAGCACAGGGGGCCTGTGCAGCAGATGCCATTGCCAGCGCCTTTAATATGCCTCTCGATGTTCTGTTCTGGTGTGCCGGTTCGCAGGGCAGTATGTACCCGTTCAATGGCTGGGTGAGTAATGAGTCCAGTCCGTTGCAGTCCTCCCTGCTGGTCAGTGAACGCATGGCGTTCAAGCTGCACCGTCAGGGCATTATTATGGAAACCATCGGGAAAAATAACGCCGTCTGTAATGAATATCCGTCCCCAATCCTGCCCAAAGAACGCTGGCGTTATCAGATGGTGAATATGTACCCGGACAGCGGACAGTGCCACCCGTTCGGGCGCAGTGTGACCCGCTGGGAAACCGGGAAAAATCCGCCCAATACAAAGAAAAACTTCGGCTACCTGATGTGGCGTAAACGTAACTGTGTCTTCCTGTGAGGTGAATGATGACGCTGAGTATGAAATCTCTGGCAGCACTGCTGATGATGCTGAACGGGGCGGTTATGGCGTCAGAAAACGTGAACACTCCTGAAAACCGCCAGTTCCTGAAGCAGCAGGAAATTTTAAGCAGACAACTGCGTGAAAAACTTGACCATCAACTGAAAGCCTGGGCGGAGAAACAGGTGCTGGAAAACCCCCTTCAGCGTTCAGATAACCATTTCCTGGATGAGCTGGTTCGTAAACAGCAGGCTTCGCAGGACGGGAAACCCCGGCAGGGTGCCCTGTATTTTGTGTCGTTTTCCATTCCCGAAGAGGGGCTGAAACGGATGCTGGGCGAAACCCGGCACTACGGTATTCCGGCCACACTGCGGGGCATGGTGAATAATGACCTGAAGACCACCGCTGAAGCCGTGTTGTCCCTGGTGAAAGACGGCGCAACTGATGGTGTTCAGATCGACCCGACGCTGTTTTCACAGTACGGCATTCGCAGCGTACCGGCACTGGTGGTGTTCTGCAGTCAGGGATACGACATCATCCGGGGAAACCTGCGGGTCGGCCAGGCGCTGGAGAAAGTGGCCGCCACGGGTGACTGCCGGCAGGTGGCTCATGATTTACTGGCAGGGAAAGGAGATTCCGGGAAATGAAACGTATTTTACCTCTGATACTGGCTCTGGTTACCGGTATGGCACAGGCTGACAGCAACAGTGATTACCGGGCCGGTTCTGATTTTGCTCACCAGATCAAAGGGCAGGGAAGCAGCAGTATTCAGGGCTTTAAGCCACAGGAGAGTATCCCCGGCTATAACGCGAATCCCGACGAGACAAAATATTACGGTGGCGTGACTGCCGGCGGGGATGGCGGCCTGAAAAATGACGGCACCACGGAATGGGCGACCGGTGAAACCGGAAAAACCATCACAGAGTCATTCATGAACAAGCCGAAAGACATTCTTTCACCGGATGCACCGTTTATCCAGACCGGCAGGGATGTGGTGAACCGGGCTGACAGCATTGTGGGAAACACCGGGCAGCAGTGCAGTGCGCAGGAGATTAGCCGGAGTGAATACACGAATTACACCTGTGAGCGGGATTTACAGGTGGAGCAGTACTGCACACGAACTGCCCGTATGGAGCTGCAGGGGAGTACCACATGGGAAACCCGGACGCTGGAGTATGAAATGAGTCAGCTACCTGCACGTGAAGTGAATGGTCAGTATGTTGTCTCCATTACCTCTCCCGTTACCGGTGAAATTGTCGATGCGCATTACAGCTGGAGTCGTACTTACCTGCAGAAGAGTGTACCTATGACAATTACAGTACTGGGAACCCCACTGAGCTGGAATGCCAAATACTCAGCAGATGCCTCATTTACACCAGTACAGAAAACACTGACTGCCGGTGTGGCTTTTACGTCATCTCACCCCGTCCGGGTCGGGAATACAAAATTCAGACGTCATACGGCAATGAAGCTGCGTCTGGTTGTCAGGGTAAAAAAAGCCTCGTACACCCCGTATGTTGTCTGGTCTGAAAGCTGCCCGTTCAGCAAGGAGCTGGGGAAACTGACAAAAACAGAATGTACGGAGGCTGGCGGGAACAGGACGCTGGTGAAAGACGGTCAGTCATACAGCATGTACCAGAGCTGCTGGGCATACCGGGACACGTATGTCACACAGTCAGCAGACAAGGGAACCTGTCAGACCTACACCGACAATCCAGCCTGTACCCTGGTGTCACACCAGTGTGTCTTTTACTCCGAAGAAGGTGCCTGTCTGCATGAATATGCCACCTACTCCTGCGAGTCAAAAACATCCGGGAAAGTGATGGTCTGTGGGGGAGACGTCTTCTGTCTCGATGGCGAATGCGATAAGGCTCAGAGCGGGCAGAGTAATGATTTTGCCGAAGCCGTTTCTCAGCTGGCGGCACTGGCCGCTGCAGGTAAGGATGTTGCGGCGCTGAACGGGGTGGATGTCCGTGCTTTCACCGGTCAGGCGAAATTTTGTAAGAAGGCTGCAGCCGGATACAGCAACTGCTGTAAGGACAGCGGCTGGGGACAGGATATCGGGCTGGCCAAATGCAGCAGTGATGAAAAGGCCCTGGCTAAAGCAAAATCAAACAAACTGACCGTCAGTGTCGGAGAGTTCTGTTCGAAGAAAGTGCTGGGTGTCTGCCTGGAGAAAAAACGCAGTTACTGTCAGTTTGATTCGAAGCTGGCGCAGATAGTCCAGCAGCAGGGGCGCAACGGACAGCTGCGTATCAGTTTTGGCAGTGCGAAGCATCCTGACTGTCGGGGGATTACGGTTGATGAGCTGCAGAAAATTCAGTTCGACAGACTGGATTTCACTAACTTCTACGAAGACCTGATGAATAACCAGAAAATCCCGGACAGTGGTGTTCTGACGCAGAAAGTGAAAGAACAGATTGCTGACCAGCTGAAACAGGCAGGACAGTAAGGTAGGGAAAATAACCGGGGGAAATGATGAAAGTCATATTCACTTCTAATCGTCTTGTTGATTTTCTTATCCGGCTTTCGATTACAGCGATTGTCATTTCCCCGGTAATTATCTGGTTGTGGGATACGGTAAAAGAAACCACGGCGGGCGGGATGCTTGCTGCTGCTTTCGTTATCCTTTACTCCGGTGTGCTCCTGTTTATTCTGTATTTTTGTTTTTCTGCCCTGACTGACCTGCAGAAACCTGATGAAAGAAAAAGTGATGAAAGGAATGAAGATGAATAAAGCATTACTGCCACTGTTACTCTGCTGCTTTATTTTTCCGGCGTCAGGAAAAGATGCAGGCTGGCAGTGGTATAACGAGAAAATAAATCCGAAGGAAAAAGAAAATCCGGCGTGGATAATTTTGTGAAATATTTCCGTCTGCAGAATTACTGGACTCAGCAGGCCGGGCTTTTCACCATGAGCGCCAAAAAGGCCATGCTGGCACATCCTGAACTGGACTATAACCTGCAGTACAGCCATTACAACGGCACGGTACGGAACCAGCTGGCGGCAGACCAGGCACAGCAGCGACAGGCCATTGCGAAACTGGCTGAACACTACGGCATCATGTTTTTTTACCGGGGGCAGGACCCCATCGACGGGCAGCTGGCGCAGGTCATTAATGGCTTCAGGGATACCTATGGTCTGAGTGTTATTCCCGTTTCCGTGGATGGCGTGATTAATCCGCTGTTGCCGGATTCCCGGACTGACCAGGGGCAGGCGCAGCGCCTCGGCGTGAAATATTTTCCGGCCATGATGCTGGTTGACCCGAAACAGGGCAGTGTTCGCCCGTTATCATACGGCTTTATTTCACAGGACGACCTGGCAAAACAGTTCCTGAACGTTTCTGAAGATTTTAAACCAAATTTTTAATCGCGGATTTGATTTATGAGTGAAGATTATTTGAAAATGTTTACAGGTGTTGTCCTGTTAATATTTGTCATTATTGCTGGTTATTTTTTTCTGAGCGTAATGACAGGAAAATGTTTCTCCTGAGCTCACTGGTTTTCCTTGTTATTAATATCGCGTGTTTATATGTGCTTACCGCCAGTCTCTGGTTTCTGTGTGGTGCAATTATGAATCAGGGCGCAGCAATGGTTGTTCCAATGGTTATTGGCTCATTACCGAACGTTACGAGCTTCGACAGGTTCAGAAGAATATTTATCTGCATTATGTTGTCATCAGTATGGTCCGGAATGATGTGGTTTTTTATAAGGGGGCTTATGACAGGCTAAGTCATATAAAACGGTAATAAAAACCATACAAAATAATGAGGTTGATCTGATTAATATCACACAAACGCGAATATTACAGACATAAATACTCTCATGTAAATAATAACCGGAGTTTAACATGATAAGTAAACGCAGATTCTCTTTACCCCGGCTTGATATTACGGGAATGTGGGTATTTTCCCTGGGTGTCTGGTTTCATATCGTCGCCCGTCTTGTTTACAGCAAACCCTGGATGGCTTTTTTTCTGGCGGAGTTGATTGCGGCCATCCTTGTGCTATTCGGCGCATACCAGGTGCTGGATGCATGGATTGCCCGTGTCAGCCGGGAAGAGCGTGAGGCACTGGAAGCCAGGCAACAGGCCATGATGGAAGGGCAGCAGGAGGGCAGACATGTCTCTCATTAAATCACTGTTGTTCACCCTGTTGCTGGCAGCCGCTGCCGTGCAGGCCTCCACCCGGGATGAAATTGAACGACTCTGGAATCCGCAGGGCATGGCCGCGCAGCCTGCACAACCGGCAGCAGGCACGTCAGCCAGGACAGAAAAGCCAGCCCCCCGCTGGTTCCGCCTCAGCAACGGCAGGCAGGTTAACCTGGCCGACTGGAAGGTGGTGCTGTTTATGCAGGGGCATTGCCCTTACTGTCACCAGTTTGACCCGGTACTGAAACAGCTGGCACAGCAGTACGGCTTTTCCGTTTTTCCCTACACCCTGGATGGTCAGGGGGATACCGCCTTTCCGGAGGCATTGCCGGTGCCACCGGACGTGATGCAGACCTTCTTCCCTAATATCCCGGTGGCCACACCGACCACCTTCCTGGTCAACGTCAATACGCTTGAGGCATTACCGCTTTTACAGGGGGCAACGGATGCCGCCGGTTTTATGGCGCGGATGGATACCGTTCTGCAGATGTACGGAGGAAAAAAAGGTGCGAAATAAGCAGGTGGTGTTACTCATTGCCGGAATATCCGGCATCGCGACGGGAATAATCGTCAGCCTGAATATCCCCTTTATCCATCAGGGGCTTTTTTATCCCGCCAGCCCTGTAGAAATTGTCGTTTCGCTGTGCCTTACCTTTTCTGTTTCTGTTGTGTTTTTTGTGGGGGCAATTGTGGGATGGATTTCGGTGTCTGAAATATATTACAGCCGCAGGACTGGACGGAAATATCGGGATATTCCTGCTGAAATGTCGTATGCGCCGGGAGAACAAATTAAGGGAGGGCAAGAATGATGCCACGCATTAAACCTCTTCTGGTTCTTTGTGCTGCTTTACTGACGGTCACACCCGCAGCGTCAGCGGATGTGAACAGCGACATGAATCAGTTCTTTAACAAGCTGGGCTTCGCCTCCAATACCACACAGCCGGGCGTCTGGCAGGGGCAGGCCGCCGGTTATGCTTACGGTGGCTCCCTGTATGCCCGTACTCAGGTCAAAAATGTTCAGCTGATTTCCATGACGCTGCCGGATATCAATGCCGGATGTGGCGGCATCGACGCCTATCTCGGCTCGTTCAGTTTTATTAATGGCGAGCAGCTGCAGCGTTTTGTTAAGCAGATTATGAGCAATGCTGCCGGTTACTTTTTTGACCTTGCCCTGCAGACAACGGTGCCGGAAATCAAAACCGCAAAAGACTTCCTGCAGAAAATGGCAAGCGACATTAACAGTATGAACCTCAGTTCCTGCCAGGCGGCACAGGGGATTATCGGCGGGCTTTTCCCCCGGACGCAGGTGTCCCAGCAGAAAGTCTGTCAGGACATTGCCGGTGAGAGCAATATTTTTGCTGACTGGGCGGCTTCCCGGCAGGGATGTACCGTTGGCGGGAAATCTGACAGTGTCAGGGATAAAGCCAGCGACAAGGATAAGGAGCGGGTGACCAAAAACATCAACATCATGTGGAATGCGCTTTCCAAAAACAGAATGTTTGACGGCAACAAAGAGCTGAAAGAGTTTGTGATGACGCTGACCGGCTCACTGGTGTTTGGTCCTAACGGCGAAATCACACCCTTGTCAGCCAGAACCACTGACCGCTCAATTATCCGGGCCATGATGGAAGGCGGCACAGCAAAAATTTATCACTGCAACGATTCTGATAAATGCCTGAAAGTGGTGGCAGACACACCGGTGACCATCAGCCGGGATAATGCACTGAAGTCTCAGATTACTAAACTTCTGGCCAGCATTCAGAACAAGGCGGTCAGTGACACGCCTCTGGATGACAAGGAAAAAGGCTTTATTTCCAGTACCACCATCCCCGTCTTCAAATACCTGGTTGACCCGCAAATGCTCGGTGTTTCCAACAGTATGATTTACCAGCTGACGGACTATATCGGTTACGACATCCTGCTGCAGTACATTCAGGAGCTGATACAGCAGGCCCGGGCGATGGTGGCCACGGGAAATTATGACGAAGCGGTTATCGAGCATATTAACGACAACATGAATGATGCCACCCGGCAGATTGCGGCGTTTCAGTCACAGGTGCAGGTACAGCAGGATGCGCTGCTGGTTGTCGATCGTCAGATGAGCTACATGCGTCAGCAGCTTTCCGCCCGCATGCTCAGTCGTTACCAGAACAACTATCACTTCGGAGGGGGCACGCTGTGAATGAAGTTTATGTGATTGCCGGTGGTGAGTGGTTGCGGAATAACCTGAACGCCATTGCCGCCTTTATGGGAACCAGGACGTGGGATTCCATTGAAAAAATTGCTCTCACCCTGTCTGTTGTTGCGGTGGCCTTTATGTGGGTACAGCGCCATAACGTGATGGATTTGCTGGGCTGGGCGGCGGTGTTTGTACTTATCAGCCTGCTGGTTAATATCCGCACATCGGTGCAGATTATTGATAACAGTGACCTGGTCAAAGTTCACCGGGTGGATAATGTGCCGGTCGGTCTGGCGATGCCACTTTCACTGACGACCCGTATCGGGCATGCAATGGTGGCCAGTTACGAGATGATCTTCACGCAACCGGACAGTGTCACCTACAGCAAAACGGGGATGCTGTTTGGCGCAGAACTGGTATCAAAAAGCACCGACTTTTTGTCCCGCAATCCGGAAATCGCCAATCTTTTCCAGGATTATGTGCAGAACTGCGTGATGGGGGATATTTACCTGAACCACAAATACACGCTGGAGGAGCTGATGGCCTCCGCTGATCCCTACACGCTGATTTTTTCCCGCCCCAGCCCGCTGCGGGGCGTTTATGACAGCAATAACAATTTCGTGACCTGTAAGGACGCGTCGGTTTCGCTGAAAGACAAGCTGAATCTGGACACACAGAGTGGCGGAAAAACCTGGCATTATTATGCCCAGCAGCTATTTGGTGGACGCTCTGATCCGAACCTGTTGTTCAGTACGCTGATTGGCGACAGTTACAGTTACTTCTATGGCTCAAGTAAATCAGCCAGCCAGATCATCCGCCAGAATGTCACCATCAATGCGCTGAAGGAGGGGATCACCAGTTATGCAGCACGTAATGGTGACTCAGCCAGCCTGGTGAATCTGGCCACCACGTCATCGATGGAGAAGCAACGTCTGGCACATGTATCAATCGGTCATGTGGCGATGCGGACACTGCCCATGACGCAGAGCATCCTGACGGGGATCGCCATCGGTATTTTCCCGCTCCTGGTACTGGCGGCTGTCTTCAACAAACTGACGCTGTCTGTCCTGAAAGGTTATGTGTTTGCCCTGATGTGGCTGCAGTCATGGCCACTCTTGTACGCCATTCTGAACAGTGCCATGACATTTTATGCAAAACAGAATGGTGCGCCGGTGGTGCTCTCTGAAATTTCACAGATACAACTGAAATACTCCGATCTGGCTTCCACTGCCGGGTATCTTTCCATGATGATCCCGCCATTATCCTGGATGATGGTCAGGGGGCTCGGGGCAGGATTTTCCAGTGCGTACAGCCATTTCGCTTCCTCTGCTATCAGCCCGACCGCCAGTGCAGCAGGCAGTGTGGTTGACGGTAATTACTCCTACGGCAACATGCAGACGGAGAACGTGAACGGCTTCAGCTGGAGCACCAACAGCACCACGTCGTTTGGTCAGATGATGTACCAGACCGGCAGTGGCGCAACCGCCACACAGACCCGTGACGGTAATATGGTGATGGATGCAAGCGGAGCGATGTCCCGTTTACCGGTCGGTATCAATGCAACGCGTCAGATTGCAGCGGCACAACAGGAAATGGCCCGGGAAGCATCGAACAGAGCAGAAAGTGCCCTGCATGGTTTCAGCAGCAGTATTGCCAGTGCCTGGAACACGCTCAGTCAGTTTGGTTCTAACCGGGGGAGCAGTGATTCTGTCACCGGTGGTGCTGACAGTACGATGAGTGCACAGGACTCCATGATGGCCAGCCGTATGCGCAGTGCAGTGGAAAGCTATGCGAAGGCGCATAATATCAGTAATGAGCAGGCGACTCAGGAACTGTCATCCAGAAGTACGAGAGCTTCTGCCGGGATGTATGGAGATGCTCATGCTGAATGGGGGGTTAAACCTAAAATTCTTGGTGTTGGTGGCGGCTTAGGTGTTAAAGGTGGTGGTCGCGCTGGTATTGATTGGGAAGATAATGATGCGCATACGGCAAGTAGTAATACTCAGTCGAGCCATAATGCTCGTCATGATATCGATGCCAGAGCTACACAAGACTTTAAAGAGGCCAGCGATTACTTTACCAGTCGCAAGGTCAGTGAGTCTGGCAGCCATACTGACAATAATGCTGATTCCCGTGTGGATCAGTTGTCTGCAGCCCTGAATTCAGCGAAGCAGAGTTACGACCAGTTCACGACGAATATGACCCGCAGCCATGAATATGCTGAAATGGCATCCCGTACTGAAAGCATGAGTGGGCAGATGAGTGAAGACTTGTCGCAACAGTTTGCACAGTATGTAATGAAACACGCGCCACAGGATGCAGAAGCTATTCTGACAAACACCAGTTCACCGGAGATTGCAGAACGTCGTCGGGCGATGGCCTGGTCTTTTGTGCAGGAACAGGTACAGCCTGGTGTTGATAATGCCTGGCGGGAATCCCGTGGCGATATTGGTAAAGGAATGGAGAGCGTACCTTCGGGTGGTGGCAGTCAGGATATTATTGCTGACCATCAGGGACATCAGGCCATTATTGAGCAAAGAACGCAGGACAGTAATATCCGTAATGATGTAAAACATCAGGTTGATAATATGGTCACAGAATATAAAGGGAATAAGATGATAATGAGATGTTTAACCCATATTGCTCTGGTAACGGTGATACAGTTTATCGCCTGTTATCTGGCTGGTTGGGAGAATGCCGAAACAATTTTTATGCTGTTCTTCATAGTACTATGGCAGGGACTGTTTATATGGTTGTTCTCTCAAATACGAAAAAAACGGAATGTGTCGGATGAGTTTAAGTTTAGTAAAGGCGTTTGGTATATAACGATGCCAGTATCTTCCTTACTCTCTCCATTATTAAGCCTGATGGTTTTTATCATTGGTACACTATACGAATTAAGGCGAGTTAGTGGTTGTGTAAGTGTAAGAGAATGGATGCAATCTCAGGTAAATGAACAAACTAATGAAGATTTGCATCTGGATTTTGATAATATGGATTTTCATCGTACTAATCCTGCAACAGGGTTACCTATGTCAGGTATTGGTGTGGATATCGGTGGTAATTCATATGGTTATAGTTCAAAACGATATGATGAGTGAATCTTAATTTGTATATTATGACGTTTTATTCAATATGAAGGAACATTGATGAAAATGAAAAAATTGATGATGGTTGCACTGGTCAGTTCCACTCTGGCCCTTTCAGGGTGTGGTGCGATGAGCACAGCAATCAAGAAGCGTAACCTTGAGGTGAAGACTCAGATGA
>PPYF01298579.1_pt1 | contig 10507 bp, 8 predicted proteins | sample 1559871 | NCBI WGS metagenome assembly PPYF01 (sample SAMN08240021, study PRJNA423297) | Human gut metagenome, whole genome shotgun sequencing project.
GTGACACCGAAAAGAAAAATACGCTGCTGGTGATTAATCTCGATAACTTAATTGTTGGCGATAAATTGTATTTCAACAGCGGTGTAAAAACCCCTGAAGCAGTAAGGAAATTAACGCGCGACAGGGCGCTGGCAATTGCGCGTAGTCATGGAATTGCCGCAACGACCAATCCGGGTTTGAATAAAAATTATCCGAAAGGCACTGGATGTTGTAATGACGCAGAAATATTCGACAAAGCGGGCATTGCTGTACTTTCGGTGGAAGCGACAAACTGGAATCTTGGGAATAAAGATGGTTATCAGCAACGCGCAAAAACAGCCGCATTCCCTGCGGGAAATAGCTGGCATGACGTAAGACTGGATAATCAGCAACATATTGATAAAGCACTTCCTGGAAGAATAGAACGTCGCTGCCGTGACGTTATGCGGATAATGCTACCGCTGGTGAAGGAGTTGGCGAAGGCGTCTTGATGGGTTGGAAAATGGGAGCTGGGTGTTCTACCGCAGGGGCGGGGAATTCTAAGTGATATCCATCATCGCATCCAGTGCGCCCGGTTTATCCCCGCTGGCGCGGGGAACACCACAAACCGCCCATCTTCCCGATTACTGCAGCCGGTTTATCCCCGCTGGCGCGGGGAACACGAGCTGGCGATAGCCCTGAATGAACTGGCAGACGGTTAATCCCCGCTGGCGCGGGGAACACAAACCGAAACACACGATCAATCCGAATATGAGCGGTTTATCCCCGCTGGCGCGGGGAACACGGATTCAGAACGCCGTCATCCTCCGCAATCCACGGTTTATCCCCGCTGGCGCGGGGAACACAATTCATCATCAGATTCACGGTCAGCGCCAGGCGGTTTATCCCCGCTGGCGCGGGGAACACATCCAGCGCGACCATTTTTCCCTGTAAATTTTCGGTTTATCCCCACTGGCGCGGGGAACACCTATCTTGCGACAGCTAAATATTCCAACAAAGCGGTTTATCCCCGCTGGCGCGGGGAACACTCTATCAGCCATTCTTCATCTACTGAGCGCCCCGGTTTATCCCCGCTGGCGCGGGGAACACAGTATCACGCCGACGGCGGACGACGTGAAGTTGGGTTTATCCCCGCTGGCGCGGGGAACACGGCCTGTTTCATTTTTGCGGCTGATTTGTCGTCGGTTTATCCCCGCTGGCGCGGGGAACACGATCCTGCTCCGTCATAATATCCACCGTCCGGCGGTTTATCCCCGCTGGCGCGGGGAACACTTTCAACCCGTTTTGCAGATACAAAAATCGAGCGGTTTATCCCCGCTGGCGCGGGGAACACTTTGGTGACAGTTTTTGTCACTGTTTTGGTGACGGTTTATCCCCGCTGGCGCGGGGAACACTACACGGTGCGGAGTACTACTCAGTTTGTGGTCGGTTTATCCCCGCTGGCGCGGGGAACACACTAAGCATACATATCTGTTTTTAAACAAATTTATTCCACATCAACAATCTACCAACTAAATTCAAACATTTCCTTATTTTTAAAGAACACATAACCTATTGATTATCAACAGGAAGAAAAGAAACCAAACGTAACCCATCCAAATCCACCGGAATACGTCTGTTTTCTCCCCAGGTCTGAAATTCAAAACCCGACTCGGTATTGGTCGCCCAGGCCATCACCACATTTCCGCAACCAGCCAGTTGGGTAATTTGCTGCCAGATCATCTCCCGAATACGTTTTGATGTATCACCAACATACACACCGGCACGCACTTCCAGTAGCCAGATTGCGAGCCGTCCACGTAAGCGCGGAGGGACATTTTCTGTAACAACCACGACCATGCTCATCCGCCGCGCCCCCGGTGACCACTATCACCCAGCGTTTCAGGTTCAGGGATGGCAGGCGGTAACATATCCGGCGCGGGTTGTGGTGGTTCAATTTCACCTGCAGCAAGGACTTCCTCAATTAACGGTATTAATTTGCCCGTTAACTTAGTGCTACGGAAAATATCGCGACAGGCTAATCTGACTTCTTTATCAGGTTCTGCGGGTTGCCTCGCTGCTATTTCAAATGCCTTTGGCACAACCGAATCAAATTTAATGATATCGGCTATGTCATAAACAAATGAAAGCGGTTTGCCACTATGAATAAATCCAATAGCGGGCGCATATCCCGCGGCTAATACTGCCGCTTCAGAAATACCGTACAGACATGATGTGGCAGCACTGATGCAGCGATTCACAACATCGCCTTTTTCCCAGTCTTTAGGATCGTATTTGCGACCATTCCATTTCACACCATATTGTTTCGCCAGTAATGCATAGGTCTGGCGAACGCGGGATCCCTCAATTCCCCGTAGCTGATCCACTGAACGGCGAGCTGGCGGTGGCTCACGAAAACGTAATTCATACATTTTGCGCACCACCTTCAGGCGTAGATCTTCCGTTAAAGCCAGCTTTGCCTGGTAGAGTAATTTATCTGCCCGCGCCCCTCCGGGTTGTCCGGAAGAGTAAACGCGAACGCCCGCTTCACCGACCCAGACCAGCAGTGTTCCCACCGTGGCGGCCAGATGCACCGCCGCGTGGGAAACTCTCGTTCCCGGTTCGAGCATAATGCAGGCGACCGATCCCACCGGAATGTGCGTGCGGATCCCGGTTTTGTCGATCAGCACGAAAGCGCCGTCCAGTACGTCGATTTGACCGTACTGGAGGAAGATCATAGAGGTGCGATCTTTTAACGGGATCGGACTCAGTGGTACAAACGTCACACCTCTGCTCCGGGTTTGATCAGCATCAGACCACAGCCGAACGCGCGGCTTTTGCCATACCCCTGACTGAGACGTTGCAGAAATAACCCGGGATCGGTGACCGTAAGCATCCCCGTATAATCCACGCTACTGAACTGGATCAGTTGCCGGGAGTTTTCCCGCCGCAGTTGCTGTTGTCGGTAGGCATCAACCGAGGTATCCAGCAGTGTAAAACCGCTTCTCTCCCCCTGCGCTGCCAGCCAATCCAGCGCCGCCTGTTGTTGATGCAACCAGACATCACTTCCTTCCGCCTGCCCCCTCACCTGCCGTTTCGCCTCCATCAGCAGATCGTGGCGCTTGCCCGCTTTACAGATTGTTGGATTCGCCCGCAGGTTGAAACAAAGTTGTTGTCCGGTACGCAGCTCGGGCACAAATGACCGGCATTCGATGGTGAACGTTTCACTTTCCGCCGGGCGTTCCTGCGACAGTACAAAAAAGCGAAACGCGCCCTGGAGTTCTTCCCGACGATAAAGAAATTGCCTTTCTTTGCCGCCAGGGAAGAGATCCCACAGCCACTGATGCATCACATATTCCCCGCGATCCACCAAATGCAGCAACTGCGCAGGCGAAAGCTGGCCGGTATGTAAGGTTATTCTTGAGAGGTACATGGTTCCTCCTTGCTGAGCCACGGCCCCTGATTGATGGTGCGTTCCCCAAACAGCCACTGCTGACGATTTAAAGGAACATCCCGGCGACGTAATATTTTGCTCGCGACCAGGCCGTCGTGTTCCCCTTCCCACCAGCATTCATCCTGAAGTTTCGGGAGTGAGACTTTCAGTTCGCGGAAACTATCCTGATACTGTTGGTATGCGTTACGTAAGACATCAGACGCGTTGCCTTCGAGCAGTAACGGCGCAAGTGGTAACGCCAGCGGATGACTTTTTCGCCCCAGATAAAGCGGAAAAACCGGATGACGTAAACCGTCCTGCAACTGTTCAAGGCTGTAAGGCGCATCGGGGGTTGTTGCCACCGCCACCATCCACCAGGCATCGGTGTAGTAGTCGCGCCGGGAGATAATCGCGCTCAGAAGATCAGGGGCGCTCAACTCTTCGCGACGGCTGAAATAACGCGCTTTACGCACCTCTTTTGGCATCTGGACCGTGTGATAATCCCGTGCCCAGCGCGGGTTACGGCTGGCGCAAACCACCAGTGAATAGTGGCGGTTAAACGCGTTTAATCGTTCGGTATCATCACGCCGAATCCCTACCCCGGCAGCCAGCAGCCCCAGCAATGCTGAGCGCGAAGGCAGTTCATGGGTATGACGCACTTCGCCGGGGGCATCGACGCCCCAGGATGCCATTGGCCCATGAAGCTGAAAAATCAAATATTGGCTCATTAGCCGCCCCTTACGCGCAGATAAAGTCCAGCACGTCCTTCATGCTTCCCTGTTTGTTCATCACGTCAAAGCTTGCGCATTCGGTCTTCTGTTCATAGACCGTATTCATATTTTCGCGAAGCGTTGTAATACGCTGCACCGCCACATCTAACTGCCGGGTGCCATTAATGGGTTCATAGAAAGCCGCCGCCAGAGAACGTGGTTGTTCGGTGCCTTTTTCTGCCAGCGCCCAGGAGGCGTAGGCACGGCTGGCAAAGCTGTTCTGTTTGCCGGTTGGGGAGACTTTAAGTGCGGCTTCCGTAAAGGCGCGCAAGGTCTGATTAGCTAACGCTTCGTCACCGCCGAGGTTTTCGACCAGCAGATCTTTATCGATGCAGATATAGGTGTAGAACAGCGCAGAACCGAATCCGGTTTCACCAAGATGCCCGGCACCGGCATCTTCAGAAGCCTGGCGCAAATCATCAACGGCGGTGAAAAAATCATCTTCGACAATCGTTTCACTGACACCAAATGCATGCGCGACCTGGCAGGCGGCTTCAACATTAAATTCGGGTTTATTCGCCAGCATACGACCAAACATAGCGATATCTACCGCCATGCGATCTTTACGTAACAAAGCGAGATCTTCCTCTTTTGGCGCGCGCTTTTCTTCGGCCAGTTGATGGGCCAGCGCTTTTACGGCGTCAAATTCTGCCGGGCTGATATGGACTAATTGTTCAGTTTCGGCGTTAGTGAGCGGATCTTTTGGTTTTTTGTCGTTTTTAGCTTTCCCAAGATAATCCGCAATTTTTGCCGCCCATTCGATGGCTTTTTTCTCTTCGATGCCTTTCTCAATCAGGATAGTTGCCGCCTCACGCGCAATACGCCCACTGCGAATACCAATATGGCCCGCCAGTGCCTGTTCAAAAAGTGCAGAAGTGCGCCACGCACGTTTCAGACTTTGCGAGGAAACGCGCAGTCGCGTTGCTCCACCCAGGACCACGGTTTTCGGCGCTCCGGTGTCATCACGGTTAAGGTTGGCTGCAGGGTAAGCGGTTAACAAATGAAGCTGAATAAATGTCGTCATGAGATAGTCCTTTATTGATTTTGTTCGTTATCGACGTCGCCAGCCTGGTAATATTCCAGCGCCCAGCGGATACGGATAAATTCGGTTGGCCGCTGATGACGGCGGTGATGATTGAGCAGATCGTCGCTCTCCTGGCACCAGCGGAAGACACCCTCTGCCAGAGAGTCAAGATTAACGGAACCGTTTAATAATCTGACTGCGCGGCGTAACTGGCGCAGTAATTCATCCGGTGTTTTTACTGCCGACAGGCGAGTAAAACGCCCCTTTGACATTACCGCCGCCAGCTGCGCAGCAAAAGGCAGCCGTTCATCAATGGCTTTAACATTAGCGCTAAGTGCGGCTATCAGCGCCAGTGCGGTAATACGCCATTCAGGTTCATCCTGCCACTTTATTTGTCTGTTCTTCAGAAACAGGCGAAATCCATCCGTCAGACAAACATCATTAACCGTCGTACTACGCCGCAGACTGGCACGTTCGCCGCGTTTCTCCTGCAATTCCTCATGCCATTTGCGCAGCGTGGCTTTGTGCTCCTCTTTTACAATACTCATTCAGCAGCCTCCTGCTTTTTCTCCCTGGCGGCTTTAGCACTTTGCTTCTCCGCCGATGTTGTAAAATATTTCTTGCGCGCGGTCATGACGCGTTCCAAATCAACGGGCTCATAAGGATTGGTGAATACACGCTCGTCAAAATCCTGACGTGCGAATAACCAAATTTCCTTTTGCCATTTGCCGAGTAATTCATCCGCATCCTGACCTTCTTCAATTTGGCGCACTAACCTCAGGAAGCGATGCTGAGTTTTGTTCCAGAAGTCGATATCCACAAAACTGAAATCACCCCTTGCACCTTTTGGATCGGAGAACCATGCTTCTTTCAATGCACTCCGTAACAGACTCAGAATCCGTGAAGCCGTTTGCGCAGCCAGCCGCAGCTTCGGTATCTGGCCTTCTTTTTTATTGAGCAGCAGCGGGAAATGGTGTTCGTACCAACAGCGCGCTTTCATGTTGTCGAAATCATAACCAAATCCCCACAGGCCCACTTTTGCCTGTTTCAGACTGCTGGCATTAAAGAGTTTCACCACCAGCGCGGGAAGTTCCGTATTGTTTTCTGACTTACCCGTTTCGATAAGGCCTAACCAGTCGCGCCAGATTAAACCGCCCGGTTGTGGTTTAACGGAGTAAAACTCACCGCCCTCTTTAAGTGGTACACGGTAAGGCGTTAAGGGATGCTGCCACATGGCATAATTCGCACCGTAATTTTTGGTAGTCATCAAACTCAGAAGCGCGTCACTCTGCTCACCGCAAATATCGCAGTTGCCGACTGTCGTGGTATTAAAATCAATACGAATACGCCGCGGCATTCCCCAGTACGCCTGGAGTTTATTGACCTGATCATCGGTTACCACCGCACCGGCCAGTTCGCTGGTACGCGTCGGGCCAAGCCAGGGGAAAACCAGATCGTCAAATTTTTTGGGTAGCGGTAAGTCGGCTTCATCCTGCGGCATCACGTTGAGCCACAGTTTGCGCCACAAGGGGGCTTGTTGATTGCCCTGATACTCCTGCAATTCAATCAGAGTCGTCATCGGCCCACCGCCGCGTAAACCGGTGCGATAGCCTTTGCCACCTGACGGCGCATTTAACTGTAGGGAGAACAGAGCTAACGCAGAACAATGAGAGCATACGTGTTCAGTCACGCCACGCTTAATAAAGTGGTCTTTATTAAACTTCGTTGTTTGAGCGCCGGGAATCTCAGGCAGTAGCGAAGCGACCTGAACTTTATCGCCCATGAGCACCTCGAAATCCTGCATAAATGAAGGTGAATCTGGGCCAAACTGGAAAGCGTGTTCTAATGACAGCAATGCTTCCCGTAGCTTTTCAGCTTCCAGCCCGTCTTCCCAGATATCATCCCAACGACGATAATCTTTTGGCGCGAAACTGCTTTGTAGTAACCCCAGCAAAAACTGCCATGCCGCCCCCTGGAGATCTGCCCGCGGCGCAGCGATATCGACAACATTTTCATCCGCCAGATCGACTGGCGCCAGCTTGCCTGTTGTTCCGTCTTTAAAACGAACGGGCAACCACGGGGTTGTCAGAAGTGAAAACGAGTTCATATGTATCCTCTCGTAAAAAAGACCATCCCTGGTCGGTTGTCCATCATTCCATCCTTTTCGGTGTATCAACTATTCAGAGAGTCCTGTCGCAGGTATCTCAATCAACCTTGCCAATCAATCCCTCCCTGGCCGAATACCCGCAACTTTCGTCATCAGTGACTAAAATCACGTTTGCCATTTCCGGATCTTGCCGCTGTTCAATGCACCACTGCCTGAACGCTTCCCCTTCCAGTAAAGAAAACTCATCCCGATGTTTTTTCCACCAGCTTCGACGCACTCTGACAACGCTCATTTCCCATGCGTGAGCACCGGTGGCATAAGGCTTCACCACACCGGCAATACAGGTAGCCAGCCACAGGGAAACAGATTCCTCAGCCAGACGTGTCGACAGCTTTTCCGGAAGGTAATCGTTGATATTGGCGGCATAGCCAGGCTTGAAGTTCAGGACAAACTTTTTAGCCATTGCGCGATCGCAGTAATATTTGCCCACTTGCTCCTGCTCGCTGCGGGCAAATCCTTCCGGCATTACCACGTCCTCACCGTAGACTGATTCAATAAGAAGGCGGGCTGCGTGTGGCATTTGAATAGCGCCTTGCTCACGCAGTACACGCTGCGTCAGCCAGATTCGTCCATGATCGGGATAGACATATGCACTGTTACGCATGGCACTGCCGAACCATTCGTCACCAGGAGCGTCGTCCCAGACGGGGGCCAGAATCAGCAATTCAGGAGGGGAACGCTCGTCTTTTCCGTCACGCTTTAACTGACCATTAATATCGCGGATATGCCGCTGTAATCGCCCCGCTCGCTGAATCAGCAAATCAACAGGGGCCAGGTCGGAGATCATTTCGTCCAGGTCACAATCAACGCTCTGCTCTAAGACCTGAGTACAAATGAGGACTTTTCCGGCACGCTGTGAACCGTCTTCTTTACCAAAGCGTGCCAGCGTCTCCATTTCAATTCGCTGGCGATCGCTAAAAGCAAAGCGGCTATGAAAGAGTGAAAGGCTGGAAGCGGGAATGACGCCGCGGGCAAGCAGCTGACGATGAACCTTAATAGCGTCATCGACAGAATTCCGGATCCAGGCGATGCATTTTCCCTGACTTACCGCCGATTCGATACGCGCAATACTCTCTTGTTCACTATGAAGCCAACCCACGCTGACGCTACGCTCAACGTCTTTGCGCGTCGCTACCCGGTGTGAGTTCACATCGGATTTCGTGACATGCGTCAGCCAGGGGTAATCATCCTTTTCAAGGAACGGAGCTTCTTGCTGGCCCTCTGTGCCACGCGCAAAGGCGGCGACGAGTTTGTCGCGCTGCTGTTGGGATAACGTAGCAGAAAGCAAAATGACGCTGTTTCCGCCACGCGCCTGCCGCTCGATCAGCCCTTCAAGAATGCACGACATGTAAGCATCACAGGCATGGATCTCATCAGCCAGCAGGATTTTGTTACTCAACCCCAGAAGCCGCAGATTATTATGTTTAAACGGCATCACTGCCATCATCGCCTGATCCAGCGTGCCGACGCCAATTTCAGCCAGTAGCGCCTTCTTGTTACTGTTGGCAAACCAGGCCGCACATCCCTGACTGAATGTTTGTTCATCCGGTTCTTCTGACCCGACTAAATCACCGGACCAGAGTGATTCATTGAAGCGGTCCATTAATGTGCGGGCACTGTGTGCCAGCACCAAGCTGGGGCGGGACTCTGGCGAATAGAAAGCAAGCCAGGTTTTGACCAGCCGATCGTACATGGCATTGGCCGTTGCCATTGTTGGCAGGCCAAAAAACAAACCCTGTGCTTTCCTCGCAGCCATCAACCTGTGCGCCAGGATAAGCGCCGCTTCTGTTTTACCTGCGCCAGTCACGTCTTCCAGAATAAATAACTGTGGCCCTGGCTGGCTGATATCCAGATCCAGTACCTTTTGCTGTAATGGTGTCGGGTGCTCAATAAAAGGAAACAGCGTATTAATTCCGGTGAAAGGTGCGGTTTCTGCTTTTGGAGGAAAGACGGTTAAGGCGTTTTGAGCCTGAACTAAAGTTTTCTGCCAGTAATCTTTAATATCCATTGGGTGTGCGACGCGTGGAAAAAATCGCGTTGACGAACCCGTCCAGTCTGCGAGTACGACTGTTGCAGAGATATACCAGGAAAGTTGTTTTAAAAGTTCAACGCCCTCGTCATCATCCCAGAATGTGGGAATCTCTATGAGCGGAAACAGTGCCTTGATTTCAAGGAGAAAATCTCGCGCGGCAGCTTTGTCTTCAGGCAGAAAATTATCCAGCTCATCAATACGGTCAGGTGGTCGACCATGATGCCCGGTAGTTATGGACATCCACATCTCTATTACACGTGTAAGTTTACGAGAAGAGAGTGAAGATGAAGGAAGCAACTCCTCACATTCACTTAAATAATAATTCCACAGCCAGTAACCCAGCGTTGAATGAGAGATCTTTTCGTAATTCTTTCTGGAACCTTCCGGAATCTTGAGTTCAGGGGCCAGGTAAAGTTGCTGAAAAGAGCGGGCAAATTTTCCAATATCGTGCCAGCACAGCAACCAAGCGAAAAATTGAGCCGCCTGTTCCTTGTCAGAAATCCCTAATTGACGAAAGTAATCAGCCAGCCCGAAGCAATTTCTTTTAACCATTAAATAGCCCATTGCGGCCACATCCAGCGAATGCCAGCAAAGAAGGTGATAGCCGTCGCCACCCTCTTTCTCGCCACGTCGGGTTTTTCCCCAGAAATCAAAGAAAGTCACAATATTTTTATCCTTCAGTAAACTTAAAGGATATTTACGCATATTTTAAAAATTATCTGTGATATATATCAGCCAATAAACATTTATATTATGAATAAATTAATGATTTTCATTTGAAATTCATAATGATAAATAGAGACTATATATTCACATAAAAAATATAAATTTAAAAAAGGGTGCAGGAGACCAAACCATCACAATTCAATACGCGGGGTTTTACCCCCGCGTGGTGGCTACTTCTTCGATTCGTAAGCGAGAACTGCCTTAAACTCCATACCACGCTCTCTGATACTCAACTCACATAACGAGTCGCCTACCATGAGCGTGAATCCCAGTACTGTACAACACAGTACTATGATTGCCACAAGGGCATATTTTGTTAGCATGTCTTGCCTCCCTGCAAAGAAGAGACTAACATCCGAATTGCTACGTTCGAACGCGAGCCTCAGGTTGATAGAAA
>PPYF01028831.1_pt1 | contig 10506 bp, 13 predicted proteins | sample 1559871 | NCBI WGS metagenome assembly PPYF01 (sample SAMN08240021, study PRJNA423297) | Human gut metagenome, whole genome shotgun sequencing project.
GACCACATCGGTGAGATGGCCCAGGTATTGCTATAGCAAACGAGAAGAATTGACATATTGGTCATATTGGTCACCGGTAAAGATGATGTTGCACCACGAAGCATCTCATCAGGAGATCATTGTAAAGCAAGACCTTTGGATGCAACATACCATTGAAAGATATGGACATGATAAAGACCGGATGTGCCTACTGTTTACTGCGATAGAGGAATTGTCTTGTGAGCGGCGGAGAAAAGCAGTGGAAAAGTTCTTATCTCTCAATGCCAATCCAGATGTTTTTGAGCGGCTACCCTTAGAACCGCCCCATTGGGGAGGAACCGGCAGCATGATTCCGTATATGCAGGAGCGAATTGAGTACCTGCGTTCTCTCCTTCCCCTTGTGTCTGGCATCAAGTATTTGAAACATAAACAACGCATTGAACAGGAGATAGACTGCTGGAAGGAGAGAATCCGTTCTGAAGAAGTTCGTGAGTTGCTTGAATCCTGGTATCACTAATTTTCTGATCTCTTGTGCCATTGTATAATCCTCTTATTCTACCTAAGGAGGAGTGTACAATGAATCGAGTCTATTGCCTGTATCGGGTATCCACTGTCCAGCAGTTGCACAAGGATGACATTCCCATGCAGCGGCAGGCGTGCCAGGAGTTCGCCGCCGCTCGCGGCTGGAAAATCATCAAGGAGTTCTACGAGAAAGGAATCTCAGGATTCAAGACCCCCACAGCGGACCGCAGAGTCCTGCAGCAAATCAAGAAGGATGCCAAACAACATGAGTTTGACATCCTTCTTGTCTTTATGTTTGACCGATTGGGACGACGGGATTCGGAGACTCCGTTTTTTGTAGAGGATCTCTCCATGCTGGGAATTGAGATTTGGAGTGCCCGAGAGGGACAGCAGAGATTTGAGAGCCACGCCGACAAGCTGATCAATTATATACGCTATTGGCAGGCTTCTGGTGAAAGTTTGAAAATCTCCGAACGGACCAAGACCCGGATGCAGCAGCTTACCAGCGAGGGCTTCTACTGTGGAGGAAGATCACCGTATGGTTATCGGCTTGTCAAAACAGGGCGGGTCAACCCCAGGGGACGTGATGTGCATGATTTGCAAATCATACCTGGTGAAGCCAAGGTCATCCGTATAGTCTTCGACTACTATATCCGTTACGGATATGGCGGGCGAAGGATTGCGACGGAGCTTGCAGCACAGGGTATTTATGACCGGAATGGTGAAGTGTTCCATCCGAGCTCTATTAACGCATTTTTACACAGAGAGTTGTTTACTGGGGTCATGTGCAGAGGAGGGGTTCGCTCACAGCTCAACCCGGAATTGCAAATCATCTCACCGGACACATTTCAGAAGGCACAGCAAGTAATGGAGAAGAGAAAGCAAGGGCAGCTTCCCAAAAAGCTGGTGGGAAAAGCGCTGTTATCGGGAAATGTTTACTGCGGCTGCTGTGGAGGAAGAGTATTTGCTTCAACTGTGCGAAGAACCCATCGTGTGACGGAGCACAATGAGAGAATCCACGTCTATAAATGCTACAATCGGGTTCAGCACCGTGAGCGATGTTCTACACAGAGTACTTATCGGGCGGAGCGGATCGACAAAGAAGTGCTGCGTCAGTTAAAATGTCATGTGGATACCCATCCTGAACTGCAAAAGCTGTACGACAAAGCGCTGGAAGCGGAGTTCTCGATCCGGAAGATGATTTTGTGTCAGTGGATTGAGCGGGTGAATATCTTTACTTATGATCATATTGAGGTGTTGTTCCAGAACGAAATAGAGATTTTCTAAAGCAGGATATATGCCGCTGAGATGCTTTCGGCGTAGATACTGGAAGTACTGCACAAAGGGAATGCGAACCGTCTTGTACAATATGCTTGGATGTGAATCATTCATTTCCAGATCTTTTCGGCCTTTCCCGAGGGGCGGAGAACAAAAAACAATGATCGTTTTTAGTTTCCTGAACAGCGGATGCGAACGGAGCGGGGGGGCTGGTACGGGAAACAGGGCGGAAACGGTTGAGCTACAGGCCCACCATTTTTGCAAAAAAGTTGCAAAAAAGCCGTGAAATTATAAATTTCACGGCTTTTTGTGGTGGACCTAATCGGGATCGAACCGACGACCTTACGGATGCGAACCGTACGCTCTCCCAAGTGCGACATAGCACGGGCCCGCATTTTTGCCCATAGCCATTTCTTCAAAATGGAATTAGGCGGGATGCGTATCATCCGCTTCCCTCAAGAGATGCGAATGATTCGGGGCGAACTACCGAATCATTCGCATCTTTTTTACTAAGAGCAAGTTTAACTAATTCAGTAAGATCCAATCCAAAATGAAAGTTTTATGCCATATGGCCGGACGCCATTACAGAAACGGTTCTATATAATAGGGACTCTCCAGATTGAATACATCCTCCAATTGGATACTTGGCCCATCCAACAGTACGAGAGTCCGCTCAATTGGATCGATTTTCTTCAGTCTGCCTGTAGTGGTGAGATAGGCCCCGCCTTCTTTCCGCTCGTCCGGCTGGAACCAGGTGACTGTGATCTCTGGCTGTTCCCCAATATGCTCCAATAGTATTGCCTGCATCCGATCCAGTTTCGCCTTGGTGTCCTCGTCCAATTCTATTCGCTGCTCTGTCAGGCGGGCCGTCTCCGCTATGGCACTTGCGTGGCCGCTCAGGGCAGAGAAGGGACTGAAGATTGCTGCCCTATCCTGAATGGACATCTGGGGATGTTTTAAGGAGGTGGGGTGGGGCAGGTTGATAATGTCATCATATCTCCTGCCGCCATATTGCGGCAGGAGCAAAGAGGCCCCAGACACTTTTCAGCATCTGGGGCCTCTAATGACTTGGGCTATTCATTTTTGTGCATACCTGCCACTGTACCGAGTATAGCAGGAGCAAAGTCGGAAGGGAGTAGGGATTAGGTCGGTTTTTTATCGGGAATTAGTCGGAAAGTAGTCGGGGCACTTCCATTTCTTCCTGGAGCTCTGGAACTGCGTATCCAAAAAGGCAGACAGAAAACAGGAAAAGAGCCTCTCGTTTGCGATCATAGAAGACACTTCGCTCTATATTTAACTCATCCAGCAGTTCTTTCTCTGTGCTGTTAAAGCGATGGATAAACTGCTTGACCAGTATCTCATAATAAAGCTCACCACGATCCGGATATCGTTTTAGACGGAGCAGAGCTCTATCAATCACATCGACCAGCATGCGGCTCTCCATTACACAGCAGACCTTTTCCTCAAATTCTTGGAGGTCAATATCTGGGGCGAAGTTTTCCAGATAGCAGAGGCCGGCGTCGGCATCCCGATTTCCAAGCTCCCATGCGTATTCGTGCAGCTCCTCAGCTCGCTCACTGAGAACCCATACCACATCTCGGTATATTTTCAAGATCAGCTTTACCCGATGGTATGCCAGTTGACTGTCAAATCCAAGGGAGGCCATCTGTTTCTTACACTTCTGGACAGTGACGCTCTCTCTCCTCACGCTATATCCTCCTCTCGTGTTCGCTGGAGTGCGAACAAAACACATAGCATAAAACTACATTACTTTTAGGGGTGGTCAGGCGCTCTTGCAACAGAGGGCCTGACCATGCCCGCTTACAGCAAATTATGGGCTTCCAGTCGAATTTGAATGGCCTGTTTGGACACTTGGAAGATCTGAGACATCTCCACAATTAACTGTTCCTTGCTTTTTCCTGGGCGTAAGCGGTAAAAGCACTTTTTGATCTGGGGGATAGGCATTAAGAGTGCCGTTGCCAATGCATCCGCTTGCCGCTCAATCAGGCCATGACTTTCATCTGATGATGTTTTTCCTTCATAGGCCGCTACATCTCCAGTCCCAGAATACAATTTCTGATGGAGCACCCAGTGACCAAGTTCATGGGCACAAGTAAATCGCATCCGGCCAAGAAGCCTGTCCGCACAGAGCCGCTCATCTACTAAAATAGTTCCTGCCTTAACAGCAATCAAACGATATCGTTTCTCTGCTTGGTCGTACAAAATGGCTGCTCCATCATCAAAAATCGTTTCTCCAAGAACGCTACCGTTTTTACGAAGGGAATGGTACTCCAGGATCAACTTAAACTTCGTTTCAATAATCGTTTCGATTGGAACCGCTTGGGGAGGGCCTTCCAGCAATACTCGATCATACTCCTGTAGGATCTTCCGCCCGATGGTTTCAATTGCTTCCAATCGGTACTTCGGAACATACAAGGAAATCCCCTCCTTAACTTTGACGGTTTTTCAGCATTCGACGCTGCCGAAAGGGATAGCCCCAGGATTGCTGCTACCTCTTTCACGCTGTATCCCTGGAAGTATCGGAGCAAAATCACTTCCCGATACCTCGCAGGGAGTTTCAATACACAGGCAGCCAGGGCGTTCTCACCCTCGTAAACAGCAGATATTCCTGGCAATTCGTCACTCAGCTCAACCACCTGGTGCTTTTGGCGCCGCCTATATAGGTCTATTGCTTGGTTCTCAACTATAGTAACGATATAACTCTGTGTTTTTGGACACTTGGGATCACCAATTTTTTCGATATTTTCAGCCACTTTCAAAAATGCTTGGTGGACCATATCCTCGGCATCCTGTTCGTTGTGTAAGATCTTGTTGGCCACATGGAACATGAGGCCGCGGTACTCCAGATAGAGCAGCTCAAACTTCGAGCGCCCCTCTGGGGTATCAATCATTTGAAGATAGATCATCATGGTATGTCCCTCCGGCTACTATGCCTTCGATTATACCATGTGATATCTGCTTCACACAAGAAACGAAGCAGTCTTGATGCCCCAGTAAAATCAAATGGGAAGGTCTCCAGGATATCCTGGAGGCCCTCCCAATTCGCAGTTAAATGCTCTGTACTCGAAAACCGTTTGCAAACTTTGGCCAACACTTCCGAATCAGCAAAAACAGAAAGTAACCGCACAAGGCGCCGGCTGTATTCAAAATAATATCGTCAACGGCAGTATTCCGCACAATAAAGTACTGTGCAACCTCGATCAAAGTGGACATCCCAAGACCGATAAGAACAGATCTTTTCCAGGAGGCATTTCGGAATAATAGCGCAGGGAAAAATCCGATAGGAATAAACATCGCCAAATTGCCAAAGAAGTTTACCAGTGTTACCAGAAAGAACACCGGCCCCTTGAAAAGATCCTCCAGGTAGTCTCTGAATACCGAAAATGGGATCAAATTCAGCGATGATTTCCAGGTTGGCCGCTCAATCAATATCTGAATATCGCCCCATGCTCCAGGAGAATCTGCCCAAATATATGTTGGCCATAGTGTCAGAGCAAGGATACCAAATATTGCAATCACAAATAACACAAGTCCCACTTCGCGCTTGCGTGAAGAATGCAGGTTCATCGCTGCCAATGCCCTCTTGCGGTAAGGGGTAAATGAGAGAAAAACAATGACTGCTGGAATAGAGATGATGGCAACCCTCTGTAAGTATTGGAACATTTGTATGCGGGTGGAGCCCGCCGCAATCCGCGACTTCTTGAAAAAATGGGACCTTACTCCGAAAAACGAGACAGAGCGGCAGTTCACCCAGGAGCAGCAGATGCAGCTGGATCTGGACAATCCCCTCCACATGGATTTTCATTCTCTGCTCCATTTGAACGGAAAGGAACTGAATTCCACCCACGGCTATGGGACCTCCTATAATCCGTGCGTGGGGCCTGAGCATGTGGTGGAGGACGAGGCCAAGCGTGCCGTGGAGCACTATGGATTGGATTTGAACTATGCATGGGTCATCCTGCGATCCTCTTATCCCTGGGCAACCAAGCAGAAGCCAGAAATCCGCCAACTCTCTGTCACAATGATTCCGGACAAGGTTTCCATCCCCGGGCCTCATTTTCAAATCCGCAGGCCGAGCGAGACGGTGGCCTTCTGCTACGGTGGCCAGGAGTACACTCTGACGGTGCAGGAGTACGAAGCGCAGGTTATGGACTGGAGCCGGATGCCGGAGACAGGGTTGGAGCATCCAAGTCACTATGTAGCTATGAGTTACACCATCACCCCGGAGCTGCCGGACGGCGTGATGGACATTGTGGACTGCGATGATGGCGACCGGCCCCGGCAGGCGCCGACGGCCCCAGATCAACCCGCTGCCGCCTCATGCGCCATGGTGGTGGGCATCATCGGTGGTGCAGATGGCCCCACGGCCATCCTTTATCATCATCAAAAACAGGGGAAACTTCATGCGGCTTGCTCCTCTCTGCATTTTGAGCCTGTGGAGCAGGTGGAGTGGAGAATCGTTTTTCATGAGCAGAAGATTGAATGTACGGATATTGACTTAATCCCATAATGGATCAGAGCGCATAGCATTTAACATATAAAAAAGGCAGCTGACATGGCTGCCTTTTTCAATCACCGAAATATATCAAAACGCAGTTTTTTGATAGAATTAGCATCCGCAACCGATAGTTGCGCAATAGTTGGTGGGAAATTGTCAAGGAGTATGTTAGGATTATGGCACAAAGGAGGTGTCGATATGGCTTTATCTGATAACATTAGGAAAGCACGCGAAAGGCAAGGCTTCTCACAAGAGTATATTGCCGATAAGTTAAGTGTTAGTCGGCAGGCAGTTTCAAAATGGGAAACGGGTCAAAGTGAACCGTCTACCCAAAATCTTTTACAACTTGCTGAAATTCTAAAAGTAGATGCCAATATATTGCTTAATGAAAGCCGTGAGAGGAAGGTCTTCGCAAAAGAGAACATCGAGCAAAAAGGGCTGCGTACTATTCTAAATAAACGAAATACCATTCTATTAACCGCTTCGTGTGTAGCGCAAATGGCAGTGTTCTGTGTAAACCAAGGGCAAGTAAGCGAACAAGCTCTTATATTCAAATATATTACGGCTTCAATTTCCGGAATATTTATGATTTTACTTTTGGCTAATATATGGTTTTCTACTGGAAAAGCAACCCGAAATAAGCTGTACGCACGAATTTTTGTATTCGTTCTTTTATTTGAAATTATCCTCATTCTTTCCAGTCACTATTTAGGAGGTTTGATTTCACTCGTTATTAGTATTACCTATCTTGTAACTCTTATCAAAGTACATGATCCAAGAAACAATTAAATAAGAAAAACAGAAAAACGGGCAGCAGCGTTGCAAAGGCAAAGCGGCTGCCCGTTTTAGTTCGCGGTTTTCTCAAGATGCTTCTTCAAAGAGGGCCTCTAATTCATGATAGAACGCCTCATCGATCTGGCGAATAGTCCGCCCATTGTCCGGGCGGTCGTCAATCAGGTAGTAGCTGCCGTCCTGCTCGAATGCCAGGCAGGTGATCATATCCGCATGACTGAGCAGCTCGTCGTGTGTCTGGTACTCAATACGGATCTCAAAGCCATCCTTGAAATCATAGCCACCGGTCCCATCCGGGTTCCCGTAGATGTCATGCTCCAGGTCAAGATAGGGTGCGCTGTCAATGCCCACCAGGATATCAAAGGCCACATCATCATCCTGGATCTCCACAACACCCACATTGGAATTGCCAACGATTTGGACTACCGAGATTCGTTCCGGCATGAAAAAGTCTGCAGCGTCGGGGTCCAGTTCATCATACTGCGGCACGATATAATAGACGGTGGGGTTGAAGTCCACAGTATCCACATTGCAGGGAATCCGTTTTCCATCCAGGGTGATCTTCAGGTTCGGAGCATTTTCTGCGGTAGACAGGATGCTGAACAGTGTCCCATCGTTTCCGGTTTCCTCCAGCTCCAACTTCACCGTTGTTCCGAAAATACTGGTGGACTGACCAAAACCAGAATGCGAGGAATTTCCGCCGCCGGGGACATAGACGAGGAAGTAATACTCTGTGTCGCTGCCGTTGTAATAGTCATAACGCAGGGCATGGGCACTGGTTCCTTCCTGATTCAGGCCATCCAGCCATTCCTGCACCTTTTCTACGGCTTCCTCTTGCGACAGGCCCTTCATCTCTGCGTAGTATTCGTCGCGGCTCAATTCCTGCATACTGACGGAGCCGCCGGCTCTCAGCCCCATAAGGCCGAAGATTGCAAACAGAATCAGCAGCAGCGGAACCAAAAGGATCACAAGAAGGATCTTCCATCCGGTCCGATCTTTGGGACGCACCGGCGTATGAATATCAGTCTGGATTTCTGGTAGGGGAGTGGTGCATCTGGGGCAGACCTTCCAATCCGGTTCTACCGGCGCCTTGCAGTTTGGGCAGGAGGGGCGAAGTTTGGCGCCGCACTTGGGACAGACCACATAGGTTTCCATGACCGGGGTGCTGCACTGTGGGCATCTGAGGTTCATGTAGTTTCCACGAACCAGGAGATACACGATGAGGCCGATGAATGCTGGAGCCAGCGCTGCGACAATGGCCCAGAGGATGGCATTCATATTCCGCTGTTTGGCATCACGATAGACAAAAAAGCCGACGATAAACGGCAGAAGGATTATGAGTATCAAGACAATGAACATAGGAATTGTCGCTGCTACATTCATGCTGTTTTCCCTCCTTGATGAGAATAGACAATGGCAATGACGCCCGCACCTGTAGCTGCAGTGATGATATATCCAAAGCAGAGCAGAGAGAGCACAGGGTACCAGTCGATAGCCGAGTATCCCAGCAGAACAGCGGCGATCATCAAGAGAAAGCCTGCAAGAACTGCAATGGCGGTCTGAAACCGCAGTTTGCGCCGCTCCAGCTCTGCTCGGAGCATATGCTCGTTGAGAACCGGAGGCGTACGCTGTTCAAAATCATAAATCTGGTTCATTTCCAAGCGCCTCCTTGAGCAGTTTTCTGGCTTTGTCCAGCCGTGATTTGACGGTTCCCTTGGGAATTCCCAAGATCTGCGCGGTTGCTGCAATATCCCTGTCGTCGAAATAATAGAGGATCACGGCCAGGCGGTACTTTTCCGGTAGACGGTCGATTGCCTCATATAAGGGCCTGTAATCCGCCTGTTCCGGAGCAGGTATGGAGCAGAGCAGGAACTCCTTTTCTTCATTGCTGCGGAAATGCAGAAAGGGACTTTTTGAGAGGCGCCGCAAGGTGTTCCGGTACAGATTCACACAGATTTTAGTGAGCCAGGGCTCGAAATCCCGGCCTGTATCATAGCGGGAGAAGTTTTTAACTACCTGCAGCCAGGTATCCTGATACAGATCGTCAGCCTCTACTGTGTTGGCGCAGAGTGTCAGGCACAGTCCATAGAGGCGTTTTCCATATTGGTGGATGTACTGGTCTATCACACGCTCCGCACCTCCTCTCACTTACATATACAATCGAGAGATCAATCGGTTCGCTGAACATAAGAAAATTTGAAATTTACAGTATTTAGGGCAGCCAAGAACACTCTCGGCTGCCCTTTATAGAATTCGCTTATTTGACGCCTCGCTTTTCCGCTGGGAACAACTTAATTCGGAACATCAATGTGAGTTTTCTACGCCGTTTTTTTGCACATAGTCTGCTAATCTATCTAAAATACTATTGTCTATTGCATGATATACCTTGAGGCCGTCGTTTGCTCCTAAACTAACGACTACTCGACCGTCTTCATGAAAAACTAAATAGCAAGTGTCACTTTCATTACTTCCCCATACAAGAAAAACTTGTGCTGTTTTGCCGCTGTCTGACTCAACTTTTGTTATTGCCCACGGGGTTAAATTTTGCAGATCTTGACGATACTCACAACTCTTTAAGAGATCAAGAACAGCTGTGAATTCTTCATCGTCTTTTACTAACGATTGTAACTCATAATTGGAAATAAAAGTTGTACCATCGCTATTTAGGCCACTGGTAGCTGTGGTGCAAGAAAGACTAACAATGCTGCTTTCATCAGTGGAAATAATATCTTCAAAAGAGTGGGGCCACAAACGCCATAGCAAAAGAGCGCACACAATCAAGGCTAAAACAACGATTATTACTAATCCAAAACGCTTTTTCATGTCACCGTCTCACTTTTCTCATGGTAAAATCATATACGCTATAGAGTCTATCATCCTTCCTTATTCAGTTCAAACATCTTAAACTATTTTTTACAAAGGCATAATGCCAAGTGAAAAGGTTTTAGATCTTCCAATGGATTGTAACACTCTCACTGGTAGCGTCAATTTGTGATATGAGAATATCAACCACCTTGCGCTTATCGTCAAAGCTCACGGACTCCCAATCATCCAGATAGCCCGTAATGCTGTCAATCTGTGAAGCGGAAACGGAATTAGCGGTGAGATCGGCCACCAGCTTTAACTGCTTTTGACGTTCTGCATCCAGTTCCTCAATACGGTTATTTGCGTATTGCAGGAGCAGCGGGTTAGCCCCGGACAAAGTGTCCAGAAGTTTCTCGATCTCGCTCTCTGTTTTTGCGAGGGCAACGCGGGCGGCGGTCAGCTTCGGATTGTAGCTTTGTTCCTTTCCGCCTTTCAGCGTGTGGAATTTCTGCATCTTCTTTACCATCTCGCCGTACACAAACGCCTCCATGTTTTGCGCTGTCAGCGTACCGACCCCCTCACCGCTCCCATTTTCCGCCCGCTGTTTGCAC
>PPYF01028832.1_pt1 | contig 10505 bp, 10 predicted proteins | sample 1559871 | NCBI WGS metagenome assembly PPYF01 (sample SAMN08240021, study PRJNA423297) | Human gut metagenome, whole genome shotgun sequencing project.
GAATGATATAAAAAATATAATTGAAAATTCTGATATAAAAGCAGTTTTTACAAACGGAGGAACAGCGCATAAACTATATAAAAAATATATGGACTGCGATTATGAAGCGGTAAAGCTTCCGTCTACCAGCCCTGCCAACGCCGCATATTCACTGGATAAATTAATAAATGAATGGAAAGTGATTTTAGATTATTTATAAATATTTCTCTTATTTGTTAATATTTATTCAGCAAATAAATTTATTTATAAAGTTAAGATAAAAAAATAATTGTCGTTAGATATGTTTTATTTTTTAAATTCCACATAAGATGTTTTTAAGTATAAATTTTCAATATACCATGATTTGTGTTTTAAAATTAAAGAAAAAACAATAGTTTTATTAAATATAAATTATTTTCAATACAGAAATAAAAGTTGTATTGAGATGTAAAAAATAAAGCCGCGTTAGTAAACCACATAAAAAACTTAATAATAGTAGGAAAACGGTGTTCTCTTCAGGCTTTTAGCCATGAAAAGAGCGCTGTTTTTTTGCAGCATTTTTGAAAAAGATAGTTTTATTACGTTCCATTTTTTATTTATTAGAGTTAGATTTTATATCTGTTGAAGCGTATTGAATTTATTGACTGATTTCGGAAATAATAATATGTAAAAGCAATGGTTCGGAGGAATAAAAATGAAAAAATCAGTCTGGACGGACAGTATTAAATTACCTGAGTTCCCAAAAGCGGACAAAGAAATGAAAACTGAAGTTTTAATTATAGGCGGCGGCATATGCGGAATACTATGCGCATACATGCTGGAGCAAAAAGGTATTGATTATATACTTGTTGAAGGAAGCAGAATAGGATATGGAATAACAAAAAATACGACGGCTAAAATAACGTCTCAGCACGGGTTGATTTATAATAAGCTGATAAAATCGGTCGGACGTGAAAAAGCCCAAATGTATTTATCCGCTAATGAAAAAGCTCTAAGAGAGTATAGATTAATAGCTGAAAATATAGACTGCGATTTTGAAACAAAAGACGCGTATGTTTATTCGATTAATGATAGAAAAAAGATTGAGGATGAGGTAAGCGCAGTAAACAGTCTGGGATTTAATGCAGAATTTGCATCTGAGACAAGCCTTCCATTCAAGACAGCAGGCGCCGTAAAATTTAAAAACCAGGCGCAGTTTAATCCAATGAAGTTTTTAAATGGAATAGTAAAAGGGCTGAATATATATGAAAATACTTTTATAACCGATATAAGTGAAAATTGGGCAAAGTTTGACGGCGGTAAGATATTGGCAGATAAAATAATTGTTGCAACACACTTTCCGTTTATAAATAAACACGGCAGTTATTTTATAAAGATGTATCAGAAGCGTTCATATGTTATTGCCTTTGAAAACGCAGACAATGTTGACGGTATGTATATTGATGAAGCTGAAAACGGTATGTCTTTTAGAAATTATGAAGACCTTTTGCTGATTGGGGGAGGAGGTCACAGGACGGGAAAGCAAGGAGGCAACTGGAGAGCGGTTAAAGAATTTTCAGAAAAATATTATCCTAAAGCTAAAGAAAAATTTTATTGGGCGGCTCAGGACTGCATGAGTTTGGACGGAATCCCATATATAGGACGTTACTCTAAAACCACTCCAAACTTGTATGTGGCCTCCGGGTTTAACAAGTGGGGAATGACATCGTCTATGGCGGCGGCTGAAATTCTTGCAGATTTGGTGGTTGGAAAGAGCAGTGAATATGAACCGCTGTTTAACCCAAGCAGGAATATTTTAAAGCCCCAGCTTTTTGTCAACGGTTTTGAAGCGGTAACAAATTTGCTGACGCCGACCTTAAAACGCTGCCCTCATTTGGGGTGTGCGCTTAAATGGAATAAGGCTGAGCACACCTGGGATTGTCCATGCCATGGCTCAAGGTTTGAAAAAAACGGGGATTTGATAGATAATCCTGCGACCGGAGGTGTTGATATTGGGTAACTATTTTGACGGATATTATTATAAACACCAAAAAGGAGACGATGTTCTTTCTTTGGTTGTGGGCAGGTCAAATTCAGAGGAGTTTATACAGGTAATAACCAGGGATTCTTCATACAATGTTCCGTTTATAGGTGAGAACTATTTTTCTGATAAAGGCGTTAGTTTAAATATAAAAACTGATGAAATTTCCTTAAACGGCGATTTGGAGTACCGGAATTTGTCGCCTATAAAATATGATATAATGGGGCCCTTTAAATATTTTCCAATGGAGTGCAGGCACAGAATCATAAGTATGCGCCACACACTGGAAGGCAGGCTGAAACTAAACGGAAAAGAAATAGACTTCACAAACGGTTTGGGATATATCGAAAAGGACAGCGGAAGGTCGTTTCCGTCATCATATGTATGGGTTCAGGCTAATGATTTTGATGAGCCCTGCTCAATTATGGCTTCTGTTGCGGATATACCATTTTTGGGATTTCATTTTAAAGGCTGCATTTGTATCATTCAGTATAATGGGACTGAATATAGAATGGCAACATATTTGGGAGTAAAGGTTATAAAGTGTGCCAAAGACAAAATAATTTTGGAGCAGGGGAAATATAAACTGGAGATAGATATAGACAAAAATAACGGACAAGAGCTGAGCGCCCCAAGCAAAGGTGAGATGACAAGAACGATAATAGAAACGGCAGCCTGCGCCGGGGAGTTTAGATTTTATAAAAATGACGATATGCTGTTTTCTTTAAAGTCAAACAATGTGAGTTTTGAATACGAGGCATAATAGAATAATTTGGCGCATCCATATTGGATGCGCCAAATCAACGCACCAATGTAGAGTGCGACGAACACATATAACGCTCTCATCAGTCTGAACATTTTTAATCTACGTACTCGTATAGGGTGCGACCATCAAACATTGTGCCGAGACTTCCCTCAATTATTGATTTCAATCCACGCACCCGTATAGGGGGCGACCTTGTCAAAGTAATTTAGGAAATCACAGTAGTTTTCATTTCAATCCGCGAACCCGCATAAGGCACGACACAACTTCTTTAATTCATCCGTTGTAAGTTTAACATTTCAATCCACACATACGCATAGTGGGTGACTTATTTTCTCATGTTTAGGTTTCTCTGATTCTATTTTAAAATTTAAAATTGCTAAACTGGTGTTAAAATTTTTTAATTTTTACAGCTTTTATCTATACACATTTATAAACTAGGGTCTATTCTTTTTTTACAATTTCTGCAAATTTCATAATGCTTTTGAGTTAAAAACTCTTCATCCTTTGTTGGTTTTACTCCGCCATCAACAATCCACTGTAATTCAATACAATAACCTAGTTCTATTTCTTTTTTCAACATTGGACAATCAACATCATCTACTATTTTAGTCATTTATTCATCACCTTATATATTATATTTGCAGTACAAACAGTAGTATAATTTCAATCCACGCACCCGTGTAGGGTGCGACAGCGGTGTCACAATGGAAACAAGGAACAACTATACCATTTCAATACACGCACCCGTGTAGGGTGCGACCGTCTAACAGAAGAACACGAAATAAATCAAAAGTTATTTCAATCCACGCACCCGTGTAGGGTGCGACTGCAAAAATGTATAAAATTGGTATATTTTTATTCTTATAATTGTTATATTGCGGCATAATATTTAAATCTTTAATATAATATGTGTTTATAAGAATGCCTCTTATTATATATTTTTGTAAAAACGCGGTGCGAACCTCCCGGGGAAATCATGTGAGCTTACGGTTCGCACCTAAAATATTAGGGGGTCATTAACATAGTGTGATGGCTTTATACCTATGTGCTCAACTTTGCTTTTGTAGTTGTTTCCGAAATAATAAAAACGCAGACTATCTGTTTCTTTGTCTATTATTTTCTCTAACTTATGTAACAGCATTTTTGATTGTCCTGCGTCAAGAAAACACTCAAATACTGAATTTTGTACTCTTTGACCATAGTTAACACACTGTTTTGCTACTTTTCTTAACCTTGTCTTTCCGGCGGGGGTTACGGTGTTTACATCATATGTGATTAAAACAAGCATGAAACTCACATCATTTCCATAGTAATGGAGGATATGCGTCCATATCGCCGCGGATATATCTTGCCAGCAACTGTGCTTGTACAAGTATTGCCGTGCCCCACTGCATTTTTTCTTTTGTGAAAGGATGTGTTATTGTCTCTTGTTTTCTGTTCTGTCATTGGCTCAGAATCGTTTTTCTTGCTTCATCACAGATAGTAACCGCTCCGCTCTCTTTTTGAGAAAAACTATCTATGGTGACTTCCCGTCTGTTTATTAGGCTTAATACAAATCTGTCAGCAAGAACGCTTCTAAACTCTTCCATCAAATCAAGTCCAAGCGACAGCCTGCCCGGTCTGTCACGGTGCAGGAAGCCTACATATGCGTCTAAGCCGGCCGCCTCAGCTGCGGCAGATGTTTCATGTGCGAGCACAGTATAAACATAGGACAGCATAGAGTTTACAGGGTCTAGAGGAGGGCGCTTGTTTCTTCCGTTAAACAGAAACTCGTCCTTTTGCTGAAGTATCATTTCATCAAATATGCCAAAATATATGCTCGCTCCGTAAATATGCCGCCTTCAAGTGTGCGGAGATTTTCTTTCCATTGCTGTTCTATATATATGAGCGCCCATTGTCTGGGACAGAAAGCGAAATGCTGGATTCCTCCCAAAGACAGAAAATCATCCTCATTATATTCCATTAAACTCCTCCGCTTCAAGGCCGCTTAGAGGTTCAACTGATATAGAATAATCCGCAAGCGACTTGCCTTCGCCGCTGACAACTACTTTTAAACTCCTGTGTACTGTGGCGGAGGAGTATTGCCCTGCTTTGCAGTTATGTTTCCACCAGTATACCTTTAAAATTTCCATACTGCCGTCAGGTCTTGCTGATGAGCAATCGTTTTCAAACAGGGTGCAGAGAGCCTTTTTAATCTGCTCGGCGTCCTCCTCGGTAAAGCCTGTCTTTTCAGCAAGCTGAACGTTAATGCTGCCGAAAAATTTGTATACTCCGAAATCAACCCTGTGTTTTGAGCCCATTGTGTCTGACGCTTTTGCTTTTCCGGACGCACTGTTTACGCTTTTGGTTATCTGCATGCTTGTAACGTCGATAGGTTTAATGCTCACCGCGGTTTGGACTGTTACAGGCCCTCTGACTCCAACTGATAGATTGTCGCCTTTAAACGCAAACACTTGTCCGAAACTGCGAACGTCTATCCATTCTTTGCAGGCGGTTTCTGCATATTTATCAACGTCTTTTTTTATTGCTTTTAATTCTTCGCACGCGTCGGCGCGTTCGTGGAGGCTGTCAAAGCCGTCGTCTTTTCTTTCATTAGATTGTACAAATATTTATTCTCCCAGGTCTTGGAGACGGTTTCTGATTTTTCTTTTAAGGCAGACGTCTGATACCTCGCCGTATCCGTCATAATTTATTCTCGGTCTGTTCCCGTCGAGCGGGTCTCCGTTAGGGTTGGCTTTGTTAACTGAAAATACCACAGCAAAATCAATTTTGTTTTGTAAAGTGCTCATTAGTTTTCCTCCGTTTCTTTTGTTTCGTCTTTTTTATCATGTTTTTTTAATAGTTCTGCTTTTTGACAAGCATATCCCAATAAATACTGTGGGTCGAGCGGTTTGTTATTCATAAAATCATTGGCGCTTATTTCAGCAATAACTTTTTGCATCTCGTCGTACAGCCATGTGCTTGAACTATAAAGCTTTTCAACATACGGAAGCAGTTTTTCATCAATTACCATAAGCGTTTTGGCCGGCTGTATTCTGTATTTGCTTCTAAGTTTTATAGCGTTCGGAGGACGCTTGTCTCCTGATTTATACAAAACATAGTCTTCAATTTGTTCGGCATAGGCCAATACCCTGCCGAAAAGATAGCTTCTGTCTTTGTTGCTTTTATCTAATGACATGCTGTAGTTCATCCCTTTCGTATCATATATGTATTTATTTATAATTGAACATGTTATGCTGGTCGCTTTGCTCAATTCCCAGTCCTCATTAAAAGATTGAGGATTTGAAACTCTTTGCAGTGACTTGTTCATAAAATCTTTGGGCATGCGTTTGCCGTCGGTTATGCAGGATATTAGTATTTCCATCAAATGCTTTTTTTGTTTTTCGTCAACATTTCTTCCGTAGGCAGCATATATAATATCGTTTATTGAAGGCGCGCCGGTGAACTCAATATGTTTTAATTCTTGTTTTCCGTCCGGTAAAATCTTGCTGACTAGTTTATATTTGTGATTCCAAACGCAGGTCGTATGCCAGGTTTTTATTCTGTCAAGATAATCGTTTGGTGAAAATTCACGGTAGTATGTAATAGACAGCCGCCCCGGAGTTGCTGATTCCAAAATCATAATAATAACATTGTCATTATCAGGTATTTTGTATTTATATCCATTTACTGCCAACTCAACAAGCTTGGCATATTGTCTTTCAGAATTATAAATTGCTGCCGGCGCTTCATCTCCAAACGGGTCGCCGCCAGCCGTTATGTCATAGGTGTCCTGTAACGGGGTCGGAATATCCTCGCCGCCGACGCACCAAACCACAACTGTTTGGTCTCCGGTTGAAAACCCTTGGTTACTGACCAGCCATCTGAGCGCACTGTGTGCTTTATCAGAGCTTTCAAATCCAACTGAGAATACGTTTTCCTTATTTTTGAATCGTCCTCTATATGTGAAACCGTATTCATCGTTTGCAGAGATTAGTCTTGCGCTGTCTCCGGTTGTTCGTATTTTTGTAGGGTGCTTATAGGTTACAGCCTGGGTGGTTCCGCTGACGAAACATATAGACTTTTGTTTGCGGTTTTTGCGGTCGTATTCCATATAGGAATTCATCAGTTCAGAATTTGTGTTGCATTCAAAAGAGTTTCCGTATTTATCCTCAACCCGAAAACGTACAACAGTCTTTAATATATCAGCAGGCTTATTGTCTTTGTCGCCGTTCCATTTTAACTTTTCCTCCGGAAGTATTAAACCGGATTCTATCAAGTCATGAAACACAGTGCCGCGTTTTATGTATTTATATATTGCTTTAACTTGGTTTGGACAATTTTCGTCATTGCACCAGTCAGAAAGCTGGGCGCAGTATTTTTCATAATTTTTTGAATTATCTTGCTTAGCTATGTATCTTTGCGCGTCGCCGGCTATATATTTTAAGTTGTTATAAACAATATGCGGCGCGTTATTGCTGCTGCGCACAGCGGAATCTTCAGTGCATGGGGTTATCGTTCTTGCTTCTGATTTTGTCAGCGGACGTATACGCAGCAGCTCGCCGGATTCATTCAGAAATATCTCGGCGTGAGCATTTTGAACGGTGTGGGAAGGAGGAGCAAGAGGCATGCTGCAGCGTTTTAATAATTCCGGGCTGTCTTTTAATTTTTCATATGTCTCACAGAGAGCGTTTATCCAGCTCATCCAAATACCCCCCCGCGTTCAAATTCTTCTGCGCCTGAAAAGTTTTTTCCGGGTATAAATGGTTTGATTTTATATTTTTCAGTATCCATCACTATTGAACATTCTTCAGGACGTATAAACTCTATAATTCCGTTTTTCATCTGAGCATTCCAAAGCCGTGTCTGCATTTTTTCAAGCCCGGATTCATCGGGATAAGTGATACCATGAACCATTATGCCAAATGACATGCTTTCATTATCATAATAACCGTTTCCTTCCCCAAATGTGCAGGGTTCGACATATCCCTGACATTCCCTGGCGCCTAGAAAAATATCGCGTCTTCCGCCCCGGTCCAGCATACGTTTGGTGATGAAAAAGTGTTTATTCTCATTTCTGTCATCCGACAGCTCTTCTCGCTGCATGTTCCATTCAAAATGGGCTTCTACCTGGTACTCGGCGTCTATTAAATATGTATATATTGACAGGTCATTAGAATTGTTTTGATATTTTGGAACGCGTATGCCTCTTGATTCGGTGCGTATGGGATTGATTATTCTCACCCTATCTATGTACCATATAAACGTCGGTTTCCAGTATATACTTTCACATATGCCTTTTAAGGCCTGATATGTGGGAACTGAATAGCTGAACTTTTCGCCCCCCGCTTTGGTTATAGGGTCGCTGAACAGTGCGGTGCGTCCGGTAAGGCGAAAGCTTATTTTGTTTTCTCTGTTCAAAAAAATCACCTCTTTAATATTTTAAAATTCTAAATCCGGATTCATGTATACTCCGTAATTTTCATCATAAAACCTTCTGTTGAGCACAAATGTTCCTGTGTCTTCTATAATAAATATTCCTCCGCTGTCTTTCAGCTGCCGTATTTCATTTTCATACAGCGATACGCTGTACGCATAACTCTTTCGTAATAATTTGGTCTTTTGGCTGATTTCTGAGTGTCCGTTTAAGCTGTTAATTATTTCAGCTCCGTCTTCATATGGAACAAGCACAGAATATGTTTCGCTGCCGATAACTGAAAAATTATCCCCGGCTGCCGCAAAGGCTTGTTTTAAAAAAGGCAGAGGTCTAGCAGTGTGAGATTCGATTGAAAATTCGTTTTTTGAAAGCAGACAGACAAGCGAATCTTCTTTAGGCAGTTTCACCACATAGTCAAACTCGCTTAAATTGCTTGTTGGGACTTTTAGATATTCGTTGTAATACGCTTCTATTGCTTCACGTGAGAGCAAATCAATATTTTTTTTGTGGGACATCACGGCTTCAGTGCATTCTTTTGCTTTTGCTATCTCAGGGAGACTTGAGAGATTTTCACCCTCGGCCCGTATAAGATATACTTCACGCAGTCCGTTGAACTCTCCTTCTCTGTTGCACCGTCCTGCCGTCTGAATCAAACTGTCAATACCGGCTAAAGCTCTTACAGCGCACGAAAATGATAAATCAACGCCGGCCTCTATCAGCTGGGTGCTTATTACCACAAGTTTTTCAGCTGAATCAATATTGGCCTTATTATTCAGCTTTTGCGTCCGTTCTTTAATTTCTTTGATTAGTTTATCTCTATGTGCACGGCAGAGTTTGGCGGTTAGCAAAATTTTCCGGCAGTCAGAATTTATGGAATCATATACGGCACGGGCGGTCTTGGTAGTGTTAAAAACCAGCAGGACAGACGGGTTTGTTATTAAACGTTCATTGACGAATTCTGCTATTTCTTCATAGTTCATACTTTTATCGCTTAGATTTATAGCTTTAACCCTTTTGAGAGCTCCGTCAGTTTCTGAACTGTAAGGAACAATATCAGGAGGAACACTGAGTTTTATTGGATGTTCGCTTTCGTTTGACTGCGGCATGGTGGCTGTGCATAAAATTATGGTGGAGCCGCATACTTTGTGCAGAAAGTTTATTGCTTCGTTAAATAGGCTTAAAGTTTTAATGGGTACCGCCTGAACCTCGTCTATAATGATAACAGAGTTGCAAAGGGCATTCATACGGCGCTGGCAGCCTGGTTTTCGTTTATATATGGAGTTAAGAAACTGAACCACTGTTGTAAGTATTACCGGCGCGTTCCACCTCTGTGTATATAATGAATATTTTTCGTCATCATCGTTGATGAAACCTGAATGGTGTTCCAAAACCATATCATCACCGCAAATCTCTTTGACTGCGTCGGCGGTTTGGTCAAGAATTGTGGTGTATGGTATAACATAATAAATATGGCCGCAATTATGCTTTTGGGCATGATGAAGTGCAAATCTCAGTGATGACAGTGTTTTTCCGCCGCCGGTCGGAACATTGAGCCTGTATATTCCTTTGTTATCGGAAAAATCACAGCATTTTTGAGACACTTCGCATCTAATTTTGTTTAGTGTTGTGTTTGGGGAAAATGACGCGGCTTTGGCTTCCATTTTATTTACGGCTTCTGACCAATCAATCGGCTCAGCTATAAGAGGGTCAATATCAGCCTCAAAGCAGTATGCGTCATAGCGGTCGCTGTCTACCAAAGCAGAAAATAAAAGCTTTTGCAGCATTCCGCAGGAAAAAGCGTTGAACGGTTTCATCTTTGCTATAAAATCTCTTACTTCTGCAACAGCCTTTTTATAAAGTTCTTTAATTTTATTTTCGCTGATTACAGTTTCAAAAAATATTTCGGCTGCCTTTTGATAAAAATTGTCAGTTGTATTCATTTTGTTTAAGAAGCCGTTTTCCGCATCTACGGTAATGCAGTCAAAAAGCCCGGTATGGTGCGAATATACCGCGTCTATAATAAGCTGAGCTGTATACTGCTCGATAACGTCTGCCGCCGACGTATAAAAGTTTCGGTAAATATATAGAGCTCCGGTTTGTGCGTGATGAACAGTTCCGCGCGCCGAACTGTCGTTTTTGCGTATGTATTCCTGAAACTCGGGAGACGCCTTTCCCATATCATGAATCAATCCTGTCAAGTATCCCAAAATCCCAAGACCTGCTTTTTTCATTGTTTTTGAACAAAGAACCGCAGCATTTTCAGAATGATTTAAAATTGTTTGTGTTTTGTCTTTATCGCTAATATATCGGGCTATAATATCCAC
>PPYF01388675.1_pt1 | contig 10505 bp, 8 predicted proteins | sample 1559871 | NCBI WGS metagenome assembly PPYF01 (sample SAMN08240021, study PRJNA423297) | Human gut metagenome, whole genome shotgun sequencing project.
ATTATTTAGTTAGTTAATTTAAAATTTGAGAGAATTGAAACTTCACAGCCTCGAATTAAAAAGTTGTTTTAATAAGCACTAACTATCATATTTATATAAAAGCAAATGAAAATGTTCTAATTTGTTTTCCCTGTCCCTGTACCGGTATCATCAGCGGTAATCTTTGTCACCGTATCTGTAGGCAATACAGGTTCGTATGCCACTTGGGGATCGGTAGTAGAATCCTGATACTCATCGTGTACCGATACCGTATCACTATCACCGCCTTCCATAGCGTGTTGCATCACTGTACCCATAAGAAACAACACGGCAATCATTGCAGCCGCTTTAAACAGAGGCATAAAGCGCGTACGCATAGTCAGACGTTGCGCTTTTACCACCGGTCTTTCTATCCGGGTCAGGATTCTGGTATCAAAATCATCGCCCAAACCTTTCTCCTTCTCCACATCCTGATAAGCAAACAACTGCTTGTAACGGAGTAAATGAGCAGGCACTTCCTTCTGACGAAAGAATGAACGTAGTATTTGCTCTTCTTCCAATGAAGTTTCGCAATTCCAATAACGTTCCAAAAGCTGTTCAATATATTTATAATCCATAATCCTCTATTTCAGTGTATCTTTGTTTTATCTTCTGCCGGGCACGGAAAAGGGTTACTTTCACCTGTTCTTCCGTAATCTGCAGAATATCTGCAATCTCTTTATAACTCTTTCCTTCCACATCCCTCAACTGCATAGTTGTACGCTGTCTTTCGGGAAGCTCATTGACCAGACGGTGAACCAACTGTATTTGTTCGTTCTGCGCCAACCGGTCATAAGGCGTCAATGTATCAGGCATCTCCCGCACTTCAGAGGTCAGTTGCAAATTCTGCGCTTCCATCTTCTGGCTGCGGTCAATTGCCAAGTTACGAGCAATGGTCAGGCAATATGCCTCGATGGATTCAAACTGCGGCCATTCATCCCGCTTGTTCCATACCCTGATCATCGTATCCTGCACCACATCCTCCGCTTCAGCACTATTCAGCGTAATACGAAGCGCCAACCTGTAGAGCTTGTCTTTCAGGGGCAGAATATCGTTTCGGAAACTGATCTCTCGCATTGCTCTGTAATAATGACGGGTGAGTTACACTAAAGTTACACTCACCCGCCTGTTTTTTTTGAATTATTTTTTGATTACGGTTCCACTTCCTTCATTAATGGCTGATGCTAAGGTTATTACCACCTGACTGACTCCTGCATCAATAGCAGAAAAAGAATTTTCCAGCTTGGGAATCATCCCTCCTTGAATAATGCCTTGCGCTACAAATTCTTTAAACTCTTCAGGAGTAATGACAGGAATTACACTGTCATCATCATTTTCGTCACGCAATACGCCCTTTTTCTCAAAGCAATAAACCAATGTCACATCAAACAAGGACGCCAATGCTTTGGCGGTTTCTCCGGCAATGGTATCAGCATTGGTATTCAGCATGCTTCCTTTACCGTCATGGGTCAATGGAGCCATAACAGGCACAATGCCCTGACGGATCAATGTCGCCAGGAAACCGGCATTTACTTTCTCCACATCACCAACAAAGCCATAGTCCACGTCTTTTACCGGACGCTTTACCGAACGGATCACATTCATATCGGCTCCGGTCAGTCCAATGGCATTCACACCTTTTGCCTGAAGGCCGGCTACAATATTCTTGTTCACCAGTCCGCCATATACCATGGTTACCACTTTCAGCGTTTCTGCATCCGTAATGCGGCGGCCATTCACCATCTTGCTTTCAATCCCTAGTTGTGCCGCCAGTCTGGTAGCAGAGCGCCCGCCACCGTGTACCAACAACTTATAACCTTCTATAGCAGAGAAATCAGCCAACAACTGATTAAGTGTAGACTCTTCCTCTACAATTTTTCCACCTACTTTTATGATAGTCAGTTTCTCTTTCATGCTATTATTCCAAATAAGTATATCCGTACAACCCGGAACGATAATTAGAGAGGAATTCTTTTCCTTCCTCTACAGAAATTCTTCCTTCCTTCACTGATTTGGTCACCCAGGTTTCCAGTGTACGCACCAATTTCTTCGGGTTATATTGTACATAATCCAAAACCTCGGCCACCGTTTCACCATCAATTACCTGATCAATAGAATACCCTTTGTCATCCACCGTAACATGCACCGCATTGGTATCTCCAAACAAATTGTGCATATCACCCAGAATCTCCTGATAAGCACCAACCAAAAATACACCTATATAATAAGCGTCTTTTCCCTTCAACGAATGTACCGGCAGGTCATGCGATACATAACGGGTAGAGATAAAATTGGCAATTTTTCCATCCGAATCACAAGTGATATCCTGCAAGGTAGCATTTCTGTCGGGCTTCTCATCCAGACGCTGGATAGGCATGATAGGGAATATCTGATCTATCGCCCACGAGTCCGGCAACGACTGGAACAACGAGAAATTACAAAAATATTTATCAGCCAGCAGTTTGTCCAGTTTGCGGAACTCATCGGGCGCATGTTTCAGCCCCGAAGCAATCTGATTGATCTCACGGGTCACCGACCAGTACAGACGCTCTATCTGGGCACGGGTCTTCAAATCCACAATACCGTGGCTGAATAAATCAAGTGCTTCCTCACGTATCTGCTGTGCATCGTGCCAAGCCTCCACCATACGGCTCTGATTCAGATTATCCCATATCTCATAAAGTTCATGTACCAGTTCATGATCATTTTCACCCACTTCGAAATCCTCATCCATTTCGGGCAGAGTCGCCGTTTCCAGCACCTCGAAAATCAGCACGGAGTGATGGGCGGTCAGTGAACGTCCGCTTTCGGTAATAATATTCGGATGAGGAATTCCATTCTTGTCACTGGCATCCACCAGCGTAGAGATAGAGTCATTCACATACTCCTGAATAGAGTAGTTCACACTGCTTTCACTATTGGCAGAACGAGTTCCGTCGTAATCCACACCCAAACCGCCGCCGATATCCACAAATTCCACATTAAATCCCATCACATGCAACTGCACATAGAATTGCGATGCCTCACGCAGAGCTGTCTTGATACGGCGTATTTTAGTCACCTGGCTGCCTATATGAAAATGAATCAGTTTCAGACAGTCCTTCATGTCTTTCTTTTCCAGAAAATCAAGCGCTTCCAGCAATTCACTGGATGTCAAGCCAAACTTACTGGCATCTCCTCCGCTATCTTCCCATTTACCACTTCCCGAAGAAGCCAGCTTAATGCGGATACCTATGTTAGGACGCACATTCAGCTGCTTTGCCATTTTGGCTATCAGGCGTAATTCATTCATTTTCTCCACACCCATACTCATCAGATGCCTGCTTAAAGCAGTTCGCGATTTTTTCAATACGATTATCCAGAATATCCGGAAAACGGACCAGCATAGGAGCTGCCACATCCCGCAATTGCAACTCATCGACCAACTCTTTCAAATCGACCTCAACGCCGTCCTTACGAGGAGTTACCACTACATGACCTTTGTCATTGATACCAAAGTACGAAGTTCCCCACCCTGTTATGTTGTAGAGTTCTTCCGAATCTTCAATACGCCATTTTCTCATTTCTTCTTCTGTACAAAGAGTGTGTATTTTACTATATATAATTATTTATTCAATTTCTTTCTCAAGCTGTCAACAGAGGCTTGAATTTGTCTTTTATCCTCCAGCTCATCAGCCTTAAACAGATGTTTCGCCTTTGAATAAAACGGATGTCTTTTCTGTAACGCCTCACAGATAAAATCCATCAGTTCCTCATCACTTTTATTTGCTAACAATGGACGTTGCTGCTTGGCCACTCTCAGACGGCGGAACAATACGGCAGGTTCCACATCCAGAAACACCGTATCACCGCAATCATTCATATACTCCATGTTATCAAAAAAACAAGGTGTTCCTCCACCGGTCGAAACAACCACATCTTCAAACTCGGCCACTTCGTGCAACATTTTCCGTTCCAGTTCCCGGAATCCGTCTTCTCCGCGTTCCAAGAACAGCTGTTGAACGGTTTTATGGAAACGTTCCTCGATAAACCAGTCCAAATCAATGAAATTCAGACTCATTTCACGGGCAAACGCCTTACCTAGAGTCGTTTTGCCCGCGCCCATATATCCTATTAAAAATATACGTGTCATTTTTTTGCTTTTGCAGTGCCCTTTACCTTGGAAGCCGCCTTACTTTTTGCGGATTCTTCGGGCTTTTCGGACTCCTCTTCCATATTCACGGTTCCCCTGTTTCTTGAAGCCGCTTTCGTTTTACGCGTTTCCGCCTTGCTTTTCTGCAATTCAATCACCTTAAAACAAGCCTCCAGACTTAAATCTGCCGGTTCTACATTCTCAGGAATCTTATAATTCTTTTTCTGATAACTGATGTATGGGCCGTAACGTCCGTTCAAGACCTGCATATCAGGGTCAGCATCGAATACTTTAATAAACTTCTTCTCCTGCGCTTCTATCTTATTCTTGATCAACTCTACCGCCTCATCCAAAGAAATCTCCATCGGATCCGTTCCTTTAGGAATAGAAACAAACAGTTTGTCATAGCGCACGTATGGTCCGAAACGCCCTACTCCTACCGTTACCGTATGGCCGTCATAATCCCCCAACGTACGGGGAAGCTTGAACGCATCCAATGCTTCTTCCAACGTAATGGTTTCCATCGACAATCCCTTTGCCAACTGCGCAAAACGCGGTTTTTCCTCATCATCGGCAGTACCAATCTGAATAACCGGACCGAAACGACCGATCTTAACCGATACCGGCTTACCGCTTACAGGATCTGTTCCCAATACCCTTTCACCCACCTTATGCTCAGTCTTAGAGTGAATGGTCTTATCTACCAACGGATGGAAGCCTTTATAGAAACTGTCCATCATACCAGTCCATTCCTTTTCTCCTTCCGCCACTTCATCGAACTCTTTCTCCACATTCGCTGTAAAGTTAAAGTCCATGATTTCAGGAAAGTATTCCATCAGGAAATCGTTTACCACGATACCGGTATCAGTAGGCAACAACTTGGCCTTTTCATTTCCCGTCATCTCTGTCTTGGTAGTTTCCGTAATCTTGCCGCCTTTCAGTTTCAAGATATCATACGGGCGTTTCACACCTTCACTGTTTCCTTTTTCTACATAACCGCGTTGCTGCACAGTAGAAATGGTAGGTGCATATGTAGATGGACGACCGATGCCCAACTCTTCCAGTTTGCGTACCAGGCTGGCTTCCGTATAACGGGGCGGACATTGGGTAAAGCGCTGAGTCGCCAGGATTTCTTTTCTTATCAGTTTTTCCCCTTTGCTCAGAGGCGGCAACAGACGGCCCTCGTCTTCCTGCTCATTGTCATCATCGTATGATTCCTTGTATACACGCAGGAAACCGTCAAAAGTAATCACCTCGCCGGTAGCGATAAATTTCTCGCTACTGTTGCTGATTACAATAGTAGCCGTTGTTTTCTCCAGCTCCGCATCTGCCATCTGTGAAGCGATGGTACGTTTCCAGATCAGTTCATACAATTTCTGTTCCTGACCGGTTCCGTTCACCGTTTCATTCTCCATATAGGTAGGACGGATAGCCTCATGCGCTTCCTGTGCTCCTTTAGTCTTGGTGGCAAACTTACGGACTTTGACGTATCTTTCTCCCATCAGGGACAAGATAGTCTGCTTGCTGGTATTCAAAGCCAGATCCGAAAGGTTCACCGAATCCGTACGCATATAGGTAATTTGTCCGTTTTCATACAGACGCTGTGCCACCATCATGGTCTGCGCTACTGTAAATCCCAACTTACGGGCAGCTTCCTGCTGCAACGTAGAAGTAGTAAACGGTGCCGCCGGCGATTTCTTCACAGGGCGGGTTGTTATATCTTCAATAGAGAACTGCGCATCCTTACAAGTTTCAAGGAAAGCCTGTGCTTCTTCCTTGGTCTTGAAACGGTTGGACAATTCCGCTTTCACTTCAACTTCATTTCCATCGACATCAGGTACTTCAAACACTGCTGTAACGCGATAAGACGGCTCACTGACAAAAGCATGCACCTCACGTTCACGTTCCACAATCAAACGAACGGCAACAGATTGCACACGTCCGGCAGAAAGAGCAGGCTTTACCTTCTTCCACAATACCGGTGAGAGTTCAAAACCTACAATTCTATCCAGAATACGGCGTGCCTGCTGGGCATTTACCAGATTCACATCAATGTCACGCGGATTTTCGATGGCCTTTAGTATCGCTGTTTTGGTTATCTCGTGGAATACAATGCGCTTGGTCTTCTCAGGGTCCAGCCCCAAGACTTCAAACAAGTGCCATGAAATAGCTTCTCCTTCACGGTCCTCATCGGATGCAAGCCATACCATATCAGCTTTCTTTGCCTCCGCTTTCAATTCGGCTACCAATTTCTTTTTATCTGCCGGTATCTCGTAAGTCGGCTCAAACCCATTCTCTACATCGATACTAAACTCCTTCTTTTTCAAATCCCGGATATGCCCGTAACTGGAAAGGACTTTATAATCATTGCCCAAGAATTTCTCAATGGTTTTAGCCTTGGCGGGTGACTCAACTATTACTAGATTTTTTTGCATAATACTATGTATTCCATTTTATTTTGGGGCAAAAGTAGAAAAAAAGCAGAAGCACACCTATATAATAAGGTATGTTTCTGCTTTTTTTTCTTAAAAAAATCCTTTCCGAGTGCCTATTTAACTAAAAAGCCAAAGAAAGCCCGGCTAGAACATTCAGTTTTTCAGCAGGATAGCCGTACTCATAATAATATTGTTTATTCAACAGATTATTCACACGCCCAAAAACAGACAGATCTTTCAGGAAAGTATAACTGGCTCCCACACTCAAATTGCTGATATTGCCCAAACCAAAATCCCTGCTGCTATTCCCTTCTTCTATCACATATTCTTTCCGCTGTACATATTCATAGCCCAAATTAACCTTCAATCCTTCAAAAACCTTAGCCTCAGCATAGAAATTCAATTCAAACTTGGGCTTGGTCACTAAATACAGCTCTTCATTTTCATTGTCTGTCTTCCAGCTATAAAATGTACCTTTCAATGAAGCGTCAAACCAGTCCTTATAACCGTATTTCAATTCAGCACCTCCATACGCGGTTTTCGCTTTATCCTGCAAGAAATGAGTAAAATAATACCCGTCCGCATCCACCAGATTGCAAAACAACTCATCTTTACTGATCCGATATCCACCAAAGACATTAAACCACAAACCATTTACCGGAGATGCTTTAAAACCCAATGTAGCATTCAGTGGCACATAGGTAGAAGGCATCCGGGCGTTTAAAGACCAATAAGGTGAAAAAGCATTCAACCGGCGATAATCATTCAGTTCACGCCCTCCCAGCGCATGTAAATAAAGCACATAACTCTCCGAGAACAAGTATTCGGCTTTCACGTCAGGAGACACATCAATACCACTGTCCTCTCCCGACTGCCAATCCACATGAGCACCGACACGGACCCGCCAGTCATCACTTTCCAACATATAATAAGGATTCAAACCCAGTGAAGTATAGTTGCCCATTAAACTGTCCGAAGAATAAAACAGGTTATCCATCTCGAAACGGATCCATCCAGAGATACCCCGACTTTCAGACGGTCCTTTCCGGTGATATCCCACAGATACCCAGCCTTAAAATCCACATTCCCATAATTTCCATATCCGGCACGGACATATCCACGTTTCGCGCGGTTCATAGCCCATTCACGGGTTATAGGAGACATACTTTCATACGTCCAGGCCGAAACAGGGCGCAAGGCTGTAGCATATTCTATGCCTTTCTTCATTACAGCCGGCTCCTCCACCTTAGGCAGGACATTAATCTTTGAGGCATCCATGATATTGGGATTATACTCATTCTCTACCACCACAGTGCGGTTCAACGTACTATCTTGCTGCGCATATGCAACAGACAGAGGCAAAAAAGCCAATATAATGGACAATTGACAATGGACAATTGACAATTTCTTACTTATCATATTCAGCACTTATTTTTTAATTTTTAATTCTCTGTTTTCAATTTCTCCAGTCTGCTTTCAATCATTCCGGCAATATCATCATCGGCCTGATAGTTCTGCTTCAATGAAAGCAAATATTGTTTAGCATCCAAGTTACGCCCCAACTTCATATACACATCAGCCAATAACACAAAGCTGCGTGCCAGCCAATAGGTATGCGGTGTACTTACCTCAATGTAATTCAGCACCTCCTGCTCCGCCTTATCCGTTTGTCCGCCGTCAAAGTAAATCTGGGCGACTTTATATTTGGCCTCCGCTCCATATACATTACGGGTGTCTTTTGCCAAGACCTTCAAATCTTCCATAGCTCCATCCGTCTTGCCGGCATCCAAATAAGCTTTTGCACGGTAATAATGTGCCTCGTTAGACAATTCCGGCGCCAGTTTAGTATCGGCCAGCAAATCTGTTGCGGCAAAGATAATCTCTTCCTCATTTCCCAGCATATGCGCACTGCGTAACATTCCGGTTTTTGCAAGCCGGCGACGCTCCATAGAAGCGGCTTTATCTTTCAATTGCTTGTAAATATGCAAGGCTTTTTCATAATCCTTCGCCGTATAAGCCATTTCGGCCCCCATCAACATGGCATCTTCAGAATATTTGTTGTTGGGATATTCCAATACTTTATCCAAATGCCGGGCTGCACTTTCATAAGCTTTCTGATTATAGTCTATCAAACCGATATAATAGTTGGCATTCAGACTGAAAGCACCTTCGGGGAAAGTCTGTAAATAACGGGTAAAGCTGTTGCGGGCCTCGGCGACCTCACCCCGCATATATACCCTTTCGGCAGCCACATAGGTCAATGAGTCACGCTCATTCACATCAAAGTTGGCACCGCCGGGGATAGTTGAAGCAAAATTGGCATACTCATCCACCTTATTCAAATCAATATAGATCGATTTCAAGTCACGCTGCGCCAAACGCGCCTCCTCACTGCCCGGATAACCGGCTATGACCTGCTTATAAGCCTGGATGGCTTCAGGATACTTGTCATCCTGATAGTATAGCAAACCGATCTCGTTAGCCGCCCGCCGTGCGACATTGCTCTCCGGAAATTTCTTCACCAGAATATTGAAACGGGCAATGGCATTGGCATTATCCTCCATCTGCACAAAAGCACGTCCCTGCTCGTAAAGGGCATCATCCATGTATTGTGATTCCGGATAATCCGAAATCAAGCGGTTCAACGTCTGCACTTTTCCATTGTAATCACGTTGCAAACCACGCACAAACGCCTCCTGATACAAAGAGTAATCCCCCAGTGACGGATCAATCTCCACCGCACGGGCATAATCCTGACGAGCCTGTTCAAAACGGCGGTCATAGAAGTTGCAGTCACCTATGCGGTTATAGGCATCTGCCTGCATGGTGCGTTCATTGATACTTCCCCTGTCCACAAAACGGGTAAACCAAGTGCCCGCATTTCCATAATTTTTCTGTTTGAAATAAGTATATCCCAAGTTATAGAGCGCCAAACCATATTCCTGTCCGTTCTTGCTGGTGGCAAATTCCAGATACAAGCGGTAATCGTTACCCGCCTGCGGAAAACGGTCCAGACGATAATTGGATTCCCCCCTCCAGAAATAAGCGTCCGCCTTTGTCGCCTGATTGTATTGCCCCACAGCAAGCGATTGGTTGAAGAGCTCCAGAGCCTCCTGGAAACGGGCATTCGCAAATGCCTGTGTGCCCAGCCGGAACAAAATCTTCTGCTTGGCCTCCATAATGCGTGTGCCCGGATGCTCAATCTTTGCTATAGATTTTAAAGCAGCTTCATAACTGCGGGTATTCATATACACCTCTATCAAATAATCATTGACACGCTCCGTATAAGGTGAATTCGGGAACTCATTCAGAAAACGCTCAAACACGGTTACCGATTCGGCAAATGGAGAATAAGAGGTTTCATGAATACACAAAGCATAATTATAAAGAGCCTGTTCCTTTACTTTCGGATCAAAACTGAAATTGGCAGCCTGCTCGAATGCCATGCGTGCCCTGTTCCTCTCCTTCAAGTTCAAATAAGCCAGCCCCATGTGTAGATAAGCATTCTGTGACAAGGCATCATGTACCGAAGCCATTTCCCCCAAAGTAGCGGCAGCCTTGGAATAAACACCAGTATAATAATAACTCATACCGAGTTCATACAAAGGCTTACGCTGCGGGTGGGAAACACTTTCACGGTATCTTTCCAAAGGAGGTATCGCCGCTTGGTAATCATTCAATCCGAAACAAGCCTCTCCCCAAATCCGTTCCATCTGAGGAACATCCTTTTTAGCCGGATATTGCTCCAGATACGCTTTTGCCACAGTACGGGCCTGCTGATAATTTCCTTTCACCAAATAAATCTCTCCTATATAATAAGGAACCAATGCTGCATATACGGCATCATTCTGCAAAGACTGGAAACTTTTCAGCGCCTTGTCATAGCGTTTCTCCACATAATCAATATAAGCCAGATTATA
>PPYF01114954.1_pt1 | contig 10502 bp, 8 predicted proteins | sample 1559871 | NCBI WGS metagenome assembly PPYF01 (sample SAMN08240021, study PRJNA423297) | Human gut metagenome, whole genome shotgun sequencing project.
TCAATAGGGTTACTTGGTAGTCTATTTTCTGCCAGTGCGGGTATTGGAAATAAAAATTGGCAAAGTTCTGTTGCTGACTTTATCGGAAGTTTAAAAAATATTTCTCCTATTGTCAAATCAGCAAAAAAAGTAAAAGATTTAAAAGATGTACATAGTCTGGTAACTAAAGGACCTTCGCTTTGGAACTCCTTTGATATTTATTCTTCAATTGCAGATTCTGCGATTGAAATGATAGGACAAGGCTTTAAAAGTCATGAAAAATATTATGCAGATGGGAAATGGGATTTTGAAGATACATCCGCATCTATGATAGATGTAGCTTTATCTGGAATCTATGGTTTAGGTCATTCACTGTCATGGGGCTTAGATGATGTGATTTTTGGGAAACTTGAAAAGCTTTTTGGAGGTGATGGAAATTCAGGGTTAAGTTACGTAGAACAAGCCGCAGAAGGGTATAAAATATTGGGAAGAGAAATAGGCAATAAAATAGGAATGTATTGGCAGAAGATAATGAACCATTAATGTTTAGGAGGAGACTTTATGAAAGAATTATTACCTATTGGAAGCGTTGTATTACTTAGAGAAGCGACTAAGAAACTAATGATTATTGGAGTATTACAGGTAAAGCCAGATGAAGAGAAGATATATGATTATTTAGCAGTTCCATTTCCAGAAGGATATCTTGGTAAAGATAGTAATTTCCTGTTTTCACATGAGGATGTTCAAGATGTGATTTATAGAGGATATGAAAACCCGCAACAAAAAGACTTTATGCATCTTGTTTCTATATTGTATGATAAAAAACAGGAAGAGGCAAAGAATAATTCTGTTCAATAAAAAATCCTTTAAAATATAACGGATTTTTAATATTTCTTACAAATTCCACTGTAAGAAAAAAGAAAGGAAGAAGGAAGATGAATAGATGGATCCGATTTGTCCAAAAAGGGATCGTACTGCTCGTTGCAGCGGTATTTTCCCTGCAGGTACAGGCGGATGGCAGCTCAAATCCAGTCGTCATAGAAAGCATGGTGCAGCAAGCTGAGGCACAGGTCTTCCTTACAAATATGTCAGAGTTAACTGTGACCGAAGCGAGGATTTCTGCTACACCAGTCGATTTTATTGACTTAGGAACAGTTGCAGAAGGAAAAGTGACACAGGACATCCTTTTTTTGGTGGATACATCTACTTCGATGACAGTGTCAGATCAGAATGAAATTTTGCATACATTGGAAGCGTTCTTATCCAGCAAACCTGATGGTGTCTCCTATGCGCTGATGACTTTCGGAGAGGAGAATAATTTACTCTGCGATTTTACAGAGGATCGCTATGCTTTTCAAAAAAAAATGGAAACGATCCAGTTTCAGGAACAGGGGAGCAGTTTCTATGCGGCTATCACACAAGCACTTGACTTAGCAGAGAATAGGAAAACAGAGGGTAATTTTGTTCAGTTAGCTGTTTTTACTGATGGAGTGGAGTATGATGAAACAGGTCTTACACAGAATGAAATGTTTGCCGCAATTCAAAAAAATCCTATGCCGGTGCATACTTTTGGGTGTCGGCATTCAGACAACACCGAACAGTTGAAGTCATTATATTCCCTTTCTCGAATTAGCAATGGAATTTCAATGACATTGGATTCTAAACAACAACCGGAACAACGTACCCAGCCTGTTTGGGATTTTCAAGCGACAGTACGTGGTCTGAGCGTTGATCTTCCCAATGAGCTTCGGGATGGCAGCATCAAAACGCTGGGTCTGTATGCACAGAACAATGAGATCGTTTTGTATGATTTGCGGATGCCTATGACCGAAAAAGTATCGGAACCTCCCACTACGCAGCAAGTCCCTCAACCGGAAAAACCTCCGCAGGAAGAGACTCCGCCGGATGATGTTCCGCAAGAGATCGAAAAACCGCAGCCAGACCTCAAGCAGAAAGAAGTAGTATTGGGTGTCGCAGCTGCCTTTTTGGGTATTGTTATCCTTGTAGTAATATTGGTATGTAAAAAGAGGAAAAAGAAATCTGTGGACAAGTCAAGCCCAAGTCAAAAAGAGACGACGGCACTCTCGGAAGCCACCGAAATCCTAGAGGAGTCATCGGACGATGCAGACAGGACAAAAACACATCTGATAGTATCGGAAACAGAGGGCAATGGCTCCATGCAGCTTGTGTCCTGCCAGTCCCCTCAGAGATGTTATACCATATCGCTGGATGAACCTGCGCTTGTTGGACGGGACCACCGCTGCTGCAGCGTGGTGCTGGATATGGATAGAAGTATTTCTGCAAAACATTGTAAAATCTATGGATGGCATGCAGAGGTCTTTATCGAGGATGTTGGTTCTGCAAACCATACTTTTGTCAATGGAAAACAGACGGACGGCGCAGTTCAGTTGTATTCAGGGGATGTCATCAAACTGGGTCGAAGTGAGTTTGAAGTTCGTCTGGAGGATGAACAGAGATAGGAGAGAGAAAGGTAAATGCTGCGTATAGGAGATACGTTGAACGGTTTATACTTGATCGAGCGTAAAATAGGAGGCGGTACCGGCGGTATTGTATTTCAGGCGGAACATCTGCGCCTGCACAAAAAAGTGATCGTGAAGCTGGTTCGTGACGAGATGAAAGACAAGCTGGATACGCGTGGAGAAGCAGATATCCTGAAGGAGATCAAGCATACCTATCTGCCGCAGGTCTATGATTTTGTGGAAGAGGGAGAGGAAATATATACGGTGATGGACTTTGTTCAGGGAGAGAACATGAAAAGTCTGCTGAAACAGCACGGTCCGTATTCGCAAAAGAAGGTGCTTCACTGGGCAGGTCAGATGTGTGAGGCATTGGTGCATTTGCATTCGCAAACCCCTCCCATTATTCATGGCGATATCAAACCGGAGAATATCATGCTGACTCCTGAAGACAACATCTGCCTTATCGATTTTAATATCTCATTACTGTTTAATTCAGAAGCACGGTATCCGATCGGATATAGCAAACTTTATGCAGCACCGGAGTTTTTTGGCGAAGCAGGGCCAGCTGATTCAAAGAAACACAAGTGCAGCGATAGGAAACCGGAAAAAACAGAGCTTATTGCCGCATCAGACAGCAATCTGGAAAAAACAGAGCTTATTGCCGCATCAGATAGCAATCTGGAAAAAACAGAGCTTATTGCCGGAGCAGACAGCGACCTGGAAAGGACAGAGCTGCTGTCTGCATCGGGCGAAAGGGAAATGCCCGATGCAAAAGACGAGAATACAATAAAAAACAGCCAGACGTTGATGCTGTCCCGACAACAGCATACGCAGTTGCTGGATGCTTATACGCCCAAGGCGGTATCAGCACCAACAGGATATCATAGAACGATGAGGACGATCCCCAAAGGAAGGAGCGATACACGTTCGGATATCTACAGTCTGGGTGTCACGCTTTTTGAACTGCTGAACGGTAAGGTTTCGTTTGACGAAAACAAACAGTGCATCTGGAATGAAAAGAACCAGGTTGGGGAAGCGATGCGCTATATCGTCCAGAAAGCAACCGCTTTCCGGCCGGAAGATCGTTTTCAGACGGCGGATGAGATGCTGCATGCGATTCAGAATATTCATCGTCTGGACAGCACCTATCGCAGACAGGTGGTCCGCCAGATCGTGTGGTCCTCGATCTTAGCTACGATGCTGGCTTTTTTTATCATCCTGACCTATATCGGCTGGAATATGATGAAGAAAGAACGGATGGATGCTTATCAGCAGCTGATCCAACAGTCCGACCAGGCCAGCTTGGATCATGATTTTGCACGAGCTTCTGCATTGGCACAGCAGGCGCAGGAACTTTTTCCGAATAAATCGGGGGCATATCGTGTACAGGCAGCTGCCTTGTTTCGAGAAGGACGATATGACGAATGTATTTCCTACATAGAGGACAGCTTAATCGCTTTGGAAGGGGAAGCAATTTCCTCTCAGGAAAAAGCGGAACTTATATTTCTGCAGGCAAGCTCCCTCTTTGAACAACAACAGTATGAGCGCTCGCTTGCTTTCTATGAGCAGTCGGTGCAGCTGGACGACCAGAATATGGTTTATTACCGCGACTATGCCATTGTTCTTGCGCGTCTGGGAAGAGTGGAAGAAGCAGAACAGTTTTTAGAGAAAGCGCGGCAACTGCAGGCGGATGCCTGTTCGCTGATGCTGGTCGAGGGAGAACTGGCATTCAACCAGGCAGAATATGAGCAAGCGGAGCAATTATTTTTACAGGCGATTGACAAGGCTGAGAATGATTCTGATTTGCAAAGGGCCTACCTGATGTGTGTACAGACCTATGAGGAGGGCGGTTCTGCGTTTTCGGATGTGCTGGATCGAAAGCTGCAATTATTGGAACAGGGAGTGGAAAAGCTTCCTCTACAAAAAAGCATGATCCTCACCGAAAAATTGGGGGAAGCCTACGCAGAAAAGGCGCGCGCGACTCAGGATGAGGAGTATGATAAGAAATCGATCCAGTGTTTTCGTGCTTTGTTGGATGCCGGATATTATAGATTTTATATTATGAATAATTTAGCTATCCTTTATCAAAATATTGGAGATTATGCACAAGCACATCAAATATTGCAGAGTATGGAGCAACAATTTCCCAAAGATTATCGAGTCTACATGCAGCTAGCATTTTTATGTGCAGATGAACAATCCAAAAGGAGACTTGAAGAACGCTCATATGAACAAACTTTACAGGCATACAAGAAAGCAGAAGAATATTTTCAATTAGAAAAGGAACCGTCTGATCCCCAAATGCAGATGTTGAAAGCCATGATGCACGAGTTAGAGGCTGGGGGTTGGATAACACTTCAATAGTTTTTCGACAGAAAGGATGAAAAAATGCGATTTCAAAGAGCAGTTGCAGCAGCAATGCTATGTTTTCTTTTGACAGGATGTGCGGAAAAAAGCATAGAGAAGATACCTCCTAATGAAAGCATCCCGCAAATAGACACCACAGAGGAGGTAACCGCTGAGCTGGAAAAACCGGAAAAAGAAGCGGTGATTTTGGAGAAGAATAGAGAAACCGCAGAAAAAGAAGATAGTATCGAGCCTTACCGGAATCATTATATCGTATCCCTTGCCGACAGCATTTTAAAGGATATTTTGCCGCAGGATGAAACAGACCCTGCCGAGAAGGTGCGATGTATTTACGAATATCTGGTTTGCAGCTGCTTTTTTGCGGACCCTGTAGGAACAGATGTGTGGCAGATTCGGGGCGATCCCGACGAGGTACCAACCTTTTTGGAATTGCACGCACTTAGTCCGCTGGCTTTCAATCTGGGTTCCTGCGAGGATTATGCGGCAGCGATGGTTTTGCTTTGTACCAGAGCGGGAATAGAGGCAGAATATCTACCGGGACTTACCTATTCCGTCGAAGGAGAGCTGGTCGATCATGCGTGGGCTCTGGTGAAGATCAAGGAAAACTGGTTTCATGTCGATCCGCAGCTTGAACGGAATATTGTGCACAATGGGGTTCTGCGTTATCGCTTTTTTATGAAGGACGATGATTCCATGTATCCCGGCCATCTGTGGGGAGCAAATCTTCAAGAGCATTACCAAACAGCAGGCGTCGAACGGACAGCAGAACAGGAGGAGCTGTTGAAAGAATGGACACCAGAACCTTGCATAGTTGCTCTTCCAGATAGAGAATATAAACAGATAACACTATCTCCGGCACCCGATATCGATCAGTTGATCGTTGAACTGAATCAGGAACGCCTTGTGTATGAGGAAGAGCATGGAACGCTTCCCAAGGTCGATGTGGACTGGGAACCTCCCAAAGTATAACCTTCAATCAAAAAAAGGAGAAGAATGATGGGAACTAATCTAAAACGTAGTATCATGGAAAAAAGATGGCTGCTGATTGTAGTGATCGCAGCGGTTTTGCTGATTTTATTTGCAATATTATTTCCAATAGCGCGACAAAGCTGGGGCAACTATCTCATCCAGCTCGGTGAACAATATCTGAGTGAGTCACAATACGAGGAGGCTGTCCTGCAGTTTAATAAGGCAATTCAGATAGTACCAAAAAAAATCGGAGGATATGATGGTGGATTTCGTGCATATATGGCATTAGAACGTGTCCCGGCTGCTACCCAAATCCTTGTGAAGGCTTCCAATAATTTGGAAAGACAGGACTTTCGTGGTTTGATCATACAATGTTTATCTGCTCCATTATCTGACGACAGTCGTCAGATGGTTGTGGATGGATTGTTGGATTCAGGTGTTCCTCAGGAAGATCTGCCGGGAGAAATACTGGAGCAGCCTGCGACGGAAGACCCCAGCCAGACAGAGAAGGAAACCGGCGATAAAGACACCGACGATAAGGAAACAGAGAAGGACACCGACAAGCAGGAAGCAAAACTTCCGCCTTGTTTTACATGGCGTGTCGAACCAACGCTGGAATTCGATGATATTCAGCCCATCAATGAGATTGGCTCCCGCGTAGTAAAAGACGGAAAATACGGTATTATTGATTATGATGGCAACCTTATCTGGGATATTATATATAGTCAGATTACAGTAGATGACTTTTCTACTGGGTTGGTTTATATGGATACCACCATCGTGGATGGCCGGTTTGAGCTGCTCTCCGGGAAAGAGGAGAAGCCTTTCAAGGGTGATTCCAAAAGCCGAAAGAGGTATTACGTCTGGGATTTAGACAATCAACAGCTTCTTCCGTTGGATTCTTCCGTAGAAGAATCCAATAAAAAATATCAGGAAATAACAGGAAAACTGGATGCAATCTATCTTCCTAATGGAAAAGAATTTATACATGGATTTGTAGAAGGAGTCCATACCAAAACGAACAGCGCAGGAGAAGTAGAAATTGTCTCCTATACCGGAACTTACGCATTATATAATGCAGAAGAAAATAAGCTGTATACAGATTTTTCCTATCAGGACTATTTTGCTGATGAAGATATGTCGCACGATCAGGATCAGTACTTTACTGTACAGGATCTGGAAGGAAACTGGAACTATATCATTATTTCCAACGATGGTAAGGTTACAAATCAATGGACAACAGATGTCTGCTATCAGGAGCCAAAACAGCTGGTTTTTCAGTCGGACATCGATTGTATGGTCAATACGGAAGGATTTCACCCACTCCCGTATCAATTTACCAATAATCATCTTTATTACGAAGATGGTCAATGGCATTATTCGTCCTATGAAGTACATCTTTATATACAAAACGATACTTTAAAGGAAGCAGGCCCAAATTCGGAACACCATAACCTTACCAGTACTCCTGCAATAATAGATGGTAAATGGGGATATATCGAAAAAGGTGGCAAACAGATGATCCCCGGATTGTTCGAAGAAGCTCGTCCGTTTTATGGCGGAAAGGCTTGGGTCAAGGTAAACGGTAAATGGGGGGTTATCCAGCTCACTTGTCCTCCAGATAATCTGGAATAAAAGGAGAAAACAGTAATGGGAATACAAGTGACAAAGGGACTGATGTTTTTTTTGCTTGGAAGTATTGGTATAATTGGCACACTAGTTGCAATTATAGTATATATACTTTTAGCCCGTCGAGATATGAAAAAATTAATTGAACGACTAGATACAATATATAAGGGAAAATCAAAGTAAATAAAAGCGTAAGCTAAGTTGATATTGTTCTTAAATTAGTTTGCACTAACACTTTTGTTGAAGTATCTGAAAAAACAAGGGTTAGAGAGAAAAATAAAATTCTAACCCTTGTTTTTATGTTTATTCAAATTGTTATATTTAGAATACTAACAATGTTTTGATGATAATTAATAGATAAAGATGTTTGACCCTTTGTAAATTAAAAATCAATGATGAAATCAGCTATGATTTTATTTGACAATTACTTATATTTACTTTACTCTAAAGTTAGAGGGGGAATCAATGTGTTGAGAATTTTAATTTGTGATGACAATGCTGTACATGCAGAGGAAATACAGTGTCTGGTACAGAAAATGATGCCGCAGGGTCTTACGGTATCCTTTGTGAAGGTGAGCAGCCGGGAAGAATGTATGCGGTTGATCGAAAGGGAATCGAATCGATCCTGGATCATTTTTATGGATATTGTTTTGGGGGGCGGAATAAATGGGATTCAGATAGCTAGAGAGATTCAGTCTATCCTACCAACAGCACAGTTGATTTTTGTAACCGGAGAAATTGCTTGGTGCACAAAAGCAGGACAGGCTGATCCGATCTACTTCCTGACCAAACCGATTGATGAACAGGATTTGAAATTTGCCCTGAAAAAAGCATTGCGGAACTTAAAACAAAACCGACTGTTTTTCGGCATAAAAGGGAAAAATTTTTCCATTCAGATCAGTGATGTTTTATATGCAGAACGGGATCGTCGACAAACCAAAATCTACACAAAAAAAGGGGAGATCTTTCAGGTTACCAATAAAATCGAAGAGATTCTGGAATTGCTGGACCCGATAGAATTTATTTCCCCTCATAAAAGCTACTTGGTCAACCTGCAGTATGTGACATCCATCACCTCCCAAAGTATGATGCTATGCGATGAAATTTATATTCCAATCAGCCATGCAAAAAGTCCAGAAATTAAACAGAAATATTTAAATTATGTTAGTTACTTGATATAAGGAGGTTAGCAGCATGGCAATCGATTGGTTTTTATTGGTGAGAACAACAATAGAATCGACACTATTGGCCTGGGGATTTTCAAAATTGCTTGAAAGGAAATATCCATTAATTTTAATCCAATTAATATTTACTATCGTATTTTGTTTATCAAACTTAATAGGGAATATAGTATCTACTAGAATAATTCAGGTACCATATATTGCAAAAATTCCACTTGCAATCTTAGGTATGATTTTAATGGTACATTTGTTTTTCTATGGGAAACTGTATCAAAAATTTTTTGCAATTTTTATTACTTATATTGGAATGTTTATGATGGATATTCTTCTGACAATAACAATGGTTTTGGGCACAGATAAATCCATGGAAGAGTTAGAATACTACACCCAAAAACCTAATATTATTATTTTTAGTTTTTATGTAATGCTTTTGATTTACTTGAAATATTTGCCGTCAATTTGGTCGAAGAATAGAAGATCATTAAAATGGAGTGAACAGAAAGGTTTTATACTCATTCCGATATGCCAGACATTAATGTTGTATGGTTTTGTATGTTGTGCGACAATTACAGAAGATAATCGAGTTTTTGTTATTCTGTTTATTGCAACTCTTCTAACCTGTTTTTCTGCTTTTTTTCTGTTTTCTTCAATGGAGATGGTTGTTAGAAGTGTAAAAATACGGGAACAAATATTGCACATGGAGCAGAAACAACAACTACAAAACGAATACTATGGAATTATTTCAGATAAGGTATATGAAATCAAAACCCAGCAACATGATATGGCAAATCATATACAAACAATCAGAGCACTTCTAAACCAAGGAAAACAGCAGGAGCTAGAGCAATATGTTTCAGAAGTAGAGAAAAAATTTGAAAGAGTTAAAATCAAGAATTACTGTGAAAATACTATTGTAAATTCTGTATTGTGTTGTAAAGTAGAGCAAGCTAAAAAGAAAGGAATAGAGTTTCATATAGATTTACATATAAGAAATACAGTACCATATGAGACACTTGATTTAAGTTCTCTTTTTTCAAATTTAATAGATAATGCAATTGAAAATTCATCAAAATCAACGGGGCAAAAGTATATTTATCTAACAGATTATGAAGCGGGTAATCTGTATACCTTGAAGATTATAAACAGCAAAAATGAAGAGAAGATACAAACGAAAGGGGGAAAATTGCTTACTTCTAAGGAAGATACAGATAAACATGGATATGGCACGCAGATTATTCAAAAAATCGCAGAAAAATACCATGGAGAAGTACAGTTTTTAGATGAAGGAGAACAATTTAGTGTGATAATATTGTTGCAAAGTTATATAATCTAAAATGTTGATTGATGTTGACGGATTTGACAGATTTGATAGAGCAAGCTAAAGATTAAAGATACCTGTGAAGTGTTGATGAGTTCTCAAAGAGAATTCAACGAATATATTACTGAAAAAACTTTATGGAAGGCTCAATTGATATCAAGGGTCAATTTCAGAATATCTACTATGTTGTTTAGAATATCTTTGGGTGACGATTCTCAAAGGCTAAATAAGTTTGTCTAATCTAAGTCCAAAAAGATTTTGACACCATTAATGGATTTATTTACACATTGTTCATTTTGCTGAGTGAAGTCAATTTTGCGGAATCCAGTAAAGCTTTTGAGATTTTACCGGTTGCCTGTTTTACATTTAGAGATATTATTTATTTTAGATGTATAAAAATTGCCTGTTTTATAACAGGCAATTTTTGTTGTTCAATGATCTTATGATGATGATATTTTATATGCATGGTTAAAAAATCTTCTATATAACTTCTACGTAAATGATAAGGTAGAATAAGTTTCGCAAAAACAAAAAAAGACATGGTTTGCAGATCTCTGGTAGAATGAAGTTGCGACACTA
>PPYF01222431.1_pt1 | contig 10499 bp, 10 predicted proteins | sample 1559871 | NCBI WGS metagenome assembly PPYF01 (sample SAMN08240021, study PRJNA423297) | Human gut metagenome, whole genome shotgun sequencing project.
GATGGATTTATCGTATCACCGGCATTCTATCCGGGAGGAAATATCGGAAAGCTTTCCATCTGCGGTACGGTCAATGATCTTTCCTGTATGGGAGCAAAACCATTATACCTGACCTGTGCATTTGTGATCGAAGAGGGATTTCCGATGGAAAAACTGGAAGAGATTGCAGAAGCAATGGAGAAGACGGCGAAAGAAGCCGGAGTCCGGATCGTATCGGGAGATACCAAGGTTGCCGGAAAAGGGCAGGTGGACGGAGTCTTTATCACGACAACAGGTATCGGTGAGATCACGGATGGAGTCGAAGTTGCAGGAAATCTTGCAAAACCGGGCGATGCGATCATTGTGACAGGAGATATAGGAAGACACGGATGCACGATCCTTCTTGCGAGAGAAGATTTTGGAATCGATGCGGATGTGACGAGTGACTGTGCACCACTCTGGGGTAATGTAAAAGCAGTGATGGATGCAACGCATGAACTGCATGTGATCCGTGATGCGACCAGAGGCGGAGTCGGAACTGTGCTGTATGAGATTGCAGGACAGAGCCAGGTAGGCATTCGTCTGGATGCTTCGAAGATTCCGGTTGCACCGGAGGTACGCGGCGTATGTGGAATGCTTGGACTGGAGCCGCTCTATCTTGCATGTGAGGGACGGCTTGTGATCATGGCGCCGAAAGAACAGGCACAGACGATCGTGGATGCATTGAAAGTATGTCCATATTCACAGGATGCGGCAATTATCGGTGAAGTGACCGAAGAGCAGCCGGGAAAAGTAGTGATGTTGACGGAGATCGGAACGCAGGCATTACTTCCGCAGCCGGGCGGGGAATTACTGCCGCGCATCTGTTAGGAGGGTATTAATGGATACAAGAGTGGCAGTTATTTCTATCATTGTGGAAAATCCGGAAGCGATCGAGACATTGAATCATCTGCTTCATGAGGCAGGACAGTATATTATCGGAAGAATGGGAATTCCATATCGGGAAAAAGGTATTAATATTATCAGTATTGCTATTGATGCACCGCAGGATGTGATCAGTACGTTATCCGGCAAGATCGGTCGTCTGAGCGGGATATCCACGAAGACGGCGTATTCGAATATTATTACGAAAGCAGGAGAATAAAAATAGTATGATTAAGATTGCAGTATATGGAAAAGGCGGGATCGGAAAATCAACAACCGTGTCTAATGTAGCTGTGGCGCTGGCGGAAAAAGGACTGAAAGTGATGCAGATCGGATGTGATCCGAAAGCGGATTCGACGATTGCATTAAGACACGGGGAAGCGGTGCCGACTGTACTGGACCTCTTCCGGGAAAAGAAGCAGGATCTGAGATTAGAAGATATGGTGCGGACCGGCTATCAGGGTGTGATCTGTGTAGAGGCAGGTGGTCCGACACCGGGACTTGGATGTGCAGGAAGAGGAATTATCACGGCACTGGAAAAGTTAAAAGAGACAGGAGCATATGAAGTATATCAGCCGGATGTTGTACTTTATGATGTACTCGGGGATGTTGTATGCGGTGGATTTTCTATGCCGATGAGGAAAGGATATGCGGATAAAGTCTTTATCATTACTTCGGGAGAAAATATGGCAATCCATGCCGGGGCAAATATTGCGATGGCAGTGGAGAATTTCAAGACCCGTGGATATGCGTCTCTTGGAGGGATTATCTTAAATCGCAGAAATGTGGCAAGAGAAGAAGAGAAGGTAAAAGAGCTGGCAGATGATTTCAAGACACAGGTGATAGGAACATTATCTCACAGTGAACTTGTGGCAGAAGCGGAAGAAGAAGGAAAGACGGTTATGGAGTGTTTCCCAGGCAGTGAGATGGCGGAAGAATATAGAAAGCTTGCGGAAGTAATCTATGAGTTGTCAAAAGAATCCGGGGAGGGATGGAAATGTTAAAGAAAGCCGGAGAATCAAGCGGTCTGGAATTCAATTCCCCGGCGCATGGGAACTGGAATATTGTTCATACGGGAATGCTTCTTCCGGAAGCGATCCAGATCTATGTCTGTGCGGATAACTGTATGCGGGGAGTTGTTCTGACAGCAGCCGAGATGAATGCCGTAGACAGGTTCTCTTTTGTGATCGTAGAAGAGGAGGACCTTCTGAATGGTAATCTGGAAGATGTGACGATCGAGGGAGTGACAGATGTATTAAAGAAACGAGGCGATCATCCGAAGGCGGTATTATTATTTACAGTATGCCTGCATCATTTCCTGGGATGTGATCTGGAACGGGTATATGAAGAATTGGAAGCGAGATTTCCGGAGATCTTTTTCATCCGCTGTTATATGGATCCGATCATGCAGAAGCACGGACTGACGCCGGATCAGAAGCTTCGGAAGTCGATCTACGACGCACTTCCGGAAAGAAATGCAGGGAAGTCTGATTCAGAAAGATCAGTGACAATTTTAGGCAGTGATTTTGCGCTGGATAAGACGAGTGATATCAAACGTTTGTTGAAGGCAGAGAATATAGAAGTGAGAGAACTTCCGACCTGTGACTCATGGAAAGCTTATGAGAACCTTGCAGACAGTAGAATATTCATAGCATGCTATCCGCCTGGAAAATATGGACTGGAAAGATGATTGATCACACATTTCATCCAAGACCGCTGGAGCTTGCAAAGCTGTTACTGACACATGGCTTTTCTGTGACAAGAATCTATCTGGATGCGGTAAATCCGGAAGAAAAAGCAACATTTGAGTGGCTGAAACAACAATATCCTGGCCTTTCATATGAGCCGACGATCCACCCAGAGATGCGGGTACGTCCGAGGAAAGAAGAAAATATATTGGCAATCGGACAGAAAGCGGCGTGGTTTACTGGAACGAAGCATTTTGTCAATCTGGTGGAAGGTGCCGGACTGTATGGATTTGACGGAATCCGGAAAGTGGCAGGATTGATGATAGAAGCCTGGCAGGAAGAAAAAGATCCGGAAGATCTGATCATCCGGAAAGGTTGGGGGTGCGAAAGCTGCATATGAAACGAAGTTATAAGATCATACCAATTTATACAGCGGATGTATCCGGTGTCTGCTCGGCACTCTATGAACTTGGCGGGATGACAGTGATGCATGATCCGTCCGGCTGTAATTCTACATATAATACACACGATGAGATCCGCTGGTATGACCAGGACAGCATGATCTATATCTCGGGACTTACGGAGATCGATGCTGTTATGGGAAATGATGAGAAACTGATCTGTGATATCGAGATTGCGGCAGAGGAATTAAAGCCGAAGTTTATAGCACTTGCGGGCTCCCCGATTCCCTATATGAATGGAACAGATTTTGAAGCAATCGCCAAGATACTGGAACAAGATCTCGGGATTCCGGCATTTTCCGTTCCTACAAACGGCATGCATGATTATGTATATGGTGTTGGAAGAGCACTTGCAGAGATTGCGAAACGTATCGAAGGAAAGAGAGAAGTGACGCCAAAGAGCGTGAATCTTCTTGGTGTGACACCGCTCGATTTCGGACCACAGGAGCATGTGGATGCATTGATACAGAATGTGGAACAGGCGGGATGGAAGGTGTTGTCGACCTGGGCGATGGGAGATACACTGGAAAACCTTGCTCGTGCACCGGAGGCAGAGGTGAATCTGGTGGTCTCTTCGACGGGACTCCGGGCAGCGGAAATATTGCAGGAAAGATTCGGGACGCCTTATGTGACCGGTACACCGATTCGGGGATTTATGAAAACTCTGTTGAATGCAATAGAAGAAAAAAAGCAGGTAGCATATCTCGAAAAAGGAAGGCATATCGGCCTGACAGGAAACGAGTCGGAAAAAAGTTCAGAAAATCAGATCATATTAATCGGCGAACCAGTGATCATGGAATCTCTGGCAGCGGTGATCGAGACGGAATATCAGATATCTGTAAGAGTAATCTGTCCGCTAAGGGAAAAGAAAGGATTACTTGCGGATGGAGATATTGCAGTTTGTGGAGAAGAAGAACTGGAGCAGGCACTTCAGAGTTTAAAGAATGTAAAAGGCGTTGTGGCGGATCCATTGTATCGCCCGGTCTGCCCGGAGAATGTGGCATTTTATGAGTTGCCGCATATTGCATTTTCGGGAAGAATTTATAAAAAGAAACTGCCGGTTCTTGCAGAACTTATATAGGCGGTAAGAGCAGAAAGGAAACAGAAATGGGACATTTATATTTTGCAAGACACGGACAGACAGTCTGGAATGTAGAGAATAAGATCTGCGGAGCAACGGATATTGAATTGACAGAACTGGGCCATCAGCAGGCAGAAGAACTGGGACAGGCAATTCTGGAGCAGGGAATTCAGATTGATGAGATACTGTATTCACCATTGATCAGGGCAAAGGAGACCGCCAGACATGTATCTGAGGTAACCGGGATCCCGATGCGTGAAGAAATGCGCCTGAAAGAACAGAACTTTGGAAAATACGAAGGTACGCCGAGAAATGGAGAAGAGTTCCAGAAGGCCAAGGCTAATTTTATTAATTCTTATGAAGGCGGCGAATCGATGCTGAAGCTTTGTCACCGGATTTACGATCTGCTCGATGATATTAAAAAAGAATCAGATCAGAAGACGTATCTTCTGGTTGCACATAACGGGATCTCAAGAGCGATACAGTCTTATTTTGGTGATATGACAAATGATGAATTTGCAAGATTCGGTATCAGGAATTGTGAGATCCGTAAGTTTGAATACAAGGAGTAAGAATAAAAACAAAAAAGAAACATGAAAAATCCACCGTACTTAATAATATTTTAAATACGATGGATTTTTATGATATCTCATCCAATGGACTATACCTCTTTCTTTCTTCGATTTGTTTTTTATCATTTTGAAATGATGTTAAATTTACGTTCCTGGTGGTTTATCCTCCTTATTCTTTATTAGAATCTTTTCAGTTTAAATTGTCCTCTGCATTGGACTATACCTCTTTCTTTAAATTTTAAATAAAGATTTAACTGATTGGTGGTTCGTCCTCCTTTTCTTTTGTTGATATTATAATATCGCACGAAAGAGAAAATGTCAATAGGTAATCTGAAAAAAATATAAAAAACAATAAAAAGACAGAATATTCAGAAAATACGGAGCGCCTAAATAAATAATGCTATAAAATTATATAAGATAGATTCCTTCGATAAAGTCTTTAATAAATGGCAGGGCGGCTCCTGTGGCTACGGTGTCTGTGCGGCATTTTCCCGGAATGATATAAGAAGTATCGTCATCAAATGTTGAACGTTCTGCTACACAGGAACGGATATGTTCCATATCTTCTTCCGTGAAATATGGTGTTACATGTCCGCCAAGGATTACCGTGTGTTCCAATACCATATGGAGGTTATTGATGAGGATGGATAAATGCCGGAGATATTCATCCCATTTGGCAAGGCAGGACGGATCGCCTGTGGCTTTACGGGAAAAAAATTCATCCAGATTATCACAATCGGAAAGTAGCGAATTACCGGAACAGTAACATTCGGCACATCCTTTGCGTCCGCAGTAGCAGTCCAGACCATTCGGAACAAGAGTCATATGTTCAAAAGTACCACTTTTTCCGGTTGCTCCGGTAAGCAGCTGACCGTCGACAATGATGGCACCGCCAAGATGATAACCGAGAGATATATAGGTCGCATCGGTAATATCCGGATTTTCCCATAATTCACTGGTACATGCACATTCGGCATCGTGTACAAATTTGCAGGGAACATGAAAGGCATCAGAGAAGAGGTCTATAGACATTCCGGTGCAGTCTAAGATTTTTCCATAAGTTAATTCCGAACCGTCCGGAGAGATAAGTCCCTGGACACCAAGGCCAATTCCAAGAATACTTTCAGCTTTATGATGGTTGATCTGGCAGAAGTTTTTGACTGCTTTTTTTAATTTGGAAAAATATGCAGCAGAAGCTTCGAATGAGACCGGGAGCGTTTCTTTTGCAATCATCTTACCATATAAGTTGATAGAAAGAATGTGTGTAGTATGTGGCAGAATTTCCAGTCCTATTGCGATTTTTGCATCTGAAATAATCTGATATGCATTAGCCCGGCGTCCAACGGAAGAGGACAAACGGCCGCATTTTTCAATTAACTGTTCTGATTCAAGTGTTGTCAGATGTTGTGAAACGGTAGGCAGACTGACTGATAATGCAGTTGCGATATCCTGTTTGGAGCAGGATGGATTCATATATATATAATGATATACGTCTGACAGATTTTTTTTCTTAATATCAGTTAATGAAAATTGTTCCATGATCGATCTCCTAATTATTACAAATCATTTTATAAATTTATTATACAATTTATTCGGTTCATTGAAAAGGATATTTCTCCTATGAAAACTGCACAAAAAAGAAAGTATAATCTTGTTTGGTTTTATGTCTTGCATTCATCTCGAAAAAGATATATTATATAAACACATTAAATAAAACGATTTTATAAAATTGAAACATATAATTATATAAAAAGAATCAAAAAGAAAGAGAGGAAACAAAAATGGGAATCATTGAAAAAATGAGACTGGATGGAAAAAAAGGTTTCGTAACCGGTGCAGCAAGAGGAATCGGTAAATGTACAGCTACAGCATTTGCAGAGGCAGGAGCTGATGTGGCAATTGTAGACCTTGACATCGAAGAAGCAAAGAAGACAGCGAAAGAACTTGCTGAGAAGACAGGAAGAAAGGTTATCGCAATCCAGACAGACTGTACAGACAAAGAGCAGGTTGATGCAATGGTAAAACAGGTTGTTGAAGAATTTGGCGGACTGGACTTCTGCCACAATAATGCAGGAATTTGTATCAATGCTCCGGCTGAAGAGATGACATATGAGCAGTGGTTAAAAGTTATGAATATCAACCTGAACGGAATCTTCTTAACAGATATCGCAGCAGGAAAATATATGTTAGAGAATGGCGGCGGATCCATCATTAACACCGCTTCTATGTCAGCACATATTGTAAACGTACCACAGCCACAGTGTGCATACAATGCATCAAAAGCAGGAGTGATCCAGCTTACAAAATCACTTGCTATCGAATGGGCAAAACGTGGCGTACGTGTTAACAGTATCAGTCCTGGATACATCGGAACGGAATTAACACTGAATTCTCCAACACTGATTCCACTTATTGAGAAATGGAATGAGATGGCACCAATGGGAAGAATGGGTAAACCAGAAGAACTGGAAGCTATCTGTGTATATCTTGCAGGAGACGCAAGCTCATTTACAACAGGATCTGATATTGTGGTTGATGGAGCATTTACCTGCTTCTAAGCTATAGAATGTCTGTCTAGATATATGGAAAATGCATAGGGAAGTTTGTCTTTTGGCAGGCTTCCTTATATTTATAATAAACGAAAAAATCAGATGATTACGTCGGAAAGGAATTTATTTATGGGTGCAAAAGAATTAATTATTGAAGGGAAAACGGCACTTGGAATCGAGCTTGGATCAACAAGAATCAAAGGAGTGCTGATTGATTATCAGGGCAATGTACTTGCTGTCGGAATACATGACTGGGAGAACTCTTTTATAGATAATATCTGGACATATAGTCTTGCGGAAATTCATGCAGGAGTGCGTGACTGCTATAACTCTCTGAGAAAAATTGTAGAAGAGACATATGGGGTTACACTCAAGAAGATTGGTTCGATCGGAGTCAGTGCAATGATGCATGGATATATGGCACTGGACAAAGAAGGCAGACAGATTGCTCCATTCCAGACATGGAGAAATACCAATACACAGCAGGCAGCAGATGAACTGACAGAGTTATTTGACTTTAATATTCCGCTCCGCTGGACAGTTGCACATCTGTATCAGAGAATTCTGGACGGAGAAAAACATGTAGAGAAGCTGGATTATGTATCAACACTGAGTGGATATATTCACTGGAAACTGACAGGGGAAAGAGTTATTGGTGTCGGTGATGCTGCCGGTATGTTCCCGATTGATTCGGATACTATTGATTATGATGCCGGCATGAAAGAGAAATTTGATGATTTGATCAGGCCATATGGATATAGCTGGAAACTGGAAGACATTTTCCCGAAGGTACTTGCAGCAGGTGAGAATGCAGGATATCTGACAGAAGAAGGAGCAGCATTTTTAGATGAGACCGGTAATCTGGAATCCGGAATTATGATGTGCCCACCGGAAGGAGATGCAGGAACCGGAATGACAGCTACAAATTCGGTGGCTCCAAGAACAGGTAATGTATCAGCAGGAACCAGTACATTTGCAATGATCGTTCTGGAAAAACAGCTTAGCAAAGTGTACCGTGAGATCGATATGGTTACTACACCAACAGGTTTCCCATGTGCAATGTCTCATGCGAATAACGGAACATCTGACTTAAATGCATGGATCGGAATCTTTGGCGAATTTGCAAAACTGATGGGAATGGAAGCAAGTTCAGGTGATTTGTTCCAAAAATTGTATACAAAATCTTTGGAAGGGGATCTGGATTGCGGAGGACTTCTGGCATATGGATACTATTCAGGTGAAAATATCACAATGTTAAATGAAGGCCGCCTGGCTTTCCTTAGAACAGCAGAGAGCAAATTCAACCTTGCAAATTTTATGAAAGTAAATCTGTATACATCACTTGGTGCGGTTAAGATGGGACTGGATATTTTGATGGATGATGAAAAAGTAAAGGTTGAAAAGATTATGGGACATGGCGGTTTCTTCAAGACAAAAGGTGTCGGACAGAGATATCTGGCAGCGGCAGTAGGAGCACCGGTTACGGTTATGGATACTGCAAGCGAAGGTGGTGCATGGGGAATTGCACTTCTGGCCGCATATCTGGCAGATAAAAAAGACGGAGAAAAGCTGGAAGATTTCCTGGATAACAGAATCTTTAAAGAATTATCAGGAGAGACGATTGAACCTGCAAAAGAAGAGATTGATGGATTTGATGCATTTATGGATCATTATAAAGCCGGACTTGAAATTGAAAAGAGTGCAATTGAACATATGAAGTGGTAGAATTGTGCATAAAAATCCAGACAAAATAATCAACTTTTTGGTGAATCTTCATCTGCTTTAGGTGTTATAATACGACTGTAACAAAGGAAACCTACTTAACAAAACCTCTTTGTAGCGTTGAAACCACAAAGCGAAGGCTGCTAAGCATCAGATTTTTGGAGGAAAAGATAAATGAATACTTTAAAAGCTGAAAAAAGAAGCATGGACGTCAAAGCAAAGAAATTAAGAAGAGAAGGTTACGTTACTGGTAATGTCTTCGGAAGAGAGATGAAAGAATCTGTTCCGGTTAAGATAGAAAAAGCAATTGTTGACCGTTTACTGAAGACCTGTCACAAAGGCAGTCAGGTCATGCTGGACATCGAAGGTGAGAAGATGAATGTTCTGGTCAAAGATGTTGAGTTCAACCCATTAAAAGGTCAGGTAGATGAGATAGACTTCCAGGCACTAGCCGCAGAGACCGCAGAATAATTCTTGTGTAATACAGAAAATTGTATTACAGAAGGGAATAATCTAAACAAAAGATAAAGTATATAAAAATATGGAAAAACCCGGATATCGAAGTATAGATGTCCGGGTTTTTCTGTTATACTACATCATATATAGAAACTATGATCTGTTCTGATTTGTATAGAGATGAACAAAAGCAAGAATGGTAAAATGAGGTGATCTTATGGCAAAAGAGCAGCTTGCGGTAATAGAGATGGTAACGAATATGATCCTGGGTAAGACCGGTGGAATCAGTAAAGTGGACTTTGTACCTCAGAAAATACGGTGCCCGGAACCACAGAGTATTGTGTATGAGAATCCGGGGCAGACCTTCCCAAGAAACACTCCGGAAAGCCAGGGGATTCATTCGGAGCATTTGAGGAATCTGGTGGAGGAACTGGCATACTCACCAGACACCGATATGCACCACTTTATGGTATTGCGTCATGGAAATGTCATCTGTGAGACGGATTTTGCACCTTACAGAAAAGGCATCTGGCATATCACACATTCCATGTGTAAGAGCATCACCGGAATGGCAGCAGGACTTCTGATAGATGAGGGAAAACTGGATCTTTCAGAAAACATTTATAAAATTTTTCACGATAAAGGAAGTACCTGGGCGAAAATATTCCGGCCGGAGGTCACGGTAGAGAACCTGATGACGATGACAAGCGGCGTAACATTTAATGAATCAGGAATCGTATCCGGAAATGACTGGCTGGAAAGTTATCTGAATGCACCGGTATCAGAAAAACCAGGCACAAAATTCCAGTACAACAGTCTGAATTCCTATGTGCTTTCCGCAATCATAACTGAACGGACCGGAATGCCGATGGATGAATATCTGAAGCCAAGACTGTTCGAGCCATTGGGGATTACAGATTATCTGTGGGAGAAATGTCCGAGAGGAATTACGAAAGGCGGCTGGGGACTTTTCATGCATACAGAGGATATGGCGAAGCTTGGACAGCTATATCTGAATAAGGGGAAATGGAATGGAAAACAGATCATTCCGGAAAGCTGGGCAGAGG
>PPYF01526345.1_pt1 | contig 10499 bp, 8 predicted proteins | sample 1559871 | NCBI WGS metagenome assembly PPYF01 (sample SAMN08240021, study PRJNA423297) | Human gut metagenome, whole genome shotgun sequencing project.
GAATAAGAACTCTCAACTAATATTTTTATCAAGTTCAGATAATCAACTCGTGTAAAGTCAACTTTAAATCCCTCTTCTTTTAATCCATCAGAAGAAATATCTCTAAAAAGCGTATCAATCAAAACAATATCAATGTCACTTTGCGAGGTCACAAATTCCGGTTCTATTTGGCTTCCAGTTAATATAGCACATTTGGTATCCGGATAATACTTATCAACTATCGAAAGCGCTATTTGTTTTATTTCATTAAGTCTTTCCATTCAATTCAAATAAATACGCTTACTTCCTCTTGCTATCATCAATAAATTTAATCTCAATTATTCCATAAAATGATCTTGTACCATAAAGTACTGGTAACAATTTAGGATCATATATCACTTTAATAGATTCCACCATATCAAATGCCTTCTGCTTTAGTTCATCCCTATGTATAGGTACATTTCTTAATTTAATGCTATCATATTTGAATACAGCTGGATTTTCCCGCCCTTGATAAACTTTAGTACTTCCATTCACATAGGCTGTAAATGCATTATGAATACGTTGAGTCAACAGTTCTAAATCCCCCCTTTGTGAGTGAGAGTTACTCTCAACATATATTGTATCAATAACTATATTCTCCATCTTTTGTGAATAAATACTTTCACTAAATAAAAATAGAATACTGATAAATAGACAATATTTAAACTTTTTCATTTGTTTCTTAATTTAATTACCGAATACTTACTCCCAGAGTTTTTTTGTTTATAGCCAAAGCATAGAGAACTTTTGGAATTATTTTAAAGAATAAATACTTCATTCACACAGCTATATACAAGTTCTAGTTAACAATTACGAACCACTACCTATTGAAGCGGGAGATGATTCTGAAACTGATTCCTCACCACCGCCACCACTCGGTTTACTCAAATTATGTTCCGGCAAGTCATCATATATGCCAGGATACTTATTATAAATATCCTCTGGAGTAACTTTATAATCCCCATCTGGATATGGTTTACCATTCATATCAAAATGTTCTGATTGAGAGCCATAAAAAATATCATGTTGACGTTGGTATGCTTCAACCTCATCATTTATATCATATCCTACTATTGCCCCATTCTCAATTTTTAGTTCTCCATTCATGAGTTGTTCTATATGGGTAAGTTCATGTGCAACTAATTCATACCCATAAACACCTGAAATATTTTCAATACCAAAAACGACTTCTTTACTGTCTTTATCATATGAAATATTTGCATCTAAAAATTTATCGCCATTGTTAGGGATTCCTTCTATACGAAATTTCTGGTCTGTAGATTTTTCCATTTTGTCTAAAGTATCTTGGGCACTTTCAAGTGCACTCAAATACTCTTCAGCACCTGCAGGTGCAGTTTTATTTTCTATTAATCCTTTTAAAGCATCAATCGTTGATTTTAAAAAGTTCTTTGTTCCATCAAGTAATTTTTCAGGATCACTTACACCGCTAGGTTTTGGGTCATTATTACTATTATTACCACTATTGGGAGGGATATCTCCTCCACCACCATAGCTTGAATCGTAACTATTATCGCCTCCTGGTTCCCAAGAAGGCCAATTGAAAGACGGTTCAGAAGGTGTTATAACAACCGATGGCAAGGTAAATGAATAATCGAAACCACCAACTTTAGTCTCTTGGCTTAAGACAGACACAAGATGCAATTCACTAGCTAATATATCTAAATCATTCTGTTTCATACACAAATATATAATGTCCCTATTATTTTAAGGTATATTAAATCATTTCTAAAAGGCAAAACTCCATTCTTTTATAATCTCAATTATAAGACATAAACTTCTTATTAAAGAAAAAAATGACTAATATTTATTCAAGAACAAAATCCCCTGATAAATCATAATCTCCTGAAATAAGCTTAATTCTATAGTTTCCAACTGTTTCTGCACTTAAGTCTATAGGTAATATACCTATACATATAGCAAGAGTTTCTTGACATATGACATCATTTGTTTCAATGTTAGTAACAGTAACGACTACATCCGATAATTTAGACAGAAAATCAAGGGATAACATTTTGTTTTCAAGGAACACCTCTATTGGATAAATGTATAAACTTCGGGTAGCTTCACCTGTCCCCCCTCCTTTTCCTTTAAGAATAACTTGTTTTCTATAATGCATTAAATCCACATTATAACCTTGCACACAATTTTCAGCAGCATTACTAACAATAGAATCTAAAGGGAATATACCAAAAAAAAATAAAAATAATAGTTTTCTCATATCTTACTGACTTTATATTTAATGCCACAAAGATGAAAAGTTAAGATAGAAAACACCTTATAGCACTATGTTAACATAATATAAAATTCAGTTCTATTACCCTATAGAGATTGATTATATAATCATATTTGATTCAAAACATCAATCAACTTAACTTTCTTAATATCAGATATACCCATTCTTTCTAAGACAGAGCGGCTTCTTTTATGCACAGCTACAACCGAACATCCCCAAATATATGCAATATCAGAATATTTGAGTTCCAATTTTACAAGACAGCAAAAATGAATATCATCTTCCAATAAGTATTCATATTTATTCTGTAGTCTTTCAACAAATCCCAATGATGTAACATCTATTTCCCGTAATAATATTCTCCATTCTTCAAAAGAGAATTTTCTCATTTCATCTGGATTTTGACTATTATAATCTCGTAGTTCAATCAGTTTTCCATAAATAAGAGATGAATTCAAAGCGGATTTAAGATTTAAGCTTCTTAATCTCACCACTTCCTTATTCCTTTCATCAAGTTGTTTTTCCAAATCATCTTGCATCTGTCGATATTGCTTCAGCAATTCCTGAAGACAACTATCCAGTTGTGCTTTTCGATTCGTATCCGTTTCTAAACGCTCACAATACTTTTGTAAACGTTCTATCTCCAACTCTTTTTGCAATAAATCTTTCTTTATAGATTCTATACCTATATATAACGTTTGATGCTTTGTTTTCAACTTCACAAACTCGACATTCTTTCTCTTTCGTTTATATAAATAAAAGCAAATAGAAGCAAGTAATAATCCTCCAGCCAGCAACAAGCAAAAACGATATCGGACTAAAAAAGACTCATAACGATTTATAGATTGACCATGCAACACATTCTTAAGAGAAGAAACTACTTTTACAGGTTGTTCTATGAACCTCATTGAATCTTTATACATTCCATAAAGAGTCTCATATTTCAATGCACCATCCTTATCTCCCAACGCAGATGACACCTCCGACAGTCTCATATATGCGCTCGCCCGGGTATAATAATTATCCGTATCCAAACTACGTTCCAAGTAAACCATAGCTGAATCATAATCCGCCAATTGAGTATAAGCACTTCCCAAAATAAGATAATAACCTTTTTCCGCAGAGTTGTCTGAAGCATATTTGAGACCTTGAAGCGCATAGGAGATTACCTCTTGCGATCTGCCTTGATAATCACAAAGATAACTTAAAGAGCTGAATACAATTGATTTTACATGCTCATCTTCAACTACATCAACTAACTGTAAGGCTCGATTCATTATTGTATCTGCAGCAGCGTAGTAATCTTCGCCTTTCTCCATGCATATATCTGCACATTTTACAAGAGCGATAACCAAACGCAAAGTGTCGTGATGTGCCTCAGTTATTTCAACTGACTGCCTGTACAGCGAATCAGCTTCATCTGATAGACCATTTTCCCAAAACAAAAGTCCTAAGTTACTTTTCAGTAATACACCCAACTCATAATTATCTACTTTCTCCAGTAGTGCCGATGCTGTAAGAAATTCACGAACAGCATTTTCGACCTCTCCCCTGTCTTGAAATACACGTCCACAATAATAATGTGCTTTAGCCTGTTGAAGTTTGTCATTTGACGCATCAAAATAATCAACAGCTACACGAACTAGCGAATCATCCGTATGAGTAACATAATTCTTATCTTTAGCTTGTGTCAACAGCAAAGCATACCACGCTTCAGACAATTCGGTTGTAAAATCCGAAGGATTTACAGCTTCCAGTAATCGTAAAGCACTATCCGAACAGCCTGCATATATCAAGGAGTCTGCATGTAACAACGATGAATGAGGTTTATCAATTGTAGAAATACAAGAAACCAACAATATAGGGAATGCCCACCAAAGATATCTAGCCTTCATTTGTGTGTTATATTTAAGATTACAAAAATACAGTTTATTTCTTTATTACCACAGCAAATACCCTAAAAACAAAGCCTGAAAGATTGACATCTTTCAGGCTTTGTTTATTTGTATCTACAATGAGACTAGATTTCTTTAGTCCACCTGCCCCAGAGAGTTTCCGTATTCCATTTCTCCCTGAACCACAAAAAGAATCTCTTCAGGATCGTATTCTCCTTGCCCGTCACTCTTAGCTTCTTTCACAATGTAATCCACAATCGCTTCCAGATCAATGACAACGTAACCGTCGGCATCAGGATTAGAATCGAGAACACCACTTTCAGCATAATATTCGTCGATCAAGTCGATGAAGTAATACAACTCGTCGTCCACGAATTTCTCCTTCAGTTCCTGAGGCAGATAGTTTTTGATAAACTCGACGGTCTTTTCGTCGTCAGCATCCGCCATAAAAAAATCTTCTTCCAGTCCCATGATAATTTAAGTATTAAGTGATAAGTATCAAATATTACCGCTTAGAGCAGTTTCTTCACTTTTTCTGCAAATACAGGTTTGCCTACGGCACCTACCTGCTTGTCTACAATCTCACCATTCTTGAAAAACAGTACGGTAGGAATGTTACGGATACCATATTCGGCAGCCACATCACCATTTTCGTCTACATCGCATTTGCCGATGATTACTTGTCCTTCAAACTCTGCTGCCAGTTCTTCGATAATAGGACCCACCATTTTACAAGGGCCACACCAAGGAGCCCAAAAATCTACAACAACCGGTTTGCCTTCTGCAAGCACCTCTTTATAGTTGCTGTCTGTAATTTCAAAAGCCATTTCTTTAAGTATTAATTATTAAACTATATTTTTGCATTCAACTGCGCTACAAATATAATCAAATTATTCCATTTGGTTATATCCGCAGGCATTTTTAAGAGACGCAACCTTAAAAGAGAAAATGCTAATAAATAACAATTATCGCTTTTTACAAATAAATCGTGAATTTAAAATTGTAGTTTCCGCCTATTGTGTTACCTTTGCCACTGTTTGAGTTACGAATCGTTATCGCTTAGTTCTTCTTTTTATATCCTTTTATAAAGCAGACCTCTCCTTTAATTATCTCCCTCATTCTTTTTTTAGTATTCAATTAATTATTTTTTTAAATGAACATTTACATTTCAGGAGATTGCCGGACGAATAGAATACCGGAAGTATATGTATCCACTTATTGTCTTATCACAACATCAATTATATGAAACCATTTTTTATTGGAAATATAGAAATAAAAACACCTATCATACAAGGTGGAATGGGAGTCGGAATTTCATTATCCGGCCTGGCGTCAGCCGTAGCCAACGAAGGCGGCATAGGTGTTATTTCATGCGCAGGCTTAGGTTTGCTATACCCGAAAGGGAAAGGTAGTTACACCGAGAAATGCATTTGCGGGCTGAAAGAAGAAATCCACAAGGCACGGCAGAAATCAAAAGGAATCATCGGGGTGAATATCATGGTGGCATTATCCAATTATGCCGAAATGGTACGCACTGCCATAAACGAGAAAATAGATGTAATCTTTGCCGGAGCAGGATTACCCCTTGACCTGCCCCTATACCTGACACAAGAAAGCAAAACGAAACTAGTTCCCATCGTATCTTCTTCAAGAGCTGCCAGGGTTATATGTGAGAAATGGCTGAAGAATCACGATTATCTGCCTGACGCCATCGTAGTGGAAGGTCCCAAGGCCGGCGGGCATCTGGGATTCAAGAAAGAGCAGTTGCAAGATGAGAAATATGCTCTGGAAGCATTGATACCGGAAGTGGTAGCGATTGCATCGAGCTACAAAGAAAAAAAGAATATCCCTGTCATTGCCGCCGGCGGAATCTCCACAGGCGAAGATATTGCCAAGTTCATGCAATTGGGAGCCTCGGCTGTGCAGATGGGAAGTATTTTTGTAACTACACTGGAGTGTGATGCTTCGCAGACCTTCAAAGAAGTGTACATCGACTCTAAAGCCGAAGACGTTCTCATTATTGAAAGTCCCGTAGGAATGCCCGGAAGAGCTATCAACGGAGAATTTATACGTAATGTAGAAAAAGGACAGGAAAAGCCCAAGTGCTGCCCGTTCCATTGCATCAAGACATGCGACTATCAGAAGAGTCCTTATTGCATTATCAAGGCATTGTACAACGCAGCCAAAGGAAACATGAAAAGAGGATATGCATTTGCCGGAAGCAACGCCTTCCTCTCTGATAAGATACGCAGCGTGAAAGAAGTGATAAACACATTAGATAATGAGTTCCTGCTGGCAAGCAGCCGATTGGCTCCAATGAAAATAAGGAGCTGAAAAAGAAATAATAGATTGAAAAAGAGTATGCCTTTCTTATGTCAAGGCATACTCTTTTTTGTTTTAATAAGCAGGTCCGGATGAAAATCCAATCAATTGATATGAAATCCCAGTTCGGGACGGTCTTTTAAATAGGTAATTAACTCACGGCCTACCGAAAGCTTGATCGGGCGGGAAATCAAATCGACCGACACACGATTGACATCGACATCATCCGTCACCTTGAAATAGAGTTCTGTATTGCCCGGATGCTCTTTAGTCAACGACGCAAGCTCCTTGATTAAAGCGGAGTTCAATACCGACAGAGGTATCATGATTGTTATTTTCTGCACGAGTTCATCCTTCACGTCCGGGAGAAGTTCCATAGAAGTAATTTTCACTTCCAGCTCATCCTGCCGCCATTGTTTTGCCTGGCAACGGGCTTTGATATACAGGAAAGTTCCTTCGTTGAGGTATCCTTGATAAGTCACCCAGTCATTTCCCCAAAATGGGATTTCGGTAGAACCGGAATAATCCTCTATCTTGGCGATACCGTAAGGGTTTCCATTCTTGCTGATTCCACGACGAACACTGGTCACAATTCCGCCCATCGTTATTTCACGACCGACAAGCGCAGCCTTATCTTCCAAATCTGCCATACGCGTGTTGCAGACATGATCCAGTACAATCACAAATTCATCCAACGGATGGGCAGACAAATAGATACCTACCAAATCACGTTCACGGTTCAGACGGTCAAGATCGTTCCAGCGTTCCACTCCTTGCGGTATTTCAGGAGTTGCCACGTCAATCACGTTGTCACCGCCAAACAGAGAGTTGACCGCAGCCGACTTATCCGCCTGATAACGGTTACCATAGCGCATCAGGGTTTCAAGGAAGACTTCCCCTTTGGAGTTGACGGCGAAGTATTGTTCGCGTTTCAGTTCCGGGAAACTGTCGAAACCACCGGCCAAAGCAAGACATTCCATATTCTTCTTGTTGCAGGCATTCAGGTTGACACGCTGTACAAAGTCGAATATTCCGGTGAAAGGGCCGTTCTTCTCACGTTCTTCCATGATACTTTGCACGGCGGCTTCGCCTACTCCTTTCACAGCACCGAGCCCGAAACGGATATTACCGTCATGGTTTACGGTGAATTTCAAGTTACTCTCATTGACATCCGGACCTAAGGTCAGAATGCCCATCGCCTTACATTCGTCCATCAGTTTCGTGATGTCGGTAATGTTAGACAAACTTCGGCTCATTACAGCCGCCATATATTCGGAAGGGTAGTTCGCTTTCAGATAAGCTGTCTGATAAGCTACCCATGAATAGCAAGTTGCGTGAGATTTATTGAAAGCGTAGGACGCAAATTTCTCCCAGTCCGCCCAAATCTTTTCAAGGACTTTCGGATTGTGTCCATTCTTTCGACCGCCTTCGATAAATTTAGGTTTCATGTGATCCAGCTTGTCACGCAGCTTCTTACCCATCGCTTTACGAAGAGCATCGGATTCACCACGGGTAAAATCCGCCAGCAGACGTGACAAAAGCATCACCTGTTCCTGATAGACCGTGATGCCATACGTATCACTCAAGTATTTCTCCATTACCGGAATATCATACTCAATCGGCTTGCGTCCGTGCTTACGGTCGATAAAGTCAGGGATATAATCCATCGGTCCCGGACGATAGAGAGCATTCATGGCAATCAAATCCTCGAATGTAGAAGGCTGCAATTCGCGCAAGTACTTCTGCATACCAGCAGATTCAAACTGGAATGTACCGATTGTTCGACCGTCACTATATAGTTTATAGGTCGCGGGGTCACATATATCTATGCTATCTACATCAACTAAGATGCTACGGCTCAGGCGGATATTTTCAACGGCTTCTTTTATGATGGACAAAGTTTTCAGTCCCAGGAAGTCCATCTTAATCAATCCGGTATCCTCGATCACCGAGCCTTCATACTGGGTGACGAGCATCTTTTCACCCGTCTCTTTATCATCGGCAGTGCTGACAGGCACCCAGTCGGTTATATCATCACGGCAGATAATCGTACCACAGGCGTGCACACCCGTACCACGGACATTACCCTCGAGCATCTTGGCATACTTGAGCGTATCCCGCACCAATGGGTCCGGCGATACTTCGGCCGCCTGCAATTCGGGAACATATTCGATGGCATTGCGCAGGTTCAGCTTCTTGTCGGGAATCTTATCCGGCACTAATTTTGCCAGGCGGTCGGATTCGGAAAGAGGAAGTTTCTGTACACGGGCAACATCCTTAATCGCCAGCTTCGTAGCCATCGTACCATAAGTGATGATATGGGCTACCTTTTCCTGTCCATATTTATTAGTTACCCAACGGAGCACTTCACCACGACCGTCATCATCGAAGTCCACATCAATATCGGGCAATGAGATACGGTCAGGATTCAGGAAACGCTCGAACAGCAAGTCGTACTGGATAGGGTCGATTTTCGTAATACCCAGACAGTAGGCCACTGCCGAACCGGCAGCCGAACCACGCCCCGGCCCTACTGACACTCCTAACTCTGTACGAGCCGCATTGATAAAGTCCTGCACAATCAAGAAGTATCCGGGAAAACCCATCGTTTTCATGATGTACAACTCGAAGTTCAGACGTTCCTTGACTTCTTCGGACAGCGGGTCACCATATATCCGCTTCGCTCCGTCGAAAGCTAACTTGGCAAGATAGTCTCCCTCGAGTTTGATACGATAGAGTTTATCATAACCTCCCAAACGTTTTATTTTATCTTTCGCATCCTCCTCACTCAAAACGACATTTCCATTCTCGTCCTGCGTAAATTCATCGAACAGGTCTTTTTCCGTTAGCTTTGCCCTGTATCCTTCTTCCGTTCCGAAATCTTCGGGAATGGCGAAAGTAGGCATGATGGGAGCATGGTCGATGGAGTAATATTCTACTTTATTGAGGAGTTCCAATGTATTGCTCAGTGCTTCAGGCACGTCCGCAAAGAGCTCATTCATCTCTTCACGCGTCTTCATCCACTCCTGTTTTGTGTAAAGCATACGGCCCGGATCATCCAGGTCCTTGCCGGTACTCAAGCAAATCAGCCGGTCGTGCGCTTCGGCATTTTCTTCGTCCACGAAGTGAACGTCGTTCGTACAAATCAGTTTGATGTTGAACTTCTGCGCATACTCCATCAAGTGTTTGTTCACATTCACCTGCAATGGGTAACATTCGTGATTGGCACGGGGAACAGTCGCCTTATGACGTTGCATCTCAAGATAGAAATCGTCACCAAACAAGTTCTTATACCATTGTATAGCTTCTTCAGCTTCCGCAAATTGCCCGGCAGTAATCCGTTTCGGTATTTCACCACCGAGACAGGCAGAACATACCATCAGTCCTTCATGATACTTTTCAAGTTCGCTGCGGTCTGTACGCGGACGCATATAGTACCCTCGCGTCCATGCGTGCGATACTAGCTTAATAAGGTTATGATAACCTTTCTCGTTCTTTGCCAGTACGATCAGGTGATAACCGCTTTGGTCGGGTTTTCCCTCTTTCAGATCCATCGTACGGCGCGCCACATACATTTCACAACCGATGATGGGTTTGAAGAGTTTGTTTTCCGCTTCTATTATCTTGGCTTTGCAAGCGGCAATCTCCGCTTCTTTATCTTCACATTCTATCGTACCGGCTTCGATTCCCGCTATTCGCTTCTTCAGGTCTTTGATTTCACCTTTCGGGCCGCTATTCTTTTTATTGACGTAGTTCGTAAATTCCTTGATACCGAACATATTTCCATGGTCGGTCACAGCAATACCCTTCATTCCATTCTTCATTGCTTTATCGACCAGACGAGCGACGCTTGCCTGACCATCCAAGAGAGAATATTGGGTATGGACATGTAAATGAACGAAATCCTGCATAATGATAAGTAGTTAAATTGAAGGCATAAAATTACTACCTCTTGGGTTATAAACAAAAATAATCCTCAAAAAGTTATCAACATTCGCATTTCTATG
>PPYF01000558.1_pt1 | contig 10497 bp, 8 predicted proteins | sample 1559871 | NCBI WGS metagenome assembly PPYF01 (sample SAMN08240021, study PRJNA423297) | Human gut metagenome, whole genome shotgun sequencing project.
CATAACCCATAAAATGCTAGCTGTACCAGGAACCACCTCCTTAGCCTGTGTAATCTCCCTTACACGGGCTTATTTTTTACGTACAACAAATTGAAATAAAAGGATTTATTTCTGGTCACGTCCACACATTGACCACATCGACAAAAAAGCCCCTCGACTGAGGGGCTTTCTGTTTGTAATTACATCCACATAATTTGCTGCCCTGACGGCAACGGGTGCGGCCTCACGGCGTGGACTTCTCCCGGCTTCACGATGTATCGCTGTACCGACTCATAAGTGATGAACGTGGCGCTGCAATTCACGTTCTGGCACTGGTGATAACGCTCTTTTGTCGTGTCAGTGATATAGCGGCTTGTACGCGCATGTGCGGCATGCTGGCATAAAGGACAATGAAACATCGCGAGCACCTCTTCCGGTTTTGTTAATGGTGCCATTTTAGTTAATTTATCCTTATAAAACAAACAGATAAAAACAAAACATCACTCATCATCTTCTGTTTCGTACTCCACATCAGAAAGCCTGACCTCAAGCTCCAAGGACGTCGTGAAGCCGCTATTATTCAGAAAATGTGTCACCTTAGTGATTGTCCAGTCCTGCTCGTCTATGACGCGCTTAAAGCCTGACACTCTGACCGGTGTTTCCGTGTAAATATCTGCACGACCGGTAGCCAGGATGATGGAGAACTCCGCAACGCCCCGTTGCAGTTTATCCCACTTCGCCTGAGCAGCACGCATGGCCTGTGCTTTCGTGGCATATACCGTGGTCAGGGCAAAAACGTTGTCAGCCTCACCGGCCATGTATTCACCTTCGCGCGCTTCCGGTACTTTTGGCGCTTTCTTCTGCCTGACCGGTTTCGCTTTCGGGTGCTCCAGTGCGCGCAGGTGTTTCTCTTTCTTTTTGCGTTTCAGTTTTACCTTCTGCTTTTGCGGCTTCGGGTCTTTGGTGTGTAACCACTTTGCCGTTACGCCGGTGTAGGCTCCAACATCCTTTCCACTCAAATGAGTCAGCGTCTCATCCAGTGGCTGCTTACCTGACAGCGCATTGTTAATGGTGGTGCTGAATTTCGGGTCATTGTTAATGGCCGCGGCAATTTCTTTCAGTGTGTCCAGCGTGGCTGGCGCGCCGTTAATCAGAGCGGTAATAGCAGCCTGTACAAACGCAGTGGTCGCAATCCGCGTGGTGTTATTTCCTGCGGCAGGCGTCGGCGCTTTTGGTTCTCCGGTAAATGTCGGATTATGTTTCTGTGCATACTGGGTATGAGGATCCTGTGCGGCAATGTGGTTTCTCATCTGTTCATCCACATACAGCCTTAATTCCAGGACTTCATCATCCACGTATTTACGGGTCGCCAGTACCACCGACGGGTCGATTTTCAGCGTAATAGCTTCGGTATTCGTGACAACCAGAATCATGCGGATAGTCTGGGTACGACCACTGCCTTCCTGCAACTGCGGTTTGTACGTTTCCGGGCAGTTCGCCACCGCAATGAGTACGCCTTCATCATCATAAAGCCCAATCTCACGGATCCAGAATCCTCCCTCGTTTTCAGGGATAATTTGCTCCGCAATAATCTGGCTCTGATTGTTAGGGTCAACGCTCAGAATATTCAGCGGTGCAATGCGTTTCTGGTTAATCAGTTTTGTCTGTGCCGGGTCTGGTGTCGGTAATACACCATTCGCATCACCAACGGCCATTTGCGTCAGATTCAGCTTACTGCCGAGCATCGTCGCGTTAGCCAGCCGTGCTGCGCCCTGATTAGTCAGAATGGCGTAGTATTTCACTGTCATGCGTTTACTCTCAGGTTATCAATTAAATGAATGGCCGAGGCCGGGAAATAATCCCCTCCGACAATAATGGCCTCCGGGGTGTAGGGATAAACCGTCAGGGCGTCGCCGTGATAGCATCCCGCACCGGCAAAAATGTTGCCGGTTGTACTTAAACTGATAGCCAGTCCCGTCAGATGGCGGCTTGCCGGTTTTGCATCAGCAACGAGGCGCTCCAGCTCCTGATACATTTCCTCGGTAATACCCTGCTCAAGCACGCCGACAACGATACGGAACGTCCCCGGCTCCTCGTTGAGCTGCCACCACTCCCTCACCTCAATCAGATAGCCGAGTGGCTCCACCACACGGCGAATCGCACCAATAGTGCCCTTATGGCAGTGAATGAAATACGCATCGCGGATAACAGCGCGTTTTGTCGCTTCCGGCCACTTATCATCCCAGCGGTCAACCGAAAATGACCACGCCAGCCACGGCAGCAGATTTGCCGGGCAGGTGTCCGGGTTCCACAACTCACGAATACTGACCGGCGTTTTTTCAATTTCCGCACAGGCTTTTGCGGCGGCGACCTCAAGCGGTGATGAGCCGGTCGGCAGCAGTCGCGAATCACTCATCCGAGCCTCCGGTCACGACGTGGTATTCGGTACAGAAAGACGCCTGCGTATTGTTGAGCACGATGTCGGCCAGCGGTGCAGCCAGTTCGACACGCTGTACGCCTTCCACATGCAAAGCGGCATAAATGGCAGACAGACGGATGTCGCGCCCCAGCCGGTGCTGTGCCGTGATATACGCTTCCAGTTTTTTCACGGCGGCAGCGCGAATGGGTTCGCTTTCGGGACCAGGGTAAAGATACAGCGTGGCGTTTATCTGGTATTCAACGATGGCGGCAGACTGCACGGTCACGCGGTCGGCCACCGGCCTGACGTCCTCGCCATTAAGGGCGTTACGCACCACCGCCAGCAGGTCTTCGGAAGCGACACCGTTATTTTCACGTGACAGCACAGAGATGGTGACACAGGCCGGAGACGGACTGGTGACAGAGATATCCGCGACACGCCCGTCGGCACTGCGGCCATGATACTGATAGGCACCCACCGACCCGGCGACGCTTAAACCTTCAAACGCCTGCTGAATACGCAGCCGGTAATCGGTGTCAGACTCCATCACTGCCGGTGTCGGCGGGATAGTCGAATCATCTGCCGGGGTGATAATCAGGCGCGTGGTGTTGTAATTGGCACCAATCACATCAAGGTCATTACCGGCAGCACAGGCCAGCATCACCGCCCGTGCGGCCTCATTCACACGCTGACGCCAGATAAGCTCACGATAAGCATTTTCCTCCAGCAGTTTGACGAGAGGCTCAGATTCCAGCGTCAGGGTACGGGCGACCGCCTCCTGCTGGTCTTCCGGGTAAAGGGAAATCAGTGTCGCCTTGCGTTCGGCAAGAATGGTTTCAAAGTCCAGCTCCTCGACCACATCCGGTGCGGGTACACGCCGGAAATGAAAACCGCAATGGTGCTCAAGGCAAAAGACGTTATCCGCCGTGGCTGTCTGGAATACGACGTCAGCGCCACCGACATCACCAGCTCGTTTATGGCTATCCGCAAGACCATGACCAGCAGCGGACGCAGCGCCACCTATGAGGCCAGCCGCAGCGAGGAAGCCAGCCACGCCGACCTCGCCTGGGCGACCATGCACGCCCTGTTAAATGAGCCACTCACCGCCGGTATCAGCACCCCGCTGACATCCACCATTCTGGAGTTTTACTGATGAGCAAGAAAAAAGGGAAAACACCGCAACCTGCGGCAAAAACAATGACCGCCAGCGCCCCGAAAATGGAGGCATTCACCTTTGGTGAGCCGGTGCCGGTACTCGACCGCCGTGACATTCTGGATTACGTCGAGTGCATCAGTAACGGCAGATGGTATGAGCCACCGGTCAGCTTTACCGGTCTGGCAAAAAGCCTGCGTGCTGCCGTACATCACAGCTCACCGATTTACGTCAAACGTAATATTCTGGCCTCGACATTTATCCCGCATCCGTGGCTTTCACAACAGGATTTCAGCCGCTTTGTGCTGGATTTTCTGGTGTTTGGTAATGCGTTTCTGGAAAAGCGTTACAGCACCACCGGTAAGGTCATCAGACTGGAAACCTCACCGGCAAAATATACCCGCCGTGGGGTGGAAGAGGATGTTTACTGGTGGGTGCCGTCCTTCAACGAACCGACAGCCTTCGCGCCCGGCTCCGTGTTTCACCTGCTGGAGCCGGATATTAATCAGGAGTTGTACGGCCTGCCGGAATATCTCAGCGCCCTTAACTCTGCCTGGCTGAATGAGTCGGCCACGCTGTTCCGCCGCAAGTATTACGAAAACGGCGCACATGCCGGATACATCATGTACGTCACTGATGCCGTGCAGGATCGCAACGATATCGAAATGCTCCGCGAAAACATGGTGAAGTCGAAAGGCCGCAACAACTTTAAAAATCTGTTTCTCTATGCCCCACAGGGGAAAGCCGACGGCATTAAAATTATCCCGCTCAGTGAAGTCGCAACGAAGGACGATTTTTTTAATATCAAAAAAGCCAGCGCCGCTGACCTACTGGACGCGCACCGCATCCCCTTTCAGTTGATGGGCGGCAAGCCGGAGAACGTCGGGTCACTGGGCGATATTGAGAAAGTGGCAAAGGTCTTTGTCCGCAATGAGCTTATCCCGTTACAGGACAGGATCCGCGAGATAAACGGCTGGCTCGGTCAGGAGGTCATCCGCTTTAAAAACTACTCACTAGATACTTGCGATACCTAATATATAAACTCGGATATGCCATTCATAATGGCACGACACCTTAAAACGGCACTATAAGCAACGACCATAGTGCCGTTCAATAACCAAGAAATCATCCCATTTCAGCCAACAACCGTCCTATATTTGAGCGCAAGATTTCCTTTTTACTCTCATCAAAAACTCCTTGAATAGTGGATAACAAAACTTCAACCAGTTTATCTCGCCTACTATCCTCAGCAAAAATTTTTATTATATTTGAAAATTCAGATTTAAATTCACGATGAATGAAAAGAAGCACATAACTAATGTTATTATAGTGTTCAATATCAATTTCTGAATTCTCAATAGATTCCTCATTGACCTTTCTTTTTAAAAGCGATGCAAGCCTAATAACATCTCCTTGCCTTGCTTGATTATCTCCAATGATAATAGCCAAAGTATCAATCAAACTACTGGAACTTTCTTTAAAGAAATATTCTTCTGATATGGTTGCTAAAACACCATCCTTTAACGATTCCGATGATATTTTTAAACCCACCAAGGAAAGACGTTCAATTGCTCTTTGAGGGGTATAAACCAACCATTCAGCATGTCTCCTTTCATTTCTTACTATGCTTCTCAATAGATATTGAGATCTATCAAGCGTTATTAGCATGGGAGTACTGAAGTAACCATTGGAATCAAGATGTAGGGTTTCATCACTCAAAGTTGCAGCACATATAACATCATTTTCTATGGCTCGAACGGGACGTGAAGAATTCAAATCCCTTTTAAGTTTTTGCTTTATTTTAAATACAAAGTCTTGTGACACCGAGTCTTTATTATCAATTACAACAATATTTGCTGACGCTAGTAAATTATGAATGCATTGCGCAAATGTGTCATGCTTATACCCCGCATAAATATCATCTTTATCCAACCCTAGAAAAGCATAAGTAAAATCGTAAAAATCTGTACGTTTAGGCTGTTTGTTTTTCCACCGCATATAAACATTAAAGTATACATTTTTCGACTCACCAAGTTGACTAATTAAATCTTCAGTTACAAACTGACTTAATTTTTCAGCTTCAGAGTAGTGCCTTGCAGTTTCTTCAAAATGTTCATTAGAAACTCTCAGATGTTTATTTTTGAGGGGATTTATGCACTCTCTCAGTAAATTTATATTTTTAATCGACTTATCAAAAAGCTCAAAATCTCCAAACATAAGAGTTATCAAATATGGAATAAGAACAGGCGCATCAAAGTAGATATAAAAATTTTTATTTTCAATATATTTCTCTAATTTCCGATCACTTAAAAGATTCACACATAATTTAGCAGAGCAATGCTCGGATAAATAGTCATTTTGACCAGCCAACTCCATTAGCTTTTTTGCTAAAGCATCCGAAGACTCATCATCCAAATCATATTCCTGCCGTATCAACACCTTTAAATTATGTACTATAGTTTTGAATATCTGTAATTTTGGAGGCTCAAATTTACTTTCTGTTAATTGGACATTTATTGATTCTTCATAAGCCTTTATTATTAAATCAACAACTTGAACAGCCAGATTCTTACTTGTATTTCTGGGCAACTCATTATTTATTACTGATAACAACTCTTCTTTTCTGACAATTTCACGGAGATTTATATTCTCAAGCTTTTTAATTTCCTCTGGTGACAGGCTATATATACCATCATTCAATCTAATTTTATTTTGATGAATTAGGTTTTGCAGTCTACCCTGTAAACTACGTTTTGTAAGACTAACACCTTTTAGATTCTCTAGAATATCATCAGCAGACTTCCCGCCATCATATAAATTAGACATAATACTAGCTTTTATTATTTCATTTTTTAAATTAGCACTATCTTTGCTTAACAATAAATATTCATAAAATGCTCTTTGTTGCAAGTTAATTGCATCTTCAGTATTAGAACTTATCTTATGTATATCTTTTATTAAGTAATTCAATAACCCTGGGTATTTATCTGTAATATCTTGAGAGATCCGTTTGGCATCATAAAACTCCAATCTAATCAAATCTTCCTTAAGAGCATTTGTTCTTATCTTATCCAATAAATGCTCAGATATTGAATGACTCCAAAAAAAATATAATACAGGCGGGTAATAATGATCATCAACCAATTTCGCCACTTTTTTAATATCTTGAGCAATCTTACTTTCAATATTTTTCTCTTGAATAGATATTTGTACAGCTTGCTTTAACTCTCTATTCCCCTTTTTTATTACCAAATCCTTTCCATTATCCCAAGGACCACCGATCAGATATGTTTCACCACCAAATAACTCATTTGCATATAGTTTTATAAGGTTCTCGAAATCAGATTCAACCGAGATAGAGCTTAATAACTTAGAGTTATTATTCATAACCAATCCTTTTAATGTCTTTACTCTTATATTTTAAGATAATTTTCAACTTATCTGCATTACATGAGACAATAGCATAGGACTGTAGGATTTGCTCTGCCCTTCAATCATTTTGTGTCTTAGCTTATGTCACAAATATTTCAAGAACATTTTGCGCGCAGTGCTTTCCCCGCCTCGCCCGCCCGCTTCATGTGGCGGTTTTAATGCAGTTGCATAGATACTATGGATCCGCACCAGCTCTGACCGCAAGCAGCCGGAACGGGCATCCCCGACGCATGCAAAAACATTCACTTGTTGCATGCACGGCTTATTTAATGACAAATCAACTTAAGCGTCACCGCAGCTCCCACAAAAAAAACGTAACACCATGATTTTAGTGATATTTATGACTTTTTTAATTGCTTATTTAAGTCCACCATATTGAAACCGTGCATTTTTTAGCCGCCAATAACTTTAAAAAATTTACATTGCTTTCAATACCTTATCATCCGTAGTCTCTGCTTTTTACTTTGAGCTATATCAAAAAAAGCTCAAACATCCTTGATGCAAAACCAGGATTACACAACATAAAATGCAACCAGAAACAACGACATACTATATGTTGTGTTGTTCAGGCTCTCTGTTCGGTGATATGCCAGATCACTTTGCGTTTAAACAGAGCATTATTTCAGGGCAAGACTTCGCTAAATAGTAACTCCGCCTTAGAAGCGCATATATCGGCGGAAATTGCCCTCTGCTTACAGGAGGAGATATGAAGAAGTGCTATTACTGCATTCTCGTTCTGGCCCTCTTTGGCTATCCATATGGTAGTCCAAGTGGTTTGTCAGTAAACGTCAGTAATATCCATGTAAGTATTATTCTTTAGTATGCTTCAAACAAAAAAACCACCTGCCAGGGTGGTTTTTTTGCGCCTGTCATCATTCCGATGAAAGACTAGCAAGACTTCGCTCGAGATGAATTATGCTTCGACAAAAGGTCACTCGCAATGGTTTTATTAGCCGAAATAGATGCTCTTTTATGACTCGAATCAAATAGCTGCTTTAAATTACATGCTAGCGATTCAATACAATTTAGCCTTCTACTTCAGCATGCTATTGCTCCTCATCTGCCTTAGAGGCGCTTCGCATAATCCATTCAAAGGCATATAAAATCACGCTGCATTTTTACTCAAATGGGTAACAAAAATCCAGGCCACTCATCAGCGACCTGATAATTGAAAGATTTCCCGTAATAATTTACGGTCGCGCCACGCGCCAGCGCCTCAAGCTCCCATCGCTGCGGCCTGATACCGTTCTGAGCAAGGTCAACGCGGATACGGGTAATTTGCATTCTTTCCGACCGGGTCAGTCTGGCCGATGGTGCAATTTCATGTGGTTTTAACGGGCTTCCGTTTCTTTGCTGACGGTTTGGTGTTCTCAGGTCGTGTTTTAATGCCCCCCTGAGCGCCCTCACGACCTCCGGTTCATTCCATTCAATAACACCGTCATCAACCAGATTAAGCACTGCTGCGGCGTGCTCAGAAGGTGTGTGAGCCGGTAACGAAGTATCACCACCGGTGAGCTTTCCACAGTTATTGACAGGACTCCGAGGCGCGGCGATGCCGCTTTTTAAAGTTAAAGGCTCCACGACCGGAACTTTCGGAACAATGCGCCAGTCCGTCGTTCTGGTGATATGAATATGACGCGCGCCGAGAACCGCTCCTGTCGATTTTCCTATTAGTTTTGCGAACTCCTGATAAGGAATCGCATCAGTCATGAGTGTTACTTGCTTGCTCATGTCGTCCTCTAGCCCTCATGAATTGCGTTTAATGTCTTATAATGCCTTTTAGTGCCCACATCCAAGCACTAAACAATCTACATCTAAACTAAATACTATTGAGATCTAAACACCATGTCAAACACGATAAGCGAGAAGATAGTCTTAATGCGAAAATCAGAGTATTTGAGCAGACAACAACTTGCTGATTTAACAGGGGTTCCGTATGGCACGCTGAGTTACTATGAAAGTGGTCGTTCAACACCTCCAACAGATGTCATGATGAACATCCTGCAGACCCCACAATTCACCAAATACACTTTATGGTTCATGACCAATCAGATCGCTCCTGAGTCCGGGCAAATTGCGCCCGCTCTCGCACACTTTGGGCAAAACGAAACAACGTCGCCCCACTCCGGTCAAAAGACTGGTTAACAATTCATCGTGAATATATTCATCACAAGTGCCTACTATTGGTGGCTAAATTTCAGCCACCACGAAAAAAGCGATTAGTAGTCGCAAAAAAACACACCACTCGGAGGGTTTTCTGATGGCAATCAAAAAACTCGATGATGGTCGATATGAAGTGGACATCCGCCCTACTGGACGTAATGGAAAACGCATCCGTAGGAAGTTTGATAAGAAAAGCGAAGCTGTCGCTTTCGAGAAATACACGTTGTACAACCACCACAATAAAGAATGGCTATCAAAACCAACAGACAAGCGACGTCTGTCGGAGCTGACACAGATCTGGTGGGATTTAAAGGGTAAACAAGAAGAGCATGGGAAATCTAATCTTGGGAAAATTGAAATCTTCACAAAAATAACGAATGACCCATGCGCATTTCAAATTACGAAATCGCTTATCAGCCAGTACTGCGCCACCCGAAGAAGTCAGGGTATTAAACCTTCGAGTATCAATCGTGATTTAACATGTATTAGCGGCATGTTTACAGCCCTGATTGAAGCGGAGTTATTCTTTGGTGAGCACCCTATCAGAGGGACAAAAAGGCTTAAGGAGGAAAAACCAGACACAGGCTATCTCACGCAGGAAGAAATTGCCTTACTGCTTGCTGCTCTTGACGGCGACAACAAAAAGATTGCGATTCTTTGCCTGAGTACTGGAGCACGTTGGGGAGAAGCAGCTCGTTTGAAAGCAGAAAATATCATCCATAACCGCGTCACGTTTGTTAAAACGAAAACAAACAAACCACGCACCGTCCCGATCTCAGAGGCTGTTGCCAAAATGATCGCGGATAACAAACGAGGTTTTTTATTCCCTGATGCTGATTACCCTCGCTTCAGACGAACAATGAAAGCAATAAAACCGGATTTGCCAATGGGGCAAGCTACACATGCACTAAGGCACAGCTTTGCCACTCATTTCATGATTAATGGAGGAAGTATTATCACGCTACAACGGATACTAGGTCACACGCGGATTGAGCAAACTATGGTTTACGCTCATTTTGCGCCAGAGTACCTTCAGGACGCCATTTCTCTTAATCCGCTAAGAGGTGGTACTGAGGTCGAGAGTGTCCACACAGTGTCCACAGTAGAGTAACGTTTAAGGGCTTTCAGTGGTAATTTATGCCGCTCAAACCCGCATTGTACCGTTGAAAGCCCCTACTGGTGACACCCTAAATCTCCCTTACACGGGCTTATTTTTTTATGCATAAGCCCTATCTCTGGTAACCGTCTTCCATTGACCACATCGATAGAATCCTGATCTTACCCAGCAATAGTGGACACGCGGCTAAGTGAGTAAACTCTCAGTCAGAGGTGACTCACATGACAAAAACAG
>PPYF01547274.1_pt1 | contig 10496 bp, 10 predicted proteins | sample 1559871 | NCBI WGS metagenome assembly PPYF01 (sample SAMN08240021, study PRJNA423297) | Human gut metagenome, whole genome shotgun sequencing project.
GGCCTGGTAGTTCAGTTGGTTAGAACGCTAGCCTGTCACGCTAGAGGTCGTGGGTTCGACTCCCATCCAGGTCGCCATTTAAACGCCTCTGTAGCTCAGTCGGTAGAGCAGGGGACTGAAAATCCCCGTGTCGATGGTTCGATTCCGTCCGGAGGCACCATAAAGAATATGCTTGAACGTCGTTTTTACGGCTGCCATTTTTATTTTCAAGGATAAGAATGCTTCATATTCTTTATAAGACGCGGATTTAGCTCATCTGGTAGAGCGCCACCTTGCCAAGGTGGAGGTAGCGAGTTCGAGCCTCGTAATCCGCTCCATTTCGCTGGGGAAATATTCTTGGCGTATTATCAATCCTAAGACTTGATGTCTTAGGATTTTTTATTTTATATAAAGGAAATTCTACAGATGGACGATACGGAATACATGAAAGCCGCGTTAGCGGAAGCCGCGAAAGCCTTCGATATAGGAGAAGTACCGGTTGGCGCCGTTGTTGTGAGAAAATCCGACGGAAGAATAGTCGGCAGAGGCTATAATAAGCGTGAAACCAAGAAAAATCCGCTGGCTCATGCCGAAATAGAAGCGATTGCCGAGGCGGCGGCGGAGCTGGGCGGATGGAGACTTATAGGCTGTGATATTTACGTCACTCTGGAGCCTTGTCCTATGTGCTGCGGAGCTATAATCAATTCGCGGCTGGAAAGAGTGATTTACGGCGCGGAGGATAAAAAATCAGGCTCTGCGGAATCTGTTCAGAAAATGTTCGAGCTGCCCTATAATCATAAGCCCCGCGTTATAAAGGGACTGATGGCGGACGAATGCTCGTCAGTTCTGTCGGATTTTTTCAGACAGCTTCGTGAAAGAAAAAAGGCCTTGAGCAACAAAAAAAACGGTAAAATTTAGTTTGACCTGTAGGTTAATATATGTTAAAATAAAAATAGTATATGTAAAGGAGCGTCAGAAAATGGTAGAGTTCGGAAACGACTGGGACGAGCTTTTAAAGGACGAATTTAAAAAGGATTATTATCTAAGGCTTCGTCAGTTTTTAATAAACGAGTATAAAACCCGCAGGATATTTCCCGGAATGTACGATATATTCAACGCCTTCAAATATACCTCCTTTGACAATGTTAAGGCGGTTATAATCGGTCAGGATCCTTATCATGGAATCGGTCAAGCTCACGGTCTCTGCTTTTCCGTTAAAAAAGGAGTTATGCCTCCTCCGTCGCTTGTGAATATCTTCAAGGAAATAAAAAACGATCTTGGAATTGATAATACGGGAAAACACGGCGAGCTTACAAAATGGGCAAAAAACGGCGTTTTGCTGCTTAATAATGTTCTGACAGTCCGCGAGGGCTGCGCTAACAGCCATAGGGGTATGGGCTGGGAGGAATTTACAGACGATGTTATAAGGCTTCTGAATACCAGAGAAAAGCCGATGGTATATCTTCTCTGGGGAGCTAATGCAAGAGCGAAGAAAAAGTTGATAACCAATCCCGCGCATCTTGTGCTGGAATGCGCTCATCCAAGCCCTCTTTCAGCCTATAACGGATTTTTCGGATGCAGACATTTTTCAAAGGCAAACGAATTTCTTAAAAATAACGGATTAGAAGAGATAGACTGGAGTATCGACTGATGAAGATTAGGGATATGTTTGAAAGAGGAACGGTATTCTCATTTGAGATTTTTCCTCCTAAAAAGACTGCTCCTATTGAAACAATTTATAATACGCTTGAGGAGCTGGGAGACTTAAAGCCTGATTTTATAAGCGTTACATACGGTGCGGGAGGAAGCTCTCAGAGCGTTTCAACATGTGAGATCGCTCATACTATTAAGGAAAAATACGGTATAGAGCCGGCGGCTCATCTCCCGTGCATTAATTATGCCAAAGACGAAATAACCGCTATACTTGCGGAATTCAAAAGTCGCGGAATTGAGAATATACTTGCTTTGAGAGGAGATATAAACCCCGAAGTACCTCCTAAAAGCGATTTCAGATATGCAAGCGAGCTTGTGGAGTTTATAAAAGGCTTCGGAGATTTCGATATTGCCGGAGCATGCTATCCCGAGGGACATATAGATACGCCTGATATGGTTCAGGATATTCTGAATCTTAAAAAAAAGACGGACGCAGGAGCTTCTCATCTTATATCACAATTATTTTTTGACAATAGCTGTTATTATTCATTTATGGAAAAAATAAGGATAGCCGGAATAAACGTTCCGGTAGAAGCAGGAATAATGCCGGTTACGAATAAAAAATCAATAGAGCGCATGGTTTCTATGTGCGGAGCCAGCCTGCCGCCGAAATTCACAAAAATAATGCAGAAGTATGAAAATAATCCGGAGGCTCTTAGAGACGCGGGAATAGCTTACGCGATAGACCAGATAGTAGACCTTGTGTCAAACGGAGCTGACGGTATTCATCTTTACACCATGAATAACGCATATGTGGCAAGAAGGATAAGCGAGGCTGTTGAAAGCATTATAAGAGTCTGAATTATAGATCCGCTGCCTGAAACGGTCTGATTATAAATCTTTTTTAGCTTTTTATAGAAAAGGGAACACTTTTATGGTAGAATTGAAAGGCGTCAACATAGACGAAGCGCTTCGCTATATGGGACATCAGGGAAAACCCTCGGAAGGCCTTGAAAAAATAATAGAGGACTGTGAGGCAAAATTGCTTGTAACTGCCCGTCCCGGCTATGTATACAGGATATTTGATATTTCGTCGGAGCCGGAAGGAGTAAGAGTCGAGGGCAGCTCTCTTCTGTTAAGGGGAAACGATATAAGAGGACATTTAGAGGGGTGCGGGAGAGCGGCTCTGCTCTGCGCGACGCTTGGAGTTGAAACGGACAGGCTAATAAGAACTATTGAAATAACTGATATTTCTTCGGCTTTCGTCATGGACGCTCTTGCAAGCGCCGCAATTGAAGAGGTAAGCAGAATCGCCGACGAAGATATCAAGGGACAGCTTGACGGAGAATTCTTAACATGGCGGTTTTCGCCGGGCTACGGAGATTTTCCGTTAGAAATACAAAAAGAGTTTCTGGAGGCTGTGAACGCCCCTAAAAGAATAGGACTTTGCACGGGTGAAAATAATATTCTTATTCCGAGAAAGTCCGTAACCGCTGTCGCGGGAATTTCAGAAAAGCCGATTTCGCGTAAAAGAAGAGGATGCGCATGCTGTAATATGTCGAAAACGTGCGCTTTCAGAAAAAGAGGTGAACATTGTGGATTTTAAAGAGCTTATAAAGCAGGGAACGGTATTGCTTGACGGAGCTATGGGGACCATGCTTCAGAATGCCGGACTTGAAGCGGGAGCCGCTCCGGAGCTGCTGAATATAGACAAGCCCGAGCTTATAGAGGATATACACAGAAAATACGTTGAAGCAGGCTCTCAGATAGTTTATGCCAATACCTTCGGAGCAAACCGTTATAAGCTGAAAAATAACAGCGTCAAGGAAATTATTTCCGCGGGAATTTCCATTGCCAAAAAAGCCTGCGGTAAAAAAGCGCTTGTCGCATTGGATATAGGACCTATAGGACAGCTTCTTGAGCCAAGCGGTACAATGACTTTTGAGGAAGCGTACGATATTTTTAAGGAACAGATTATTGCGGGAGAAAGCGCCGACGTTATAGTATTTGAAACCATGACCGATCTTTACGAGCTGAAGGCGGCCGTACTGGCGGCAAAGGAAAATAGCCGTCAGCCGATTGTATGCACTATGACCTTTGAGGAAAACCGGCGTACCTTTACCGGCTGCTGCGTTTCCTCAATGGCTTTGCTTTTGAACGGTCTGGGCGTAGACGCCGTAGGAATTAACTGCTCGCTCGGACCGTCTCAGCTTATTCCTATATGTAAGGAGCTGCTGGAATGGACGGATATGCCGGTAGTACTAAAGCCTAACGCCGGTTTGCCGGATCCGGTTACTGGAAAATACGACGTTTCTCCGGAGGAATTTGCGGAGCAGATGAAATACGCCGCCTCCTGCGGCGTCAAAATATTCGGAGGCTGCTGCGGAACGACGCCGGAGTATATATCGGCTCTGAAAAAGGCGCTGGATGGAACGGAGGTCAGACGGCGTAAAGCCTTGCCGCGGTCCGCTGTCTGCACGCCTTCCAGAACCGTTGTAATAGACCGGCCGCGTATTATCGGAGAGCGGATAAATCCTACGGGAAAAAAGCTTTTTAAAGAGGCGCTCAGAAATAACGATACGGGCTATATTCTGAATCAGGCCATAGAGCAGATCAGAGCAGGAGCCGATATACTTGACGTAAACGTCGGACTGCCGGAGATTGACGAAAAAGCTATGATGATAAAGGCTGTAAAGGAAATACAAAGCGTTACCGACGCGCCCCTGCAAATTGACTCGACTATACCGGAGGTATTGGAGGCGGCTCTCAGGATATATAACGGAAAGCCTATAGTCAATTCCGTAAACGGCGAAGAAAGCTCTCTTGAAACGGTTCTTCCGCTGGTTAAAAAATATGGCGCCGCGGTGGTCGGACTTACCCTTGATAAGAACGGTATACCTCCTAAGGCGGAGCAGAGATTTGCCATAGCGGAAAAAATTCTGAAAAGGGCGATGTATTACGGTATTCCAAAGGAGGACGTGTTTATTGACTGCCTTACTCTTACCGCGTCGGCGGAGCAGGAGGCCGTTATGGAAACTCTGAGAGCGTTGGGACGAGTTAAAAAAGAGCTTGGACTTAAAACTGTTTTAGGTGTTTCAAATATTTCCTTTGGACTTCCAAACCGTCCCCTTATCAATCAGAATTTTCTTACGATGGCTCTGACCTACGGTCTTGATCTTCCTATAATCAATCCTAACGTAGACGCTATGACAGGGGCGGTAAGGGCGTATAAGCTGCTGGCGAATATTGATAAAAATTCGTTTGATTTTATAGCGGCATATAATTCCGCCGCTGTGCAGAAAACGGAAAATAAGGACGAAAATAATATAAGCCTTGAATATGCCGTTGAAAACGGGCTTAAAGATGAAAGCGCAAAGGCCACGGCAGAACTGGTTAAGACCGCAGATCCTATGGAAATTATCAACGGGGCTCTTATTCCCGCGCTTGACAAGGCAGGAGAACAATTTGAAAAGGGAACGATTTTTCTGCCGCAGCTTATACTTACAGCAGGCGCGGCGCAGGCGGCGTTCGGCGTAATCCGAGAAAAAATGATTTCTGAAAATTCGTCTCCGGTCAGCAAGGGTAAAATAGTGCTGGCTACTGTAAAGGGAGATATACATGATATAGGTAAAAATATAGTCAAGGTACTGCTGGAGAATTACGGATATACCGTTATAGATCTTGGAAAGGACGTTCCATGTGAAGAAGTGGTAAGGGCGGCTTTGGAGCATAGGGTAAAGCTTGTGGGATTGTCCGCGCTTATGACGACAACTCTGAAATCTATGGAGGAAACCATCAGGCTGTTGAGAGAAAGCGGATCGGAATGTAAGGTTGTCGTAGGCGGAGCTGTGCTTACTCCGGAATACGCTGAAAAAATAGGAGCTGATTTTTACGCAAAGGACGCTAAGGAAACCTGCGATATTGCAAAGCGGATCGTAGGCTAAATCGGTTCTGTAAAGCCGTCCGGCTTGAGTTCTATAAGAGCCGCGCATATAAGCTCGTTGTCAGGCGTCAGCAGCAGCTCGGCAATTACTTCGCCGTCGCCGTAATTGTCTACGGAATAAGTAAACCGCTTTACTTCCTCGCCCTTATGGGAATCAAGATTGTAGCCCGCCTGTTTCATTTTTCCGGCAAATTCGGCATAAACGCCGTCAAAGCTTTCGGGTATCGTTACGGCGTCGCAGGTTTCTCCGCTTACCTTCCAGCCTCTTATGTTTAGAAAAGGCTCAAGCTGATTCTCTGTGAGTATAAGCTTTTCCTGAGCTTTATCTCCGCTTCCGCAACGGCGGCTGAAGATAAATATGGCGGTGAGTACGGCTATAATAAGCAAAACGGCTATGATTTTTTTCTTCATGACAGTTATTCTCCATTCAGTTTGATTTTAAAGCTCCCGATACGGCGGTTAAGCTGCATTATTGTAAAACGGAGCCGCGCTTTTTAATAAATATTATGATAAGAAATAATTTTTAATGCAAGGGGAAATCAATGAAGAGTCAGAGACTTGATAAATTTCTGTCGTCGCAGACAGTGTATACAAGAACTGATATAAGCAAGCTTCTGTGGAAAAGAAAGGTCAGCGTAAACGGAAAAACGGCGCGTGAAGGGGGACTGAAGATTAATCCGGCCGCGGACAGGATTGAGGTTTCGGGACGTGAAATAAAATACCGTGAAAATATGTACATAGTACTTAACAAGCCGTCCGGCTATGTCTGCGCCACAGAGGATAAAAACGATCCGACGGTGATCAGGCTTATACCCGAGGAGCTGAGGAGAAAGGATCTTTTTCCGGCAGGACGTCTTGATAAGGACAGCGAGGGTATGGTTCTGATAACCGACGACGGAACGCTCGGTCATAAAATTTTATCTCCGAAAAATCACATTGCCAAATATTATGTTGTGAAATTAGCCGAAAGGTTTGGTGAAAATTATGAACGGCTTTTCAGGGAGGGTATTACTCTGGGGAACGGAGAAAGTTGTCTTCCAGCCGCTGTCAGATGCTGTCCGGACTCGGAAAATATAGCGTTTATTGAGCTTTTCGAGGGTAAATATCATCAGGTAAAACGCATGTTTGCCGCTGTTGAAAACCATGTTGAAAAGTTGGTGAGGATCCAGATGGGAGGGCTGGAAATGCACGCAGGCATTGGAATTGGCGAGTGTATGGAGATTTTGCACAACGATGTTGAAAAGTTGTTGAAACCGACACGCTTTGATGAGGTTTTCAGCAGTTTTTCAGAAAAATTTTCGTCATATTGGATAAACAAGTTATAATAACTTTGGGTAATTAGTGACTTGAAACATTGTTAAAAATTTGGTATTATATTATTATGGTTAATCTGGAGATTCGGGTTAGCAAAAATTTATGTGGGAGGAATAGGTAAAATGGCAAGTTTATCATTACGCGGAATTTACAAAAAATATCCCGGTGGCTTTGTTGCCGTTAAAGATGTAAATTTGGAAATCACAGATAAGGAATTTATTATATTGGTAGGACCTTCCGGTTGCGGAAAATCTACAACCCTTAGAATGATTGCCGGTCTTGAAGAAATTTCGGAGGGCGAGCTTTATATCGGCGATCGCCTTGTAAACGATATTGCTCCGAAGGACAGAGATATCGCGATGGTTTTCCAGAACTACGCTCTTTATCCTCATATGACGGTTTACGATAACATGGCGTTCGGTTTAAAGCTCAGAAAGGTTCCTAAGGACGAAATTGACCGCAAGGTTAAGGAAGCTGCAAAGATACTCGACCTTGAGCATCTTCTTGACAGAAAGCCTAAGGCAATGTCCGGCGGTCAGCGTCAGCGTGTGGCGCTCGGTCGTGCTATCGTGCGTTCTCCTCAGGTGTTCCTGCTTGACGAGCCGCTTTCAAACCTTGACGCTAAGCTTCGTGCGCAGATGAGAACTGAGATCGCTAAGCTCCACCAGAAGCTGGGAACAACGTTTATTTATGTAACGCATGACCAGACAGAGGCTATGACAATGGGCGACAGAATCGTTGTAATGAAGGACGGAATTATTCAGCAGGTTGATACTCCGCAGGCTCTTTACGAGAAGCCCTGCAATAAATTCGTTGCCGGCTTCTTAGGTTCGCCTCAGATGAATTTCGTTGAATCTGTTCTGAGAAAGAACGGCTCCAAGTATGTTGTTGAATTCGGTTCTGCTGATAATGTGGATAAGGAAATAATAATGGGTATTCGTCCTGAAAGCGTGCACGACGAGGAAATGTATCTTTCCAACGCTTCTACGGGAATCATCGAATGCGATGTTGACATAACGGAAATGATGGGCGCTGAAACGTTCCTTTATCTTACATGTCAGGGTATTCCGCTTACTGCAAGGGTTTCTCCTCGTTCTAAGGCAAGACCTCAGGATAAGATAAAGGTGGCCATTGATCCTAACAGAGTTCATCTCTTTGATAAGGATACTGAAGCTACGATCATTAACTGATTATAATTATAATATACTGTCAGGGACCGGTTTTATCAGCCGGTCCTATTTTTTTAAAATATAAAAATTTTCCTTGATTTGTATTGAATCCTGCACTACTTGTAAAAATTATTGAAACGTGGTATACTATTTTAAATAACATGCAAAATATAAAAAAGGAGTGTCGGTTTTTGATAATTACAGAAAATTATCTGGGTAAAATAAATATTACCGAGAATTATATAAAATCCGTCGTCAGCAAAACAGTTTCAAGCTGTTTCGGAGTAGCGGCTATGAATTGCAGCAGTCTGAAAGAATTTTTCTTGTCGAAAATACTACGCAGAAAGGTTCCGGGATTGGGAGTGTCAGTTTCGGTTGTGGATAACGAGGCAGCGGTTGTCCTTCATATTTCAATGGCTTACGGAACGAATATATCGGCGGTTGTGAGGAGCGTTAAAAACAAGGTGTATTTTGTGCTGTCCGAGACCGTAGGCATATCGGTTAGGTCAGTTAATATTTTTGTAGATGAGATAAAGTCGTAAATGAAAGGGGACAAAACCTTGCTCAATGGTAATTTATTGAGAGACAGTCTGATATCCGCGGGAATCAGCATAGAAAATAACAGAAAGGCTGTCGATAGGCTCAACGTTTATCCGGTTCCCGACGGCGATACCGGCACTAATATGTCGCTGACTATGAACGCGGCGGTAAAGGAGCTTGAAATGCTCGAAGACAGCGCGGGCGTATCAAAGGTTGCGGAGACCGCTGCGACAGCGTTGTTAAGAGGCGCGAGAGGAAACTCAGGAGTTATACTCTCATTGATATTCAGAGGATTTTCAAAGGGGCTTAGCGGCCTTGAAAAGGCGGGCTGCGCCGACATAGCGAAAGCCCTTGAATCGGGCGTAGAGGCGGCTTATAAGGCGGTTATGAACCCGACGGAGGGCACTGTTCTGACAGTTTCAAGGGTTGCGGCAGAGAAAGCGGCGGAGCTGGCGGAAAGCGCCGTAGATATTGCGGTTTTCTGGAATGAAATCTGCAAGGCCGCAAAGGAGGCGCTGGAAAAAACGCCTGAACAGCTTCCGGTACTGAAAAAGGCCGGAGTCGTTGACGCGGGAGGTCAGGGACTTGTTATAATCTTTGACGCTATGCTGGAAATATTCAGAGGCGGAAAGGTCGTAAAGAGGGATACAAAGAAAAGTGAGCTTAAAACCTTTGAGGTAGCGCAGACTGACGCCGAGGAGGAAATCAGGTATTCCTACTGTACCGAATATATAATTGAGAGAAACAAGCATTCAGATCCCTTTATGCTGAGGGCTTATCTTGAAACTATCGGCGACTGCGTTGTGGTTGTTGACGATGAGGAAATAATAAAGGTTCACGTTCATACGGACAATCCCGGACTTGCTCTTGAAAAGGCTCTTGAATTCGGAAGGTTCATTAACGATCCCAAGCCTAAGATAGAAAATATGCGGATCCAGCATGAAACAAGAATAAAGGACGAAAAAATAACTGAAAGACAGCATTTCGAGCCGACAAAGCCTGAAAAGGACTACGGTTTTGTGGCTGTCGCGGCTGGACGCGGAATAGAATCCATGTTTGAGGATCTTGGAGCCGACTGCGTTATAAGAGGCGGTCAGACAATGAATCCCTCCACAGACGATATATTGAAGGCCATACATTCCGCGCCGGCAAAGACGGTGTTTGTTTTGCCGAATAATAAGAATATAATTATGGCGGCGGAGCAGACTAAAAATCTGGCTGACAGAAACGTCTGTGTTCTGCCCACAAGGACGATTCCACAAGGCATAGCGGCAATGATGGCGTTTGACGAAACAGTCGGATTTTCCGAAAATCGTCTTGCTATGACAAAGGCCTTCGAGCATGTGTCAACGGGACAGATAACCTTTGCGGCGAGAGATTCCGAATACGAGGGACATAATATAAGAAAAGGCGAAATTCTGGCCTTTGACAACAGCAGACTTTCGTTTACGGAAAAGGACGTTTCAAAGGCGGCTTATAAGCTGACTAAGAAAATGATAAAGAGCGATTCTTCCTTCGTAACCGTTATTTACGGCGCCGACGTAACCGGAGAGCAGGCGGAAAGACTTCAGGAAACGCTTGAAGCAAAGCTCGGTAACAAGGTTGACATAATGATGGTCAACGGCGGTCAGCCGGTATATTACTATATAATTTCTGTTGAATAGCGTTAAAAAACCCGTCCGAAAACTGGACGGGTTTTGCTTTTTATAAAAAGCAAAAGTTTAAGTATTGTTTGTTTCTTTGCCCGCAATGTTTAGCTTTTGAAAAAAGCATAGTAAAAGTATTGTTCATTTCTTTGATTTAGCTTTTAGAAAAAGCTTAGTAAAAGTATCTTTCATTTCTTTGCTCGCACAAAGAAACGAAACAAAGAAATGCGCCGGCTCAAACGCCGCCGGACC
>PPYF01066587.1_pt1 | contig 10495 bp, 10 predicted proteins | sample 1559871 | NCBI WGS metagenome assembly PPYF01 (sample SAMN08240021, study PRJNA423297) | Human gut metagenome, whole genome shotgun sequencing project.
CGTCCAGCCGATACGACATAAGCCCCAGGAGCTCCCCGTCATCGGCTCTGTGCAGCCCGACTTTATTCGGCATCGCGGTAATCTCCGGTGTATTCCAACGCGTCTGCCAATCGCCGGTATTCAAAAAATCCTGGCTGGAAGCAGGTGTAACGACTACAGGTATTTGACTGGTCATATCGTCGTTCCAAACGAAAAGATTCATGATCAGTACACCTCCGGATACACTTTAAGTTTACCACATGACTTGAGGATTAGCAAGCACAGGGCGGAAAGCGCGTAATTTCATGATAACGCTCAAACTGGATTTCACCTGATTATACCCTCTGATCCACCAGCTTTTGCACGATCTCATCGCCCACAAGCTCTGATGTGCGGTAGATAACCTGGCAGAACGGTTTCAAGCTGAAGTCCATGGCGGGCTTTCCTTTATCCAGCAGAACTCCGGTGACGGTAAACCGTCGGGACACTTGTTCAGCGCCCAGCAGCGCCGCATATTCATCCGACAGGGCGCACTCGCCGTCGGTAATGAATACCACATCAGCGTTTTCAAAACCATTCTCCTCCATGAGCCGCAGGGCTTCATCCAAAGGCATTTGAAAATTGGTGCCTCCGCCCAGGAATGTTTCCGCCGCCGCCATCTTGTCCGCCGCGGTATATGATCCTGGCAGGAACAGATCGGTCTGAATACTGTCGGAACCTGAGAAGTGGACAAGGGCAAACTTGCGCCCGCCGTCTGCCGCAATTTCCAGAAGCGTCAGGGCCACAGCCTTACCCCATGCGGCAGGCTCTCCTTTTGTGGAAGAGGATTCGTCCAGGCAGCAGATGATGTCGCCGGCTCCTTTGAAGATGGGTTCCCTACGGCAATACTGCTTGATCTGTCCTCGCTGATACTTCCGCAGGAACAGCGGCAGCGTTTCCGGTGAGGCCAGCATTACCAGTTCCGATGAAAGTGCCCGGGTCAGATCCCGGCCAAGCTCAAGGGAATATTTCTCACCCCGGCCATAGGCATAGCTGTTGCGCTTACCCTGGGCAAATATTTCTCGAAACCTGCCCAGATACTCCGACACGCGTTTGAGCACATCACTTTGCCGAACCGTGTCCAGCATTTTTCGGTTGAGAGCACTTTTCTCCATGTTGCCAGGCTCATCACTCCATGAGGCAAGGATGCTTTGGACCTCCTGAGCTTTTTTTGCTGCGGTCGTTACAGCCCGCGCCACAAGCATAGCTGCCTCCTCCTGATTCCTGGCGGCGTCAGCAGATATTTTTTTGCCGACAGCTTCTGCCTGCCGGCGCTTGCTTTCGGCAGTATTGGCCGCTTCAATAATGGCCTGTTCCAGAGTTTCGTTATACACGCCGCTCTTTTCCATACGCTCCAGCATAGCGGAAAGCTCCGACTCCGCCTTTGCCTGAGCAGCCTCCAGCTTTTCCAGCGTGTTTACAGATCCCTTGTCCCCGCCAAGACTGGAGAGCAGGTCGTCCAGCTCCCCGGCCGTTTTGGTGATAAACTCCTCCGCCGCCTCATAGGCGGGTAACTCTCGTCCTTCACAGACGGCCTTGAGCGTCGGATAATCCTCGTGGGCAAGGACATGGTCAAGAATGGGGGCATTGAATCGCTGTGCAGCCGCGGATAGATGGTCCGTTTCCTGCCGGCGGGGCATCAGTGAATAAAAAGACTGAAAGACATCCCGGGTCAGGGCGGGAAAAGACGCCATCTTTGCAGATGCCTCCTGTTCGATCCGCTCCAGTTCGGGGTCATCGTTCCGCAGGTCCGCATAGATGCTGTCCTCCAGCTTGGTAGAGCGAAGCACTCGGTCTGTGGATGTCGATTTCTGTGCATCAGGCTTGTATTTCACCCAGGGTGAGCGGAGCACATCGTTTATGGTGTAGTAGGCTTTTCGCATTCACATTTCTCCTTTCTCTGGAAGTGCCTGGTGATGGCATTCATACATTTTTGCAAGCCTCACTGTTTTTTCGGCAATCGCAATTTCCACTTCTGTCCGGCTGGAGCTACTTTGCTGCAAAAACGTTTCTATCATGTTCTCAATTTTTTCGGCCAGCAACAGGTTAAACATGTCCGGTCGTACATCATCACAATCCGTGCCGCTTTGGCGGATTTCCTCTGCAATCTGATCCGCCATATTTAAAAAAGCGGTGTGTCCCCGAGAAAAGCGGTCATCGTCAAAGAGCATATAACACGCAATCCACCGTAACCGAAGGTAATGTGTAGATTCACTGTCTGTCATAAGCATTCACCTCATACGCACCGTTATTCTGCAAATGTCTATGATTGCAGACTTTGATTCACGCAGCTGTTTCCTGGCGATACTTTCCAAAATTCAATTCATAGATCATCCGATTCAGCTCCGTATCATCATCACAGGCGGCAGAAAGTACCGTGCGATTCGGGCCATGACCTACGTAGACGCATACCTGCCCGTTATAGACCTGTAGTAAGACTTCCGAGCGTCTTGCACATACGACAGCAAGATTTCCAATCTGTTTCATAGGCTTTCTCCTCCTATACGAGAGATCCATCTTTGCAGAGGATCCAATAGGGATCACTCTGGACACCGTAACCGCATCTTTCATCTGCATCTGCCGCAGTGGCCGCAGTCCGTAATTTGCAGCGTTCCATCGTCATTCAAATGAACATTCTCACATCCGAGCCAGCATTTCGCATAGATTGAACAAGCGTTCTCATCACGCTCAAAGCAGGAAACTTCCTCCTCGCCGGCAAACAGGCGCCGAATACCGGTATTGATTTCCGTTCCCTCACCTGCCCACCAATGTTCGATTTTAACTGATGGGTAAAGTTCTCCCAGCTTGCCGATAATAGGGGCTGGATTACTCCATGCCGTTTTAAATGCAATAGTATCTTTATCAAGTATTTCTGTATCGCGGGCATTACACTTTGTGCCCCACTCTCGAATACGCCACTCATACCATGTAGGGGCACCATACTTCTCAAAATTCGATACATATTGCCTTCCTCTGCCGAAGGTCTGTTCTTTTTCAGTGTCTGACGCTTCAGCCATTTGGGCTAATGTCCTGCTAAATGTTCTCTCCCGCCAATGATCGAACAATTCATTGCTTACAAGAGTATGCGCTAGATACCTCTCATGCCCGCTCAAACAGTCAAGCGGAATCGTACATCTCTTGGTAAGGTAATAAAGGATATCTGCATCAGTTTGTGTTCCTGATACTACATTTAGCTCCTTCGGCATTGCAATCAGTCTGTTAAAATCCAGTTCCCTTTTTCCATCGTTTTCTCGGAAAAGCGGCAAATCGGCAATGCCATTCATCTTCAGGAGGTTTTTTACATAATTAGGCATCGTCATTCTTCCTTCCGTAATTATATTGCAGCGGGAGGGCAATGCCCTCCCGCTGTTACTATCATCACTTCATCAGTACGACAATTCTCCGCCCTCATCCGATCCGAAATCAGGCGCGAATCCCGGCGGCACATCAAATCCGTTCCCAGCACCGGCCAAAGGATCATCTCCATACGCGGGAGGCTCTCCTTCTCCGTTTTCTTTGGGCTTGGAGTCGCCAAAGTAGACATTGTCGGCGATAATCTCCGTGCTGCGCCGCTTATTCCCATCCCGGTCAGTCCAATCGCGATTCTGCAGCCGCCCCTCAACAACGGCCATCCGGCCTTTACTGAAGAATTTGCTGACAAATTCCGCTGTAGAGCGCCATGCTACCACATCGAAAAAGTCCGTTTCCCGCTCCCCGTTGGCGCTTTTGAAATCCCGATCACAAGCGATGGAAAAGCTGCATACGGCAACGCCTGCCGGAGTACGCCGCAGCTCCGGGTCCCGGGTCAGCCGACCCATTTGGATAGTCCTGTTCAACATATTCTGGTCCTCCTTATCACGTCATGTTTTTATTGCAGCGCCGCAAGCTGATCCAACGGCGCATAGGTGAATCCGACCGACTCATGGGCCTGCCTGCTGATTTGTTCCAGTTCATCAAGAAGGCCCGCTGTCAGGGCCTTTTCGCTGTCAGACTGCGCGGCGCCTGCCAGATTCTGCTGCATCCTGTAAAGGCGCACCAATTCGCCGCGCAGCTTGAGCAGAGCCTTGCTTATGGCGTTGGAAGTGCCCTGGCTGTCTTTCGACGTCAGGAAATCCTCCTGTGCTTCCGCCGCCATGCCACGAATATCGTTGACCTTGTTCTGCATGGGGTTGACGCACAGCCGATTGAGTACCGTTTCCACGTTTGCCAAATCGCCGGGCAGCTTCCAAAGGTAATTTTTCAGCGCCAGCAGATCCATAGGCTCCACCACACCATGCCCGGACAGCCACGCCTTGGCCTGGGCGATGGGGTAATAGTTCAGGTATTTTCGGTCAGAAACTGGCACACCGATTCTGCGCAATTCACAAAGAATGTCGTCAGCAAGCTCGTTGATGGAGTCCGGCACTTGAATTGCCGCCACCTCCTTTTGCATTGCAAACAGCTCATCCATCGTAATCGTGGCACAGGTCTGTCCAAACATCCCTGCTTGCTTGTTCTTCAGCACAGCCATCCGATTGGCTTTCTCCTGAATATTCTCCGTCATGACCTTCAGTTCCAGCCGGTCATACAGGGCCTCCAGGATCTTCTCCTGCGGGTCGTTGAAATTCGGGATCTCATTGGACGCTGCAAAGAAGGAAATGGTCGGAATCTGATATGTACGGCCCTCATTGGTGTATTTGCGCTCATTGAGGGCGGTAAGCAGGGAATTCAGTACGCCATCATTGCATTTGAAGATTTCGTCGAGAAACACGATCTCTGACTCGGGGATTTTCCCGTTGGTCATAACAGCCGGCTCGCTGCTGTGCAGCAGGGCCAGTATCCCTTTATACCGCTGTGCAGAGGCAACGGCATTGCTGGCATTGCAGTAACCGTCCATGCATTCCTGATTGGCTTCAATCTCCGCTTTCGCATGGCGCACCTCATCCAGCAGTTTCTGGTACACCACATCACTGTCCAGAACCGATTGCGGTACCTGGCCGGGGATCAGTGTAGACAGATCCACGCGGCCAAACAGCTGCTCCTCATCCGTTTGCTTGGAGAGCAGCCGCTCAAACTGTCTGGCGCCGGTAATCCGGCTGCGAAAGCTGTTGACGGCGTAGCTTTTAGCCTGACCGGGTGCACCCAGAATAAAAAGATTCTTTCGGGTGAGCAATGCAATGGAGATCATCTCCACCAAATCTGACCGCTCGGCCACATCCCGATTCACATCGGCAATGACCGCCAGCATTTTATCACGCAGCATATTGCTTAATTCCTCCCATCTATTGCACTTCATCTATGTAGATGTCAGGTTGTACGGTTTCTTTCAGGTATTGGGCGTAGCACGCAGGGCAAGCGACATTATCTGTCAGTACGGTAAAGCCATTCTCAACAGCTGAAAGGAGCTGGCTGGTATTGATATAGCTGCCATCCATCGTCCGTGCGCTGAAGAGAAAATTGTCCTTGAAAAACACAATGCTTTTTCCGGTCGTACCCACATGGAACTCATCATCGTTTTCTGCCATGCGGGCCAGCTTCACCAGTGAAGATGCCGGCACCAGCAAATTGATGTCCCCAACGCTCTGCTGATCGCCCTTGGCTGTCACAATACAGGAGCCATCACTGCCTGCGGCCTGGAGCCCCTGGGGCGTGAACATAAGGTTCACACATCTCATCAGCGGCTTATTGTTGTCTGCCGAAACTGCAAAAGTCGTGTGCTTTGCCATATTGGGGATGCCTCTGACTTTAACAGTGTCTTCCGGGAACGGGATCTCCGGCTTGGGGAAGCTGGTTCTGGGCCATACCGGTACAGTGTAGCTGGCGCTTCCACTTTTCAGTGTTACCGGAGAGCTGTCGCTTTGCCTGCAGAGCTCCACCGTTTCTTCCGGCAGCTTTTCCAGCATTCCAGCCAGCAGACGAGCATCTACAACAAAGGCGCCGCTTTCTGATGCCGTGCAGGCCAGCTTCTCTACCAGCGAAAGCTCCATATTTGTAGAGGTCATCGTGAGTTTTCCGCCGTCGGCATCCGCCTCCAGCAGCGTTCCCCGCAGCACTTCCAGCGGGGATTCCGGCGGCGCTACGGCAGCCATGCGCCGGCTTACAGCCAGCATTTCAGGTCGGTTGATGGTAATATTCAAATCATGCTCCTCCTTTCATGCTCCTCCTTTTAAGCGACAAAATCGAAGATAGACAGTTGGTTCTCATCCACAACCGCCTTCTTCGACCGCTTCTTTTTCTTTTCTTCCATTGTTCGCAACAGCAGTCCGTCATAAATTGCCTGCCGATCCCTGGCCTGTGCCGTCCGAAGATCATCGCTTATTGGCCCTTGCTCTGCGGGCACGGACTGGGACACGGACGCGGCAGCCGAGTCCGGCTGACTCTGTTGCGCGCGCTTACGATTCGGATTGATGATCGCCATTTTTTTGAATGCCGCAGCAATGTCCTCTACATTGTCCCGAATGCCCTGGGCAAGTTCCTTGGCCATCTGGGATGTGAGGTCCTTCACGTCGCTCATTGCTGCCAGGCCCTCTTCGGAGAAAGTGCCCTCTATGATCCCGGCAACCGCAAGTTTAGATGCCATCAGCTTCATCGCTTTGGCTTGCATGGTGTCGGTATAATAAAGCATATAAACTTCTACCCGGGGCGCTGTCTGATTGATGCGCCAGGATCGGCGTGATGCCTGCCGCAATGTAAAGAGGTTATAGCCCATGGAATAGAAGATGAGTGTCGTAAAGGCGTTCAGATCCAGGCCGGTTTCCACGCAGCGTGGATTGGTGATCAACACCTGCAGGCCGGATTTGACTCGTTTTTCCACCCATTCCTCCCGTTTTTCAGTTGCTACATTGGGTGTAAGGATGTCAGCTCGGTAGCCTTCCTCCCGCAGCAGTTTCATGAGCTTTCGCTGGGAATCCGTCCGCGTCCAGCTGGTGTAGATCAGCACCCGCTCTCCAGCGGCGACCTTTCGCCGCACGATCGCCATCGTTTCCTCTTCCTTAGGCAAGATCCGCTCGAAATTTCCCAAATTCTGCGGAACCACCAGAGGAAGTCCGTCTATGGGATGGACGACGGTTGGCTGGTCGTATGGCTGATCCGGATAAACAGTCAGCAGATTCAGGTAGGCCGACAGAATTTTTTGCGCTGCCTGACGGTCTGACTTCAGCACCCTTTGCAGCGTGCTTTCCGCATCTTTATAGGCAGAACGCACATCCTCCGGCATTTCCAGCGGAACAGGGATCTCCTCGTAGTCCGGCAGATCTTTCCCCATATCCGACAGTGACAAAAACGCCGTGTACTCCAGCAGGAAACGCGAGAATACCAGGGGCGAAACTCCGGGCAGCTGCCTGGTCCGTGCCTTGCGCTTTGTGGTGCGGCGATTTGAGTTGTAATCTCCGTCTTTGATCTCATAGGTGTTTTCCACCACGCCGTATTCCGCGTCAAAGTCCCCCTGCTTTTTGTAGCTTTTCCCGTCCTTGAGCATGAGCCCCGGGACGATTCGATAGAGCAGATGAAAGATCCCGGAAGAATAGCCATTGATCAGGGTCGCTGTCATACCGACAAACAGCCTGGATGCTCCATACAGCTCCGCCATGGCGTCACCTTGGCCGCTGGAATTGTTATACTCATGCAATTCATCAGCAAGGAACCCGTCAATACGGCCGCGCAGCTTCTTTTTAACATAGGTACTCAGGGGATAGTGCCGGTGGGCACCCTTGACCGGAAAATATCCATCCGGATTTTCCGCTATTTTCATCAACTGGTCTATCACAGACTCGTTTTTTGTGCGGGCAAGGTGAGCCTTGGCGCCATAACGGTAGACCCATCCATACTCGCCGATCTTGACCCATGGGATCTGGCGGCCAGGATTGACCGGTGCCCACAGCATGCTGCCGCAGTTGGGACATTGATGGTTTTTCTTATGCTCCGTCTGGAAAAAGAACTGATCGGCATTGGTCATATACCGGGAGCCGTCATCACTGACTTCCATCTCTATAGGCTCCATGCAGTCCGGGCAAAGGAAGGCCCTCTTGCGGCGGTTCCATGTGACAGCCGGGTAACGCATATAGCCATCCCGGGCCTTTTCCTTGGAAAAGACAGCGAATACGCTTTTATCTCCCTGCTCATACAAGCCGTACAGGCGATTGAGGTCTGTGATGCTCCGCACCACCATGCCGTAGGTGTTCGGCAGTGTTTCCCCGATCTCCCGCACCCATTTTCGACTCACATGCGAGGGGCACATGACAACGCCAAAAGATTTTGCAGCACCGTGGCGATGCTGTGAGGCCCACAGCCCATGCAGGGCGCCGATAGCGGTGGAGCCGATTTTTGTCTTCCCAGTTCCGCATTCTGCGATAATGAGCGCGGTACCCCTGCGGTCCAGCTGGCGCTTGACCGCTTCCGCTACGGCAAGCTGTGCGTCATAAAGTGAATAGCCAGCACGCTGCTGGATACAGTCGTTGATGGCCAGAATTTCCTCAGAGAGAGGCTCGGTTGCTGGATCAAAAAGAGGAAGAAACTGATTTCGTATACGGTCAGCTACGGTGACGCCGAAGGTGTTAGTGTTCTTGACAATGGTATAATGCCAAGTGAAAAGGTTTAGATTTTCCAGTGTATAACAAGCTCGGTGCTGGTAGCCTCGATTTTGGAAATCAGCGTATCCACAACGCGCCGTTTGTCCTCAAAACTAACCTCATCCCAATTTTGGAGATAGCCCGTTATACTATCAATCTGAGAACTTGAAACAGAATTAGCGGTGAGGTCGGCCACCAGCTTTAATTGCTTTTGCCGCTCCGCGTCCAATTCTTCAATGCGGTTGTTTGCGTACTGTAACAAGAGAGGGTTTGCCCCGGTCAGCGTGTCAATCAGCTTTTCAATCTCGCTTTCGATTTTGGCGAGTTTGGCGCGGGCGGCGGTCAGCTTTGGATTGTAGCCCTCCGCCTTGTTGCCCGTCAGCGTCTGAAATTCCCGCATCTTCTTTACCATTTCATCATAGACCGATTTTTCCAGCTCATGCCGGGTCAGTGTTCCGGGGCCCGCACAGCTTTTGTTTTCAATCCGCTGTTTGCATCTCATGTACGTCACCCCGTTTGGCGCGTTCAGACTTACTAACGCATATCCACAACAGCCACACTTGATTTTCCCGGCCAGCCATGTATTGTGACATTTCCGGCCATTCTGGAACGTGGTGTTTTGGGATAGCTTGTGCTGGACGTTCAGCCAGAGCGCCGAGGGGATACGGCCCTTGTGGGGCGCAATCACCAGAATGTTTTCCTCCCCCTCCCGGCCCTGGTATAAGTAACAGCTATAATCGCCCGTGAACAATTCCGGGGGGCTTTCGATTTTCGCGCCCTGTGCCTTGAAGTGTTCGTAAATATCCATGTCGGCCTGGACGTAAACCGGGTTTCGCAGGAGCTGCGCCACAAATCCCCGTTTCAGCGTTTTCCCGTACACTTGAATTTCATTCTCGGTGAAATACCGGGTAATATCGCCGTAGGAGGTTTCGGGCTCCGCGTACATTTCATACATCAATTCGGCGTATTCCATCTCGGCGGTTTCAATCAGCCGTTTTGTTTTGATACCGTCCATCACGATGGGCTCCGTATCAAAACCGTATGGAGCGCGGCCCCGCATATAGTACCCTTTGGCACACCGGGAATAAAAGGCGTCCGTCACACGCATCTGGATGCTTTCCCGTTCCAGTTGGGCGAACACGATGCAGATATTGAGCATCGCCCGGCCCATCGGGGTTGACGTATCAAATTTTTCGGTGCAGGAAACAAATTCCACGTTGAACTGCTTGAACAGCTCCATCAGCTTTGCGAAATCCACAATGGAGCGGCTGATCCTGTCCAGACGGTAGACAATCACCCGCCGGATAAGCCCGGTTCTGATGTCTTTCAAGAGCCGCTGGAAATCGGGCCGTTCAATATTTTTGCCGGAGTACCCTTTATCCTTGTATTCTTTTGCCTCACCGCCTTTTAGCTCGTAACGGCAAAATTCAAATTGACTTTCAATGCTGATGCTGTCCTTTTTGTCAATCGACTGCCGCCCATAAATTGCATCTATTCTACTATCCATAATTAGCTCCCTTCCGTTAAACGGGAGCCAACCTACAATTATATTATACCTCGGGCGGCCCCATATCACAAGGATGTCGATGGGTTACACGCGCTGTCCGGCGTACTTGCTGAACACGTCAAACAGCTTTTGCTCTACCTCACGCTTGCGCTGTTCCCGTTCCTTTGGGGGGAGAATGGGGGTGAGATTTTTGATGGTGATTGTCCGCTCTCCCATAACAGCAGTTTTAATTTCACTACGATATTTTGTCTGTGCGTACATGAACTCCCTCCCATTTCATAAAATTTTTGATAGAGTAAAAGGGCGGCACTATAAAAAGCGCCGCCCTTTCACCTTGGGACAAATTGATATGCTCCCAATAAAGTAGACAGTGAAAAAAGGAAGGGGGGCGAAAAAGATGGGGAGACGGATCGAAATGACGGCG